>TARA_R110002110_G_scaffold382161_2_pt1 | contig 154194 bp, 151 predicted proteins | sample TARA_R110002110 | Tara Oceans TARA_R110002110 (sample SAMEA4397330) | marine metagenome | biome: Polar Biome; feature: [SRF] surface water layer (ENVO:00010504); material: water (ENVO:00002006), including particulate matter (ENVO:01000060) such as... | depth 5 m | reverse complement strand
CTTAAAGTGGCAAGCTAGGTGTGTCCGTTTTAGTGGGGGCAACTACACATTGGTGGTTATCAACCTGCACAGAAATGGCTCAAAGATAGAGTCGGAAGAGTACTCTCTACTGAAGATATCCGTCATTATTTAAAGATAATTACCGCACTAGTTGAAACAAATGTTGTGATAAATGCAATAAAACAAGTTGAGATATAAGGGGCATGAGGCCTCAGTATTACCAAGCACTGAATCTAAAATCACTATTACTTAGTTTAAAAACGAAACAGTGGCTCTGATTGTTCTGCGGTAACTAATATTCACTTGAAAATTACCCCATTCATAACTACTTTTAGATTGACGCCACAGCAATCCACATCCGCTTTTGTCCTTTGCGCTAATTTAAGCTTTAAAGTCTCTACATAGTGTCTACATAGTGTCTACATGAGATAAAAACAAAAAAGCCTTAACGTTAAAATTAACGCTAAGGCTTTGATTTGATTGGTGGGCCCACCAGGACTCGAACCTGGGACCAAGGGATTATGAGTCCCCTGCTCTAACCAACTGAGCTATAGGCCCGATTTTGAAATCAGCTGTCTGAGTCGAGGAAGCTTCTCAGTTGATCCGAGCGTGATGGGTGGCGCAGTTTACGTAACGCCTTGGCTTCGATCTGACGAATGCGCTCACGGGTAACATCAAATTGTTTACCAACTTCTTCGAGCGTGTGGTCAGTATTCATATCAATACCAAACCGCATACGTAGTACTTTGGCTTCTCGCTCGGTCAGGCCATTCAAAACTCCCTGAGTGGCTTCTCTAAGGCCTTCGATAATAGCAGAGTCTGCTGGTGACATAACGTTGATATCTTCAACGAAATCGCCCAGATGTGAATCTTCATCATCACCGATTGGGGTTTCCATCGAAATCGGCTCTTTGGAAATCTTCAGTACTTTACGTACTTTGTCTTCCGGCATTTCTACACGTTCTGCCAATTCATCCGGAGTAGGTTCACGGCCCATTTCCTGGAGCATTTGACGGGCAACACGATTGAGTTTGTTGATGGTTTCAATCATATGTACCGGAATACGAATGGTACGTGCCTGATCGGCAATCGAACGGGTAATCGCCTGACGAATCCACCAGGTTGCATAGGTAGAGAATTTATAGCCACGTTGATATTCGAATTTATCAACCGCTTTCATCAGACCAATGTTACCTTCCTGAATCAGATCCAGGAATTGCAAACCACGGTTGGTATATTTTTTAGCGATAGAGATAACCAGACGCAAGTTGGCTTCGACCATTTCTTTCTTGGCACGACGCGCTTTGGCTTCAGCAATCGACATCTGACGGCTGATTTCTTTAATCTCGGAAATATCCAGTCCACGATCTTCTGCAATTTCCGCTAATTTGCTTTGTGCAGCCAGAATATCATCAAGATTTTTCTTGATGGTGGATGAATAATGTTTTTTAGCGCGAATGAATTTATCTGACCATTCAAGATTACTTTCATTACCCTGGAATGCATCGATAAAGTCACGGCGATTCATACCCGCCTGCTCTACAACGATGTCCATAATGATTTTTTCTTGTTTACGCACTTCGGCGATGGTTTCTGCCATCAAGCCATTCAAGTAAAGCAGTGTTTTTGGTGTCAATTTGAATTCCATAAACAGGTTACTAGCCTGTTCACGAGATTCGATCATGGCGTCACCTTCGGTGGCCAGAACGTTTTTGTATGCTTCTTTCAACGCGGTAAAGCGAGCCCGGGCTTCTTCTGGATCGATTTCACCAGAATCATCTTCATCATCGCTTACGCCACCAACATCATCGTCATCATCGTCATCGCTGTCAGAATCATCGGAATCTGAGCTGCTGGTAACATCATCATCGTCGTCATCACTTGCGACCAGTTCTTCAGGTGCCACAAAACCACGAATAAGTTCATTCAGGCGCATTTCGCCTGCTTCAACCGCATCGTAGAATTCAAGGAATGACGAAATAACCGGTGGGTAAGTTGACAGCATCAGCAGACTTTCGCGGAGACCTGCTTCGATGCGTTTAGCGATAACGATCTCGCCTTCGCGAGTCAATAATTCAACAGAGCCCATCTCGCGCATGTACATGCGCACAGGATCGGTTGTACGACCAAACTCACCGTCGGAACTTGCCAGGACAGCTGCAGCTTCTTCATCAGAGACTTCGTCATTTGATGAAACAGCTTCGGCGAGACGTTCCATCTCATCGGTATCCATCCCATCTTCATGGACCATGATACCCAGGTCGCTGAACATACTGACGATGTCTTCGACCTGATCCGCATCGACCAAATCTTCTGGAAGGTGGTCATTGATCTCGCCGTAGGTGAGATAACCGCGCTCCTTTCCAAGGGCGATAAGTTCTTTAACGCGTGATTGCTGATCTTTCATTCGGCCTCTTTATGCATGGTGACGCTGTTTTTGGCGGTAACACTATATTATAGTGAAAGCACTTTGTTATTGCATCATTTTTGATTACAAAACACTCACTTATAAGAATTAATTTCAATTCTTTCCGACTCAGTCAACTGGCTGAGTCCTTTATTTATCAAATAAGTATAGCGTTCATCTCGTGCTTGCTTGTTTAGACGACTCACAATTCCAATGAGTTCATGCTCCAGTTGTTCTGGCGACAAATTCAACGGTTGCATTGCGAGCTTTTCCATATAGGGAGCTTGTTGAGTATCTCGCCAACGCTCTAAAAGCTGTGCGGTTTTAAGATGGGGATGCTCACGCATGGTTTCAAGTAGCTGAATTAAAATCGCTAAACCGGGCATATCCAGCCGATGTAAATTATCTGTATCCGGAACAGCCTCATACAATTGTGGATGCTGTAACAGAATCATCACCGCCATGCGCACAGGTGTCATATTGGCCATTGCATTTTGTTTGGCGTTTTTTACTGGAGGTGGTGGCGCAGGCTTTTCCAAGTGTTTGTTTAAGGTAGCAATATTGGTTTTAGCATGGTCTGCCAGCTGCTGCTCCAGCATATCGCGATACAAACCTGCAGGGATATGTCTTAGATAGGGTTTGGCAATTTCAACCAGTCTGGCGCGGCCATCCATTGATTGACTATCTACTCGCGAAAGCAATGTAGCAAAGAAAAATTCGGAATAACTTTGAGCTTGAGTAATTCGTTGCTGAAAGGCATCAGCCCCCTGCTCTCTGACCATGGTGTCAGGATCCTGACCTTCTGGCAGAAACATAAATTTCAATTCAAAGTTGCCACCAAGTATCGGCATCGCATTTTCTGCGGCTCGCCAAGCAGCTTCTTTACCCGCACGATCGCCATCAAAACAAAAAACAATTTCCGGCGCGCTACGTGTTAATAGCCGTAAATGTTCGGATGTTGTCGCTGTGCCTAGTGTGGCCACCGCATTGTTAATGCCAAACTGCGCCAGCGCGATCACATCCATATACCCTTCAACAATCAGGATCTTTTCCAATCGACGATTCGCTTTACGGGCTTGATATAAACCGTAAAGCTCCTGACCTTTGTGAAAAATGGGGGTTTCTGGTGAGTTCAGATATTTTGGTGTGCCATCGGCATCGATAACACGTCCACCAAAGGCGATAACACGGCCCCGACGGTCACGAATAGGAAACATCAAACGATCACGAAAACGATCGTAAGTACGCCCCTTGTCGTTTTTAATCAGCATTCCAGCTTCGAACAGCTGATCCTGGGTTTGCTGATTATTGCCAAAAGTGCGTAATACATTGTCCCAGCCATCCGGAGCCATACCAATATCAAAAGCAGCTACGGTTTCAGGGCTAAGACCACGCTGTTGGATATAATCCTGAAAAGCCTGGCGCTGCGGGTGGTTTTGTAATTGATGTACGTAGTAGCGACTGACTTTATCCATCAAGTCGTAAAGGTTTTGTCTGGCGGGAGTAAGTGCAGCTTGTTGCGTGACTGGAACCTGCATACCGACGGTGTCCGCAAGCTCCTGAATCGATTCAGGAAAGCTGAGCTGGTCGTACTCCATGAGAAAGCCGATCGCAGTGCCGTGCGCACCACAGCCAAAACAGTGATAAAACTGCTTATCAGGGCTGACAGTAAATGACGGGGTTTTCTCGTTGTGGAATGGACAGCAGGCGTGCAGATTTTTACCGGCTTTTTTCAGCGGTACTCGCGCATCGATAATATCAACGATATCGACTCGTGAGAGCAATTCGTCAATAAACTGTGGAGGGATTTGTCCGGCCATAAATCAATTATGGCCGAAGTCTGTCTTGAATGTTAACCACGTCTGAAAAAAGACCTGGCATTGCTGGCTTAAGAACTGAGCGCGGCCTTAACCTGGCTGCTCACTGCGCCCATATCAGCGCGTCCTTGTACTTTCGGACGCAACACATTCATCACCGCACCCATGTCTTTCTGGCTACTAGCGCCTGTCTCTTGAATTGCATCAGCGATAGCTGCCTGCAATTCTGCTTCGCTCAAGGCTGTTGGCAAAAATTCTTCAATTATTGCCAGTTCAGCTTTTTCGATGACCGCTAAGTCATCACGGCCAGCTTGCTCAAACTGCGATAAGGCATCTTTGCGCTGTTTAGTCATTTTGGTCAGCACAACGATAATGTCATCATCTGACATATCCTGGCGATTATCGACTTCAACTTGCTTGATGGCAGCAGTAATTTGGCGCAATGTGCCAAGACGATCTTTGTCTTTGGCGCGCATTGCATCTTTTACGCTATCTTGAATTCGAGCTTTGAGTGGACTGGCTTCTTGAGGCATTAGAATAAGATTCTAATCAGCAATTAGTACATGCGAACGCGGCTAGCGTTTTCACGTGACAGTTTCTTTTGGTGACGCTTAACAGCCGCTGCTGCTGCACGTTTACGAACAGTTGTTGGTTTTTCATAAGCTTCGCGAGCGCGAGCTTCTGCAACCGTACCGGCTTTTTCACAAGCACGTTTGAAACGACGTAAAGCTACGTCAAATGGTTCGTTTTCTTTAACCTTAACAGATGGCATTCAATACATTCCTAAACAGACAATGACGGAAAAGCCCTTAATTGTACGAGATCTATTTAGGAAAGAAAATACTAAATGCTAATTAGTTGGCTGAGACCACCACCATCAAGGCATAATAATCGCCATTAATTAATGCAGTCAGAATAAATTTATGCGTGTTTTAGGAATTGAATCATCTTGCGACGAAACCGGTATTGCACTCTATGATACTGAAAAGGGGCTGTTGGCTCATGCCCTTTTCAGCCAGATAGAAATGCATGCCGAATATGGCGGTGTGGTGCCTGAACTGGCTTCCCGTGATCATATTCAAAAGGCATTGCCCTTGATGCAACAGGTTTTGGACGAAGCGGGTCTGCACCGAAAAGATATTGATGCGGTGGCTTATACGGCGGGGCCGGGCTTGGTCGGTGCTTTACTGGTGGGCGCCGCAATTGGTCGCAGTCTGGCCTGGGCGTTACATATCCCAGCCTTGCCAATTAATCATATGGAAGGACACCTTTTATCGCCGTTACTGGAAGCCAATCCACCGACATTTCCATTTGTATCTTTATTGATTTCCGGCGGCCATACCTTACTGGTTGATGTTAAGGGTGTTGGTGAATATGAATTAATGGGCGAATCAATTGATGATGCGGTCGGTGAAGCATTCGATAAAACGGCCAAAATGTTGGGGCTAGGTTATCCGGGTGGCCCGGCCTTAGCGGCTTTAGCGGAAAAAGGACAGGAGGGCGCCCATATCTTTCCCAGACCGATGACCAATCGTCCTGGTTTGGATTTCAGTTTCAGTGGTTTGAAAACATTTGCTTTAAATACCTGGCATAACAGCGATCAGAGTGAACAAGCCAAAGCCGATATTGCGTTGGCGTTTCAAACAGCGGCGGTGGAAACCTTAGTGATTAAATGTCGCCGGGCATTAAAACAAAGTGGGCATAAACGTTTGGTCGTGGCCGGTGGCGTCAGTGCCAATAAGTCGTTGCGCGCGGCTTTAGATGCATTACCGAAAGTGCAGGTTTATTATCCACAATTACAATTCTGTAGCGATAACGGAGCGATGATCGCGTTTGCCGGAGCGATGCGTCATCAGGCCATGGTTGTTGAAACTGAAGCAACATTTAATGTGCGTTCACGTTGGCCCTTAGATGAGCTAACGCCGCCAGCTTCAGCCTGACTTTTTCTCTTCACCGGCCAGCAAACGCTGGATATTACTGCGGTGCCGCCATAGCAAAAGCAGTGCAATTACCAGAATAACCGCACGTGCAAAAACCGTATCTATAAGCCACAAGCTATAAACCGGTGTCATTGCCGCAGCGGCAATGGCTGATAAAGACGAAATCCGACTAATGGCAAAAACCACAATCCAAGTCAGTAACGCCGCTCCAGCCAAGGCAGGTGACAGCGCCAGAAACGCGCCCAAAGCCGTTGCCACACCTTTGCCACCTTTAAACTGAAAAAATACAGGGTATAAGTGCCCAAGAAATGCAAAAAAAGCAATTAAAGCCAAGATATTAATATCAAAGTCCAACATTCTCCCGATTAATACCGGGACGACGCCCTTTAACACATCGATCAGTAAGACCATTGCCGCGAGCTTTTTGCTACCCATCCGCAACACATTAGTCGCGCCTGGATTGCCAGAGCCTTGAGTCCTTGGATCCGGTAAACCAGAGACCTTACAAAGCATGACAGCGCTCGATAATGAGCCTATGAGGTAGGCGCCGAGCAATGCAAGCAGCGCGATGGCAGTTAATTCAGGCATGTTATGATGTGACCTTTGAAAATGTAGCGGTATTATTCAGTACCATTATCACTTTTGCCAACATTGAAGCGACATCATGGACAAAATTTTTCTAAATGATCTGAAAATTGACACGATTATCGGCATTTATGATTGGGAGCGCGAAACGCTGCAAACGTTACGCTTTGATTTTGAAATAGATTGGGATATCAGTAAAGCCGCGGCATCGGATGATATTACGAACACCTTGGATTATGGTTCGGTGGCCAATGTCGTTGTCGAGTTTGTCAGTAATAGTCGATATCTGTTGATAGAAACCCTGGCTGAAGAGGTAGCGCAACTTTTACTCAAGACATTTGACATTCCTCGGCTCAAGCTTACTTTGACCAAACCCGTCCAATTGCATGGAAAAAATCAGGCACAAATTGTGATTGAGCGCACCAGCGAATGAGACAGCAGAAAGGTTATCTGCTTGGTTTAGGCAGCAACATAAATCCTCAGCAAAATACCGAGAAAATGGTCATTGCGCTGCTACAAGAGTTTAAAGCACTAAAACTAAGCCGAGTATTAAAAATCCCGCCAGTGGGTATGAACAGTCATCGGGATTTCCTCAATACCATCGTCTTCGTTGAAACCGATTTATCACAGAGAGAATTAAAGAGCTTTTGCAATCAGATTGAAATCAATTTAGGTCGGGATCGGGACGATCCGTTAAGCAAAACCAAAGATCGACCAGCCGATATCGATATCCTGAAACAGCTGAGTTTGCCAGAAGAGGCTGATATCGCTGTCAGCAGCATTACTGATGAGTATTTTCTTTACCCCATTATTCGTGAGCTGCTCAGTTATCTTACTGACACTGCAGAAGTCACGCCTCCTGCAGGGGTTTTGATACAAACGTCTGAATTACGCTTTGGAGAGACGGCGACCACCATCTACTGGGATAGTCGCGCCGGTAATAAAGGGGTTCTCTAACAAGCTTTTTATTGCGAGATACACAGGTTCCGCACCACCTTCACGAGCCAGTGGGGTTTCAGACAGCATTTTCTGCCTGGCTTCTTGTGTATGAGACTCAGTAAACAGAACCGGGCCCGGTGCCACTGAATTCACCTTGATCTGCGGAGCAAGTTTTTTGGCCGATACCAGCGTCAAATTATGCAATCCTGCTTTGGTTGTGCCATAAATATCAAAACGTGGGGTAGGATTTTCAACATTGATATCGGTGATATGAATAATGTCGGCCGGATCGTTTCCCGGTCCTATTAACAGCGTTGATAACGCCTGATTGATAAGAAACGGCGCTAACATATGTATGGTGAAAAAATGTTGATATTGCTCAGCAGCCTCAAACAAATCTTCTGCTGTCGGTGTAAATGCTGAGGCATTATGCACAATGCCTCGATAAGCCAGACTGAATTGCTGCAGTTTGTCGATAAACGCCATAATGCTGGCAGTATCCTGCAAATCCGCCTGAATAGTCTGTATGCCTAATTGTTTTAGTTTTTGGACATCATCTGTTTCAGTACGGTAATGTGCCAATACATCATAACCATCCTGCTTTAGCCTGGAAGCAATATGAAATCCGACCCGCTTTCCGGCACCTGTTACTAAAATGGGATTATTCACTGAAATTACCGACTAAATGAAAGATACCGCCAAGTTACCTGCACCTGACCCCATTGCGCAACAGCATAGCGATCAACTGTTGCAACTGATTTTTCAGACCATAGAAGACCGTAATGGTTGGCTGAGCTTTGCAGAATTTATGCAGATGGCTTTATACCAACCTGGACTAGGTTATTACAGTAATGGCTTAAGTAAGATTGGCGAAGCAGGGGATTTTATTACTGCCCCGGAAATAAGCCCGTTATTTTCACAGGCGCTGGGCAATCATATTGCGGATATACTGAGACAACTACCCGCGGCAGATTGCCTGGAATTTGGCGCGGGCAATGGGCAAATGGCGGTCGATATTCTGCAGTATCTGCAGGAAATTGATTGCCTGCCGGCACATTACTACATAATCGAAGCAAGTGCCCACTTACGTCAACAGCAATATGAAATAATACATAAACTTTTTGGAAGTGACCAGAACCGCGTGATCTGGCTGGATCAACTGCCTACTGAATTCACCGGAGTGATCATTGCAAACGAAGTGTGCGATGCCATGCCAGTGCATCGGGTGCAGTTTGAAGAAAACCAGATTCTGGAGGTTGGAGTAGGGCGCGAAGAAGGGCAACTGGCATGGCTTTCACAAACCGTGACTGATCCTTTTTTACAGACACGTTGCGAACAAATTCACCCCTTACTGCCGCAGTTTCCTTATCAGACAGAAGTTGCCATGCAAGCACCTGCCTGGCTTGGCACCATCGCCGAAAAACTGACCCAGGGTGCTATATATTTAATTGATTATGGCTATGAAGCCAGTGACTATTTTCATCCCATGCGGCATCAGGGCATGCTGCGTTGCCACTATCAACATCAGGCACATAATGATCCATTGGTCTTGGTCGGCCTGCAGGATATCACCGCTCATGTGGACTTCACTGCGTTAGCTGAAACAGCCCATGTAATAGGATTGCAAGTTGAGGGTTATCAAAGGCAGAGTGATTTTCTGCTGGCAGGTGACATTCTCAATCTCAGCCAACAAAATGCGCCAGATTCCTTTCAGCAGATGCAACAGGCCGCAGCTTTGAAACGTTTATTATTGCCAGAACAGATGGGAGAACTGTTTAAGGTGCTCAGCCTGTCAAAAAATGTCGAAATGCCTCGCTCGAAATCTGCTGATTTGCGCTATCGTCTTTAAAGATTGCAATAAAAAAGGCGCCGAAGCGCCTTTATTGATGTGTTAAGAAATCATTATTCCTGATTACTTTCTTCTAATTGTTGTTTGAGCTGTTCAAGCTGCTCAGACATTTCAAACAGGACTTCCTTAATATTGGCCACATCATCGGTCAAATTATCTGTTTGACGTTTGGTTCTGGCTATTTCTTCACGCATTTCAGGCGTTAATGCGCCGGTATCCTGTCCTTTACGCTCAGCTGCAGAAGCTAATACGGTTGGGATATCAATCACTACCCAGTCAGACCGTTCAGAGCCATCCTCTTGGTGATATGAAATGCCATTATCTAAAGCAATTTTGGTTGCTGGTTCAGAATCGGATTTACGGGTACCCGGTAATAATGGATTTACCCGACGATCAATCTCTTGACCGGTATATTGCTCTTTATCACGGTATTCCTCATGAACAAGGCCGAAGATAATGTTCAAGCGGCCATTGTTATCAACAAACACGCGACCACTGTTGGTTTTGCGTTCCGCTGCAATCGCTCCGGCATGAACCCCTAGCGTGACAAAGGTAATATCTTCATCGGGTTGAGCACGGTTTAAACCCTGTGCCAACGTTGAACTTAAAATTTGCAGTTCACCCGGTGAAAACAACGGGACTTGCTGAGTTCTCAGTAAGACGCGCTGATTGACGTAAAGTGATGAAAGCACTTCACGCATTTCATCCTGATTGATTGGTAAAGGGTGCTGATTGGTTCCAGGCTGATCCCGCTCTACCATACGAACGTATTGCAGATTTGACTCCCACAGTATCGGACCACTTTGTGACATAACGACTTCATCATCATCTGATGATTTTTTACTGAATGGGTTGCCACAGGCAGACAAGCCGACAGTCATTGCCACACTGAGTGCAATGATGCTGCTGTATTTCACAATGCCTTGCATATAATTTTCCTCAATTAATTCGTATCACGATTTTCCGATTACCGGAGATTCTGCTTTTTGTTCACGACATAATAATGCCTGAACCGATTTGCGCGGATCGTACCCTTCAAACAGGATTTTGCATACCTGCTCAACAATTGGCATCTCAACACCCGCCTGTTGAGCGCGCAATAAAACTTCTCTTGCAGCGTGCATACCTTCTACCGTCTTACCGACTTTTGAAACCGCTTCATCAACTTTAAGACCTGAACCAATCGCTAAGCCCAGCTGGCGATTTCGGCTCTGATTGTCGGTACAGGTGAGAATCAAATCCCCCATACCAGACAGACCAAACATGGTTTCCGGTTCAGCCCCCAATATACTGGCTAAACGCATAATTTCTGCCATACCGCGGGTCAGCAAAGCGGCACGGGCGTTGGCACCATATCCTAATCCGTCACAGATACCTGCGGCAATTGCCAACACGTTTTTCACCGTGCCACCAACTTGCACTCCTAAAACATCCTCCGTGGTGTAAGCCCGCAAAGCTGGTCCATGAAGCGCATTTGCCAAGGCTTTGGCAAACTCTGTATCGCGGGAAGCAACTGTTAAAGCGGTAGGTAACCCGGCCGCAACCTCCGCGGCGAACGATGGACCAGAAACGACAGCTAAAGCATGTTTAGGCCCCAGAATTTCAATAGCCGTATCGTGCAGAAATTGACCATTGTGGGGCGTTAAACCTTTGGTCGCCCAACTGATCGGGATATCTTCAGACAGAAAAGGTTTAATGCAATGCAATATTTCGCTAAACGCCACACTTGGCACTGAAATCATTACATGTCTGCAATTTTTCAGAGATTTTTCCAAATCCATTTCAATTTTCAATGTATCCGGAAAAATAATTTCCGGTAAATAGCGGCTGTTCATCCGTTCAGCCGCTATCCGGGAAAGCTGTTCTTTGTCACGACCCCACAGCCAGACTTCATGCCCATTGCGAGCCATGGCAATCGCCAGCGCCGTACCCCAGGCTCCGGCACCAATGACAACTGTTGGCATTAAAGAAGAAGCGGTCATGGCCATCTAGACAAGCTAGTGAGTAGCCTGTGCTGCTTCCATCTGCTGACGCGCCTGATCAATTTGATGTTTGTATACTGCATCAAAGTTCACGGGTGCCAGCACGAGTTGTGGGAAACCACCTTTAATAACCACATCAGAAATCACTTCACGTGCAAATGGGAAAACAGTATTCGGGCAGTAACTGCCAATCAGGGGACCCATTTCTTCCTTGCTATACCCGGTCAAAGTGAAAATTCCAGCCTGTTTGACTTCCGCCAGAAATGCGACTTGATCATTAACTTTCGCGGTGACTGTGACGACCAGAACAATTTCATGGGTATCTTCATCAATACGGTTATATTCATTACCCAATTGCAGATCCAGTTTGGGTTTCCATTCTTCACGGAAAATGGCTGGAGAATTAGGTGTTTCAAATGAAATATCTTTGGTGTAGATCTTCTGAATGATGAACTTTGGTTGTTGTTCTTCTGTTGCTGCTGTGTTTTCTTCAGCCATGATTTTCCCTCTCTAATAGAATTTAATTATTTGTCAGTAAAACATCGAGCTGACCCGAACGATCGATATCAACCAAATCGGTATATCCACCCAGTGATTTACCATTAATGAATATTTGCGGCACGGTACGTTGCTGACTTTTTTGCATCATTTCCTGGCGTTTTTCAGGATGCTGATCCACACGGATTTCGTCATAACTGACACCTTTTTGATCCAGTAACTGCTTTGCCATGGTGCAATACGGGCAATGCGCAGATGAATAAATGATGACTTTGCTCATAACAACGCTCCAAGTCTTAAGTGAATAATGGCAGTTTGGCATCTCGCCATGCGTGCAGACCACCTGACATTACATAAATATTGGTATAGCCATGTTTTTTGAACTGTTTGGCAGCAGCTTTTGAACGCTGACCACTGTCACACACCAGAACCAGAGGCTGATCCTTATTTTTTAGCGACTTGAGATTCGCCTCGATATCAGCCACCGGTACATTAACGGAATCGACTATATGTGAAGTTTCAAATGCAGCTTTATCGCGAATATCAACAAAACAGCCTTTTTGCTGATTCACCAGATTAACAGCTGTTGGCACATCAACGGCATTAAACCCACCCAGTTTGCGAGTGAGTGAGTCAGAAAAAACCAAAAACAACAACACCACAAACAAACTGGACAGTATCCAATGATTAACAATAAATTCGCCCAGATTTTCCATTAAACAACCCTAAATTTATGAATAAATAATGATTTCTATTTTACGCAAAACAATTCGCACATCATGCTGATTAGCCGTAAAAGGCGCTCATCGTTGACCCGGTAAAATATACGGTTTGCATCTCGTCTTGCCGCCAGAATGTTTTTATCTTTGAGTTTGGCAAGATGCTGCGACACATTGCTTTGTGTTGTGCCAACCTGATCAACAATATCCTGTACTGATAATTCCTGATCGCCCAACGTACAAAGAATTTTCAAACGCAATGGATTCGACATTGCTTTCAGCGCAAATGCAGCGCGTTCAATATCGTCATTAATGGCATGCATTTGCGGGTTTCCGGATTGTGAAATGATGTTAGTCAACGAGATTGCAACTGTAATTGATTACAAAAGCCCATATAATACACAGCATTGTTGTTGATTTGCAGTGTTCACTGTTTTTCACAACCCCAGGTCGTCGTAACCCGTGATTAAAGGATAGTTTCATGAGCCACATGCACCGCCCACTTGCGCTAATCATTATGGATGGTTGGGGTTATAGTGAAGAGGTCCAGCATAATGCCATTTTGGCTGCCAATACCCCCGTTTGGGATCACCTCTGGAATGATTACGCACATACATTGATTAACGCCTCCGGCGCTGGTGTTGGCTTGCCGGGCGATCAGATGGGAAATTCTGAAGTTGGTCATCTCAACATTGGTGCTGGCCGGGTGGTTTATCAGGAATTCACCCGGATTAGTGTCGCCATTCGAAACGGATCTTTTTTTACCAATCAAACACTGACTGATGCGGTGGATGACGTGGTGAAAAATGATAAAGCCCTGCACATTCTGGGCTTGCTATCCGATGGCGGCGTGCACAGTCATGACAGTCATATTCAGGCCATGGTAAAACTTGCTGCAGACCGCGGGGCGACTAAAATTTATTTGCACGCTTTTCTGGATGGTCGCGATACGTCACCCAAATCTGCTCAAAAGTTCATTGCGGACATGCAAGCCTGTTTTAACGAAACCGGTAAGGGCCGTTTCGCCAGTATTATCGGGCGCTTTTATGCGATGGATCGTGACCAGCGCTGGGATAGAGTTCAACAGGCTTATGAACTGATTGCTAATGGTAAAGCCGTTTATCAGGCAGATAATGCACTTGAAGCTCTTCAGGACGCCTATGCCCGAGAAGAAACGGACGAGTTTGTTAAAGCCACCAGAATTGGTGATGCCGTGCCGATTGAGGATGGTGACAGTATCGTATTCATGAATTTCCGTGCTGATCGCGCTCGTGAATTAACCCAGTGTTTCATTGATACTGAATTTACTGGATTTCCCATATTGGCAGCACCAAAACTGTCAAAATTTGTCACGCTGACGGAATATAAGAAGGATTTTGATGTACCGGTGGCTTTTCCGGCTGAAAAGCTCAAAAACCTGCTGGGCGAATGTATTTCTGCTGTTGGTTTACGCCAGTTGCGTATTGCTGAAACCGAAAAATATGCGCATGTGACGTTCTTTTTTAATGGCGGAAGCGATGTTCCTTACGAAGGTGAAGATCGGATTCTGGTGCCCTCGCCAAAAGTCGAAACCTACGATTTACAACCGGAGATGAATGCTCCGGAAGTGGCCGAAAAACTGGTCAAAGCCATTCACAGCAATCAATATGATGTCATCATCTGTAACTTCGCCAATGCAGATATGGTAGGCCATACCGGTAATTTTGATGCGACAGTTAAAGCCATTGAAACACTGGATAACTGTCTCGGTAAAATCTGGTCCGCATTAAAAGAAAGCGGTGGCGAAATGCTGGTAACAGCAGATCATGGCAATGCTGAAAAGATGGTGGACAATGAGAAAGGCCAGGCGCATACAGCCCACACCAGCAACCTCGTGCCGTTAATCTATGCGGGACGTTCGGCAGTCTGTGCCGAACAGGGTGGTTTATCTGATATCGCACCGACCATGCTGAGCCTGCTTGATCTCCCGATTCCAGCGGAAATGAATAATCACCTTCTGGTGAAACTCACCTGAACGTGCAGATGATGATTCGTGGTTTAATCTTGTTTTTCTGGCTTTTTGTGCCATTAAATCTTGCTGCTGAACCTTCGTCAGCAAAAAAGCTCGAAGCGGTACGGAGTGAAATATCTGAGCTTGATAAAACGATTAACCTTAACAAGAAAACCAAAGCGGAATTACAACAGCAATTAAAACAGCAGAGTCTCAAGGTTTCCGAAATAAGTCGCGAGTTAAATCAGATTAAACAATCTATTGCGGTTAAAGATGATGAATTACTTAATCTTCAACAGCAGTTGGGACTGACGCAAAAGCAGCAGGCAAAGCAACTGGAGGCATTAAATCAACAAATTCGCTCTGCATTTATGAATGCTCAACCCAGTTATCTAAAAATATTATTGTCTGAACAGTCTCCTGAGCGTGTCAGTCGAAGCAACACGTATTACCGTTATTTTCACTCGGCCCGCCAGCAGCAGCTCGAAACCTTGCACACGACTTTGCAAAACTTAACGGAGCAGGAAAAAGCTGTTTATGCTGTTAAAAGAAATCTGGATGAACTGGAACAACAACAGCTCTCGCAGCAAGAAGTTTTTAAACAGCAAACGGTTGAACGTGAGAGAACACTTGCCGCGCTGAATAAAAAAATCTCAGGGCAGGATGCACAACTGGCTGCATTAAAAGAAGAAGAGAAAAACCTGCAGTCATTATTAGACTCACTCGCCAAAAAAGCAGCAAAAAGACCTCCGCCATCAAAAACGGTGAAACCAAGTGAACGATTTTCGAGTCTGAGTGGGAAGTTACAATGGCCGTTGTCTGGAAAAATACTGGCAAGCTATGGTAGCCAGCGTAATCTTGATAAACTCAGCTGGAAGGGCATACTGATAGCCTCTGAAAAAGGCACGTCTGTTAAAGCCAGCGCAGAGGGCAGGGTGGTTTTTGCCGATTGGATGAAAGGCTTTGGCTTGTTAATCATCATTGATCATGGCGAACAGTTCATGACGCTGTATGGCAATAATGACAGTCTGCTGAAAAGCACGGGGGATACCGTGAATGCTGGTGAGGTTATCGCTCAAAGTGGTGATCAGGGTGTCAGACAAACCGCTGGATTATATTTTGAAGTACGTCATAAAGGCAGTCCGACCAATCCTATGCAATGGCTGCGCAAGCAAGGTTAATTTGAAATAAGGAATAAAGTTCATATGCGCTTTTTGAAACGTGATTTTGCGCTGGTAACAGCGGGTGTCATTATCGGCATCACATTGATTTTTGGTCAAATGGTATCAGCCGAGAAAGACACTGTCGCAAAGCCTGACTTGCCAATAGACGATCTAAGAGCTTTCTCTGAAATTTTCGGCCGCATCAAAAGCAGTTATGTAGAGCCGGTGGAAGACAAAGCTCTGCTGGAAAACGCCATTCGCGGCATGCTTTCTGGACTGGATCCCCATTCATCCTACCTTGATCTCAGCGAATTCAAGGATCTCCGTGAAGGCACATCTGGAGAGTTTGGTGGCTTGGGTATAGAAGTATCAATGGAAGATGGCTTCGTCAAAGTGGTTGCACCAATTGACGAAACACCCGCTGCTGAAGCAGGTGTAAAAGCCGGTGACCTGATTATCCGTCTCGATGACACCCCTGTTAAAGGTCTGACGCTGACTGAAGCCGTAGACATCATGCGTGGTGAACCGGGCAGCAAAATTGTTCTGACGATTATTCGTGAAGGCGCTGATAAACCGCTGAAACTGGAACTGACTCGCGCCATTATCAAAGTGAAAAGTGTACGCACCGAAGTTCTGGAGCCAGGTTATGGTTATGTACGAATCACTACTTTCCAATCACCAACCGGTGAGAATCTTCGTGACGCCGTAAATCAACTCAAGACTGATAATGGTGGCAAATTAAAAGGTCTGGTGCTTGATTTACGCAATAATCCAGGCGGCGTTTTAGATGCAGCGGTTGAAGTTTCTGATGCTTTCCTCAACAAAGGCATGATTGTCTACACTGAAGGACGTATTGAGGATGCCGATCAAAAATTCCACGCCAAACCTGGTGATATGCTGAATGGCGCGCCTATTATTGTGCTGGTAAATGGTGGCTCAGCTTCTGCTTCTGAAATTGTTGCCGGGGCTTTGCAGGACCATCAACGGGCCGTGATACTGGGTACTAAAACCTTTGGTAAAGGGTCAGTACAAACGGTTATGCCTTTAACCAATGATACCGCGGTCAAGATGACAACCGCGCGGTATTACACCCCTTCTGGACGCTCTATTCAGGCAGATGGTATACACCCTGATATCGTGATTGATGCCTTACAAATCAGTGCAGCTGAAGATAATGGCTTCCAGCCGCTGCGAGAAGTTGATCTCAGTCGTCATCTGGAAAATGGTTTACTGGAAGAATCAGACGAAACTCCGGCCGACGCGGAAGCGGGTCTCGATGAAGAAGAGGAAAAACAGCCTTTAGCACTGCGTGATTACCCGCTTTCTCAGGCATTGAACCTGCTGAAAGGCATGAACATTATGAGCAAACGTTAAACGCTATTTTCATGGCAACGGTATTAATCCCACTCGCTGAGGGCTTTGAGGAAATTGAGGCGGTCACGCTGATAGATGTTCTCAGACGGGCTGAGATAGATGTTGTTACTGCCAGTTTGACGGAGGATCTAAACATTACTGCCAGCCGTGGTGTCCGCTTGGTGGCGGATGCCACACTGGATGCAGTGATTGATGATGAATTCGACATGATGGTTCTGCCGGGCGGACAACCCGGCACCAACAATCTGAATGCCGATCAACGGATTCATGCGTTGCTCAAACGGTTTAACCAGGCTGATAAATGGCTTGGAGCAATATGTGCAGCACCCATGGTTCTGGCACATGTTGGCCTGCTAGAGGGGGTGAGCGTCAGCTGTTATCCAGGTGCACTGAAGCCCAGCGAATGGCCAGAAATTCAATTCAGTAATGATGCTGTCGTCTGTGATAATAAAATCATTACCTCCCGCGGACCGGGAACGGCAATGGCTTTTGCGTTAACAATTATCGAAAAACTTATGGATGAAGAGACTCGCGAACAAGTGGAAACCAGTCTCGTTATTCGCTAAAACGGAACCAGCATGTACTCACTTAATGAATCAGAACTCTCGATATTACTGGTTGAGCCATCTTCCGTTCAGCTGAAAATCATCATGCGTGAATTACGCCAGGCGGGAGTGAATAAAATTGATGGTGTTCACGATGGCGCGCAGGCTATCGTGGCTATGCAAAAGTATCCCCCGGATCTGGTGATCAGCGCCATGTATTTGCCTGACATGACCGCGACTGAACTACTCTCATCAATTCGTCGACTGGATAATCTGGAAAACACCCATTTTATGCTGATCTCCAGCGAATCAAATATTGAAGCACTTGAGCCTCTTCGCCAATCCGGTGTCGTGGCCATTCTGCCCAAACCCTTTGATCACGCTAATCTGCAGCGTGCCATCCGTACCACCCTGCAGCATATTGATCCAACTGAAATTGAATTACAGAATTACGAAGTAGAACAGCTGGAAGTTTTACTGGTCGATGACAGTCTGGTATCACGTAACCATCTAATGCGCGTGTTTCAGAACATGGGCATAAACCAGATTCATCAGGCTGAAAATGGTATTGAAGCGATTGAAATGCTCAAACAACAGAGTTTTGATTTGGTGGTGACCGATCTGAATATGCCAAAAATGGATGGTCAGGCGCTGGTTGAACATATCCGCAGCGAGATGGGCAATACTTTTGTGCCCATTTTGGTTGTGACCAGTGAGCAGAACCAGACCCGATTGGGTCAGGTTGAGCAGGCGGGCGTATCGGCTATTCTGGATAAACCTTTTGAACCTGAGTCTATCCGTGAAATCCTTTATCGAGTGCTTGACGAACAAACTTAATCGGTCACAGCATTGCTGGATTTCACGCCAAGGGAAATAAATTTTTGCAGGTAGCTGACGTCCTGGTCTAACTCTCTTATAGCAGCATAAAGCGTTTTCGCCAAACCGCCTCTTCCAAGCCGTATCGCTTTAACCGGAAGCGTTTGACAAAACTCATTGGCCAGCCAGTTAGGCAACACTGTCACCGCTCTTTGTAACGCCACCATCTGCACCATAATATCCATTGATTGCATGGCTTTGGTTCGAGGGTTAATACCTGCGGGCATCAAAAACTGGGTAAACACATCAAGTCGTTCATGGGCGACGGGAAACGTCAGCAATAATTCCTTGTGCAGTGCTTCAGGCTGAATAAATTTCTGCTTACTTAATGGATGACTTTCAGCCACCAGCAAAACCAACTCATAATCAAACATCGGCTGATAAATTACGCCGACCTGTTTAACGGCATCCGGCGTCACCAGCAAATCAATATGATGATTCAATAACCCTTCCATACCTGAAAACTGAAATTGATGCACAATATCCACATCCATTTGCGGCATTTCGCGTAGATAGTCTGCCAGAATTTTTTTCAGCCATTCATAACAGGGGTGGCACTCAACTCCCAGACGCAAAATACCTGCGCGTCCCTCCGAATAGGCCTGTAAGGTCTGCTCAGTTTGCTCCAAAACCGGTAAAACCTGCTGAGCAACCTGCAACATCAGTTCACCTGCCTGTGTCAGTCTTAACTTACGACCATCCCGCTGCCATAAGCTTATTTCCAACTTTTGTTCCAGATAACGGATCTGATGCGATAAGGCGGATTGTGTGAGAAATAAGGCATTGGCTGCTGCCGTTAAACTGCCATTTTCTGCCAAGGCTCGAATAATTCGTAAATGCGCGCGCTCAATCATATATGAACATCTCTCATGAATAAGTAAATAATCATCATTATTGCTCATCAATAAGACTGATTACAATGAAGCTTTTTGAAACCGACTGAGAGGATATCGAATGGTCACCACACATAATCTTGGCTTTCCCCGTATAGGCGGCCAACGAGAATTAAAATTTGCTCTGGAGCGCTTCTGGCGTGGTGAAACGTCTGTTGAGGATTTAGAACAAACTGGTAAAACATTACGTTTACGTCATTGGACATTGCAAGCTGATCTGGACCTGGTGCCTGTTGGAGACTTTTCCTTTTATGATCACGTTCTGGACACCAGTCAGCTGCTGGATAACCTGCCATCACGGGTTGATAAAAATGCTGATGCCATGACACAGTATTTTCAGGCATCGCGTGGACAAGCAGGTTCATCCTGTTGCAATCACCAGGTCGCCGCTGCAGAAATGACAAAATGGTTTGATACCAATTACCATTATCTGGTGCCGGAATTTAACGCGGAAACTGCCTTTAAGGCATGTCCGGAACGATTGCTGGCGCAAATCAAAGAAGCAAAAGCTGCAGGTTTTAAGATAAAACCCGTTCTGGTTGGTCCGGTAAGCTATCTCTGGCTGGGGAAAACCAAGGACGAAACTGACAAACTCGCTTTGCTGAATAAATTATTACCGGTTTATGCAGAAATTCTCGATCAATTGGCAGATAACGGTGTCGAGTGGGTACAAATCGATGAACCTGTTCTGGTCACTGAGCTGTCAACGGAATGGCAACAGGCTTTGCAGAAAGCCTACTTCAGTTTAGCGAAATGTCGTGTCAAATTGTTGCTGACGACCTATTTCGGCCAACTTCAGCAAAATCTGCAGCTAGCTTGTGAATTACCCACAGCAGGACTGCATATTGATGCGATCAGTGCTGCAGATGAACTTGTCAGAGTGGTGGACTGGCTGCCTTCACACAAAGTTTTATCAGTGGGCATTATTAATGGCCGTAATATCTGGAAAACCGATCTGAATAGGGCGCTTGAGCTGCTGGAGCCGATTCATACGCGACTTGCTGAACGCTTATGGCTGGCTCCAAGCTGTTCGTTGCTGCATGTGCCTATTGATTTAAACTCTGAGCATAATCTTGCTGAAGAAACACTTGACTGGCTGGCCTTTGCGGTACAAAAGCTGGAAGAGTTATCGATATTAGCTCAGGCGCTCAATCTGGGGCGTGAAGGTGTTGCCGCACAGCTAGCAGAAAACAAACAATCCATTCAACGTCGCCAGCAGTCCACTCGCGTTCATAACCCGGCCGTTAAACAGCGCTGTGAAGCAACTCATTCCGCATCAGGCCAGCGGCAGAGTACTTATTCACAACGAGCAGCCCTTCAACAGCAAGCGCTACAGTTGCCGGCATTCCCAACGACTACCATTGGCTCTTTTCCACAGACCAATGTTATTCGACAGACACGTAAACAGTTTCGCCTGGGTCAACTGGCTGATGCTGAATATCGCCAGCAAATGCAGGCGGAAATTCGCCATGCCATCGATAAACAACTCGAGTTGGGCCTTGATGTACTGGTACATGGTGAAGCTGAACGCAATGATATGGTCGAGTATTTCGGTCAACAACTACAGGGTTTTGCATTCACCGACTATGGCTGGGTTCAGTCCTATGGTTCCCGTTGTGTGAAACCACCGATCATCTATGGTGATGTCTCACGTCCTGATCCGATGACCGTTGAGTGGATTCAATATGCCCAATCATTAACCGACAAACCAGTAAAAGGGATGTTGACCGGGCCAGTCACCATTCTTAACTGGTCTTTTGTCAGAGATGACCAGCCACGTAGCGAAACCTGTAAACAGATTTCACTGGCGATTCGGGATGAAGTGATCGATCTGGAAAGTGCCGGGGTCAACATCATTCAGATTGATGAAGCCGCCTTGCGGGAAGGTTTGCCACTTCGTCAATCTCAATGGCAGACATATCTGGAGTGGGCTGTGGAATGCTTCCGAATCACCGCTAATGGCGTGTCAGATGAGACACAGATCCATACCCATATGTGTTATTCCGAATTCAACGATATTATCGAAGCTATTGCCGCCATGGACGCCGATGTCATCACCATTGAAACCTCACGTTCGCAAATGGAATTACTGGATGTTTTTCAGGAGTTTGACTATCCCAATGCGATAGGTCCGGGTGTCTATGATATTCACAGTCCGAATATTCCATCAGAGCAGGAGATGGTGGAATTGCTCAAACTGGCCGCACAGCGAATTGATAAAACGCTGTTATGGGTGAATCCTGACTGCGGTTTAAAAACCCGTCGCTGGGAAGAAGTGGAGCCTGCATTAAAAGCCATGGTTTCAGCAGCAAAATCACTAAGAGTAAAACTGGCTGCTTGATAAAGATATGAACCGGGTAGGGGAGGTAACTTTCTCTATCCGGTTTTTTTGCGTCTGCGTCTAACAGGCCAAAACTTCAGGTAAAGCCACGTTCAATTTATTTTGAATTTGTTTGGCCAACTCCGGATCCAGACGATTAGTGCGACGATGCTGCTGACATAACGCACTGCGAAACCCAAGGTAATCCGGCTGCAATGGACTGAGTGTTTCAATATCTTCAATCCTCAGTGCGCCGGCCAAACCGCACAACATTCCAGCGGATTTTGCCTCCACAACAAACTGTTGCAGAACTTCTACCGATAAATGATTCAACAATCCCTGACCATCTTTGCGGGCAGTATCCAGCATCACGCCAGCGAATCCAGATTTTGCCAGTAATGGAATTAACTTCTGCTGTGGTAACTGATCAGCAAAGATAACGGCAATCACCGGTGTGCTAAGACTTTTGATAGTAGGCTCAAGTTGTTGAATGCATTGGATAAGGCCTGGTTCATCAAATAGCCCGATTTTGACATAATCCACACCTGTTTCAGCCATGTTGCGAATGGCTGCTGAAGTTATCTCAGCTTGCATGGGTAAATCACCCACCGTTGCACTGCAAAGACAACCTTTGTTGATCCAATTAACGATCTCAGTGACAGTTTGATGGTTTAAAGCTCCCAGAGCACCTTCTGACGGGTTTTTCATATCAAGGATATGTGGCAACTGCTCCACTAGAGATTTTGCTTCATCAAGCGATTCTACGCTGGCTAACCACTTAGTTATCATTTAGCTTTATTCCGGATTGTTCAACTTTTTCCATTAACCAGCTCCAGGCCTGGAGCTCACGTTCACCGGCCGTTTTCTCAATAGCGATAGTCAGGTAGTCAATTTCGTCGCGAACTTTATGCTCTGGCAACATGCCCAGCCGACTCACCAGAATGGCAGCCTCAATCACTGCATTCTGGGCACGATTAAAACCTCTGAAGGGCTTATGGTTTACATCGCAAATTACAGCGCCGTAAAAACAGGCTCGTGGGTCATCATCTTCCAGACGAACAATTTCCAACTCAATATGTGATAGCGCATCTGCAATATATTCACCTTCAATCTGCTGACAGGGGGAGGTGGGCCAATCACGATGCCCGGTTAACGCACCAGCAAAAATCCGTACATCATCGACAAAATTTATTGAACACTGACCATGCCGAAGCAGGTTATCGTAAGTACTGGATGGTTTGAAAGGCTTTATATGAAAGTGACCGTTTACTTCGCTTATCCCCATTGGTGCAGAATGCACCTTTCCATTTTCTGATATCGTGGTGACGATAACTTCATGTATCCGGCTTGTCAGCAGTGCCACAGGCGCGCTCCTGTTTTTTGGTTTTTTTAATATCGGCCGTGCCACAGGTCCGTTGCTGATCTTTTTGCATCGTAGTGCCTTCAGCCTTCTGCCGGGTCAGATCTTCCTGTTCGGTTTCAACAGCACAACCCCATTGCAGATCTTCATCCTGAGTATAACGTTTCCCTAATTGCCAGGCGATCTCGGCACGTGCTAATTCCACCCCCAGGTAGAAGGCATGGCCCGGATCATCTTTCACTTGCAGCTGAGGGTAAAAAGCAAACGGATCGGTATCCTGCAACAAACCATCCCGATTAAAAACAAATATCCCTTTAGGGGCAATTTTTATTCGATAGTTTGGATCTTTTATATTCTCAGATAATTGAATAATTTCCTGTTCAGTATCGGTAAAAGGTCTGCGTTCATGGCTAACCAATAAATCTGCAGTGAAATCCCGTGGCAGGCTATTGTCATCGCGAGCGGCAAACATCATGCGTCGTGCCACATCAGCTTCTTTGATGGCCCGCCTTGCATGAGGACTGACTTCCGTCGCCAGCACATTGGTAATGTTTAACTCAGAAATAATGCCAAACAGCAGTGCATTAATTCCGCTGGTATCAGCATCCGTTAACTCGGTCAGATTACCTATTCCCATCATCATGGGTGCTTCTGGGTATTTTTGACGTAAGGTGTGATAACGAACTATCGACTCTGTAAGGCCAAAATGGATTGGATCCAGAATAGGATCGGCTATCCAGGGTTTTCCCAGCTTGTCCATTGCCTCCATAGCCCGTTCGAGCGAAGCCAGTGAACCCGGCTGCGCTGGAACCAGTATCGGGATGGCATCGGTTTCTTTCGCAAGGTCGATGGTTTTTTCTGTCAGACTCAGCAGGTAATCTGCACCCGCATTGCTAGCACGCCTTAAGTCATCTATTGAAAGTGAGTCCACACTAACTTTAAAACCATTTTCATGTAGGGCTGCGATAGCTTCTTCCATCAGCGGAAATTTTTCTTCCGGAAGACAACCAATATCAATGACGTTGGCCCCTGAATCACGGTAATAATTTGCCCGCTCCAAAATACCTGCAATATCCCTTTGGGGCGCATCAACAATCTCGGCGAAGATATTGACATCATAACGACTTAAATCAGGGATTTTCCGCTCCTTACCAAAGAATATCGGTAAATCTTTAATTTCATCCGGCCCCCGCACTACCTCAATCCCCAGCGTTTTACTCAATTCAGCCAAATCTCCACGGCAGCGACCGGGAACAATGATCTGTTTACAGTCCGCATAATCATCCGGCTTGAGCCGCCGGGCGATCATCTTATCGGTCATTAATGCGGCAACTGATAGACCCAATTGATGCACTCTATACTCGAATGGCAATGGCGCCATTTCCTGCAAAACCTTTTCAACACTGGGTTGAGCAAGTTTTCCGGTGAGAAAGAGAATGGTCTCAGCCATGATCGGCGTTAACGTGTTCCAGACGCTTTTTCAAAGTTTCGTATAAAGCCTCAGCTGATTCCACGACGGTGGTTGCTTCAAAACTACGCAGAGTTTCTGTATGCGCCAGATCAATGGCTCTTGGCCATAATCTCACCATACGGTCAGGGGCAGGTGTATCGACTTCGGATATGGCATCACAGGCAAGCACAATACTCGGAACACGGCACTTGCCTGCCTGAGCATACACGTTGGTAACCAGTGTGTCAGACAAGCCCATAACCATTTTCGCCACGGTGTTTGAGGTGGCTGGTGCTACCACCAGAGTATGATAATCCCCCCGATAGAATAATCCGACCGGAGGTGAGCTTGCGGCTCTATCACGATAAATATGACCTTCGTTGTTCAAGGTTTTTGGATCGTGACCATACATACGGATAACTTCTTCTCCAGCACGACTGTAAAACAGGTCTACATCCGGTAATTCACGGATAATTTCCAAACATTCATCCAGATAATGTCCTGAACCCGTGATTGCCCAGGCCAATTTTGGCTTTTCCGGCCTTGATTGCATGCTGTTATCTCAATTGATATTAAGCTGTGAATTTTGCCAGAGTCTGACCTACTAGTAAAAATTAGATAGGTCGATCGATTATATATAAGTTAAAATTAACCACATAATTTGCAACGGATTGATGGGAGTCGCATATCTATGTCAGAAGCAGTGCCAAAAATAGTTGTTGTTGGTGGTGGAGCAGGTGGCCTGGAACTGGTTACCAAACTCGGAAAAAAACTTGGTAAGAAAAAGAAAGCGGAAGTTACTCTGGTTAGCAGTACTCATACGCATATCTGGAAACCACTTTTACATGAAGTTGCAGCTGGAACCCTCGATTCTCATGAAGATGAAATTGAATACTTGAGCCAAGCCATGTGCAGTGGGTTTCGGTTTCGTCTTGGCCGAATGGAAGGTCTGGATCGCCAAAATAAACAGATAACGGTTGCGCCAACCTTCAATGAAGACGGTGTGGAAATCATTCCCCGTCGTAGTTTTGATTATGACTATCTCATTATTTCTGTTGGCAGTGTCAGTCATGACTTTGGTATCAAGGGTGTAAGCGATCATTGTCTGTTCCTGGATACCACTAAACAAGCCGAATATTTCCAGAATCAGTTATTGGAATCTTATCTGCGTGCGCATACCCAAGGACGTCCTCTCGATGAGGGTCAGTTAAATATTGCCATTGTCGGCGCTGGTGCTACAGGTGTCGAATTGTGCGCACAACTTTACGAAGTATCACATCTGTTAAATGCTTATGGTCTTGATGAAGTTAAACCACAGGATGTAAAACTTACTTTAATTGAAGCTGCTGATCGTATTTTGCCTGGGTTACCTGAAAATATTTCAGCTGCTGCTCAGGAGGAGTTAAATGATCTCGGCGTAGAAATTCTTGCTGGTGAGCGTGTTATTGAAGTTACCGAGACAGAGATCAAAACTCAAAGTGGTCGTAATATTCCTGCAGCAATCAAAGTCTGGGCAGCCGGCATTAAGGCTCCTGAGTTTTTGAAAGATATTGATGGTCTGGAAACCAACTGGATGAATCAATTGGTGGTAAAACAGACCCTGCAAACCACCTTTGATGATGATATTTATGCCATTGGTGACTGCTGTGCATGTAAATGGATTGGTCAGGATCAGAATGTACCGCCACGCGCCCAGGCAGCCCATCAAATGGCGTCTCTGGTTTATAAATCAATCGTTAATCGAATGAAGGACAAGGAGCTTCCTGAATATCATTACCATGATTATGGCTCTTTGGTTTCTTTAGGTCGCTACGGTACAGTTGGCAACCTGATGGGAAATTTAAGTAAAGGTAGTATGAAAGTAGAAGGTTTAATGGCCCGACTGATGTACCTTTCACTGTATAAGATGCACCAAGTTGCCTTATTTGGACCGTTTCGAGTGTTGATGTTATCGCTATCTCATCTTTTTCGTCGAAGCGTACATCCAAAAATTAAGCTACATTAATAATCATTGTCATTCATACAAAAAAGGCCCTTTTAAGGGCCTTTTTTAATTTCATTGCAACTACATCGTTATTTCCACAATGACATCCTACGGGTCACTTCTGTGCCATTTAATCGATGTTTTATGGCTGCCCCGATATGTATAACCAACAGTGTAATAAAAATATACGCTAACACCTGATGAATATCGGTAAACGTTTCTCTTGCAGAAGCATTTGCTTCAGCAAGGCGTGGTAACTTCATTCCCCATAGTTTGGTGTCATATTTACTGTACATGGATTGTAGATAACCGGTTATCGGCATCGCCACCATTACTCCATAAAGTAAATAATGTATTCCGCTGGACAGCTTCTGTTGCCAGTTTGCAATACTTGTCGGCAGTGGGGGAGTCTTATGTGTTAACCGCCAGACTACCCGTAACAAAATGAAGACTGCGACGGTGATACCCATTGATTTATGCAATAAAAACCAAAATGCTCGTACGCTTTCCTGGCCCGGCGCTAATTCTGACTCTTTTGGCAGACCAACCATCCATAGACCTAAGCCGATCATAAAGAAAATCATCGCCGCGATTAACCAATGCAAAATTATCTGCCCTTGATTGTAGCGTACGTCACTCGTCGTCATTATTTGCTCCTGAATACATGAAAAAAGGCCATCCAGCATCACTGAATGGCCTTCATAACCGACCGTTGGGTTGGGGAACAATTCCCGAATGGTTTAAATATCTAGATTAGATGCCTGTAAAGCATGCGTTTCAATAAACTCTCTACGAGGTTCAACATTGTCGCCCATTAGAGTATTGAAGGTTTCATCTGCTGTTATCGCATCTGAGATCCTGACCTGTAACAACCGACGCTTGGATTTATCCATTGTCGTTTCCCACAATTGTTCAGGGTTCATTTCACCCAAGCCTTTATAACGTTGTACATGCTGACCACGTCGGGCTTCAGCCATCAACCATTTAACTGCCTGTGAAAAATGCTGAACATTTTCATTTCTTTCACCACGTTCGATCTTCGCACCTTCACCAAACAAGCCATTGATTTTGTTAGAAAAAGACATGATCTTCTGATACTCGGTACTGGCAAAAAACTCTCCCGGAACATGAAAATCGTTACTAATCCCATGTCGGGTGAAACTGATATTCACATGAGGCATTGGTTCATTTTCATTTTTTTGTAGATCAAGAACGTAATATGTTCCTGTGGGCATGATGTCATTCATGCGTTGTTCTATCGCTTTCAGCCACTCTTTCATAGCGCCAGTTTCGCTGAAATCAGGTATTGCTGTTTGATAAATCAATTCGTCCAGGAAAGCAGGGTAATAATGATTTGCCAGCCGGGTAATAATGGCTCTGATGGTTTGATATTCATTGACCAGCTGCGCTAGAGCATTACCTTCAATAGGTGCTGCATCCGTTGTTGGATAGAGCACGGCATTTGTTAAAGCAACTTCTGTAAGGTAACGCTCCATTTCTGCGTCATCTTTTACGTAACGCTCCTGTTTACCTTTTTTGATTTTATATAACGGTGGCTGGGCGATGTAAACATGGCCTCGTTCGATTAGTTCCGGCATCTGTCTGTAGAAAAATGTCAGTAGTAACGTTCGGATGTGAGAGCCATCGACGTCCGCATCGGTCATAATAATAATATGGTGGTAGCGGAGTTTTTCCGGATCATATTCGTCACGACCAATACCGCAACCTAAAGCAGTAATCAACGTGCCCACTTCGGCCGATCCGATCATCTTATCGAAACGGGCGCGCTCAACATTTAAGATTTTTCCTTTCAGCGGAAGAATTGCTTGTGTTCTTCTATCACGGCCTTGTTTGGCACTGCCACCGGCCGAGTCCCCTTCCACCAGGAACAGTTCTGACTGGGCCGGATCTCTTTCCTGACAATCCGCCAGCTTGCCTGGTAAACCTGCAATATCAAGAACTCCTTTACGGCGAGTTAATTCTCTTGCTTTTCTGGCAGCATCACGTGCACGTGCTGCATCAATCATTTTGTTGGCAATCAGTTTGGCTTCACTTGGGTTTTCAATCAGAAAATCCTGGAAATGCTCATTAACTAAAGATTCTACAATGGTGCGAACTTCTGATGACACCAATTTATCTTTGGTCTGAGATGAAAATTTCGGGTCGGGCACTTTTACTGACAGTACCGCTGTGAGTCCTTCACGCGCATCATCGCCGCTGGTAACGACTTTAGATTTTTTTGCCAGACCTTCGCTTTCAATGTATTGGTTGAGGCTTCGGGTTAACGCCGCTCTAAATCCGGCTAAATGTGTACCACCGTCACGCTGGGGAATATTGTTTGTAAAACAGTAAATATTTTCTTGATAAGAGTCATTCCACTGCATTGCTAATTCGACCACGACATCATCGCGTAATCCGGAAATGCCAATGACATGCTCGTGAACAAATGTTTTATTTTTATTCAGATGGGTAACAAACGCTTTTATCCCACCCTCATAATGAAATACTTCAGTTTTCTCATCTCTTTCATCTGTCAGGACAATTCTGACACCAGAATTCAAGAAGGCTAGCTCACGAATGCGCTTGGCCAATATTTTGTAATCGTATGTGATGTGGGTAAAGGTTTCTTCGCTTGGCCAGAATTGAATTTTGGTACCTGTATCCTGCGTTTCTTCAAAAGCTTTTAACGGTGCATCCGGCACACCATGTGTATAATTTTGTTTGTGCAAAAAACCATTACGTTTGATTTCCAGTGTTAGTTTTTTGGATAACGCATTTACGACTGATATACCAACACCGTGCAATCCGCCTGAAACTTTATAGGAATTATCATCAAATTTACCACCGGCATGTAAAACAGTCATGATAACTTCAGCTGCAGATACTCCTTCACCTTCATGCATATCGACCGGAATACCACGACCATTATCCTCAACAGAAACGGAATCATCCGGATGAATTCGAACGTTTATTTCCGTGCAATGGCCAGCCAGAGATTCATCGATTGAGTTATCCAGCACCTCAAAAACCATGTGGTGCAAACCGGTTCCGTCGTCCGTGTCGCCGATGTACATGCCCGGCCGTTTTCTGACAGCGTCCAACCCCTTCAGTACTTTAATATTGGAAGAATCGTAACTATTATTTTCAGTGGTCATAAATTAGTCCATTTACAGCAAGGTGAAGCCTAATCGTTCATTCTACTATGTATCGTCTCCGGTTGACAGCTTGACTATACTTGCTCAATCACACCTCGTTCCACGTGGAACATAATGTCATTTTCTTCTTTTACCAACCTTGCTGATAACTCTGTATTTGTCGTCGTGATAAAGGTTTGCACCTTCAATTTTTTGATCGCTTGTAACACAGAAACCTGGTGCTCACGATCAAGTTCTGAGCTTAAATCATCAATCAACAATACGCTTTGTTGTTTATTTATCTGTTGCATTAAAGTTATTTGTGCCAGGCTGATAGCAAGAAAAAAAAGTTTCTGCTGTCCTCTTGAAAACAATTCTGCAGGATCTTGCCCATCTACTCTTAATGACCAATCTGCTGCATGTGGACCTGATCGGGTATAACCAAGCGCACGATCTCTATCAATTGTTTTATTCAAAATATCAGCAAAATCTTCCCCTTTAGGCCAGCCTGATAAATATCGTAATTCAAATTTTGAAGTTTTATAATCATTGCAAAGCAACATGAACCATTCTTTAAAACTAATCACTAATTGGTCCAGGTATTCATTCCGATAGGTTGCCAGTTTCAAACCATGCGCATTTAGCGATGCGTCCCAAACTTTTATTTCACTGTTCGGTTTTGCATTGCGCAATGCTGCATTACGTTGGGAGAGAATTTTTTTGTATGCTTGCCAATGATAAAAAAAATCTTGTTCCACGTGAAACAATCCCCAATCCACAACTTTTCGCCTAAACCGCGGACCCAGTTCAAAAAATTGGTGACAATTAGCCGGAATAAATTGAAGGGGAAGATGCGTAGCTAATTCAGATAGCTTTTTTAATGGAGCATTGTTAAGACGAATCTGTAAACCACTCGCATTCCCAAATTGTAATCCAACAGGAATACCCTGAATAATTCTGGCAAATAATTGAAAATATTGTTCTTCGTTTTGAATTACATTTTTCAAATTACGCGAACGAAAAGAACGCCCCATTGCCAGCAGATAGATAGCTTCCAACACACTGGTTTTTCCAGAACCATTTTCTCCAACCAGTAAATTCACACCAGAACTGGGGTAGAGTATTGATTTATGGATATTACGAAAATGCGTAAGGGAAAGTTCTGTCAGCACGTTGCGTTGCCAGATAATAATACGATTAGTTCGTTTTAAGTTTAAGAATTGAAAACAATAAGCTATATCGAAAAACGCTTAAAAATAAAGAAGCTGGATTTACGCGTCGCTGATCAAATTTCCAACATTTCAAAATCTTCTTTGCCCACACCACATTCCGGACATTCCCAGTCATCTGGAATATCGTCCCATGAGGTGCCCGGTGGAATGCCTTCTTCAGGTAATCCTCTGGCTTCATCATAGATGAACCCACACACTAAACACTGCCACTTACGCATGAAACCTCCTGACAAAAAAGTAATAATATGAATACATCTTACAACAAACGAATTTTGTATTGGCTGACGATTTGTCATTATATTTATGCTAACTTATATAAAACAAATCATTTTCAACTTAATAAGTGGATAGACCGATTATGAGACTTCCCACCTTACGGCAATTACAGTATTTGACAGCAGTCATTGATGAAAAACACTTTGGTCGTGCCGCAGAGAAGTGCCATGTGACACAATCCACTCTAAGTGCAGGCATTCAGGACTTAGAAGACTTACTGGAAGTTGGTTTACTAGAGCGTACCAATCGAAAAGTACTCACAACACCCATTGGCGAAGAAGTGGCTGACCGCGCCCGACAAATTCTCTCTTTAAGTGATGATTTGGTGGATTTGGCGCAAGCTGAGAAAAATCCTTTAGCCGGCAGAATCAGAATTGGCGTTATCCCCACTATTAGTCCGTTTCTACTGCCCCGTGTATTGCCCAAAATTCGTAAACAATTACCAGAGTTAGAGGTTTTACTGATTGAAGATCAGTCGGAAAGATTATTAGTACAAGTAGAAAATGGCACCATTGATGTAGCAATACTAGCCTTTCCGTTCAATACGCGAAATTTGAATTACCGGGTAATCTCACAAGAAGCCTTTTGGGTAGCCTTACCCCGACAACATAGTTTAAGCAAATATGAGTCACTGCAACCACATCAACTGCCAATAAACGAGTTATTACTATTAGCCGAAGGGCATTGTATGCGTGAGCATGCTATCAGTGCCTGTCAATTACCCGCTTCAGCACAACGGCGCAGTGTACAGGCGACCAGCTTGTACACGCTGATAGAAATGGTGGCAAGCGGTTTAGGGATTACCTTGATTCCACAAATGGCTATTAATTCCGATATGGTGCGTCATGCCGATATCTGTTTGCGACCGTTAAAACAGGATAGTCTGGCAAAACGTGAAATTGGCCTGGTGTGGCGTCCTAGCTTTCGCCGAACCAGTACACTTGAACAGCTTGCCTTGAGTTTTGCTGAAGCAATGGACGAAACATCTGATTAATGGTTAACCGCATAATCTGAACGCAGTTGTATAAAGCTTTGACGGATTAACACCGAGGTAAAAGGTGCTTGAAACCTTGCGGCAAGCAAAGCTCTTGGATTGATTAAAAAAACGGCATTTTCCAGGTCCTGTTCGGGGTAGGCTCTGCTTCTGGTAAAAAAATTCTTTAACGATTTATTTTCCGATGGTGTGCCATTAACAGTGATAATTCGAGCATCAACATCATGGGAATGGACAAGTGCAGTCAGTTCATCTATTTGCTGGCCACCAATATCTATAAGCACCAGTTGAACTGATCGATTTGCTAGCCCATCTTTAAGGTTTTTTAATACACGGAAAATAGCCTCACAATCATGGCAGCCAACAGACGGAATAAAGACAAAGCTCCACTTGCCAGAAAAAGCATCATTGGTAAATACGGAATGATCACTGGTATAAGCAAGAAACTGGGGTATTTCCAAGGTTGGCTCAAAGACTGTCAACATAGAACTGCTGCTATTTGATGATTCTGCTGGCGGCGGCTGTTGACTCAGTGTTAAAAAAAGCAATAGCAATAAAACAACCAAGCTAAGATATGTCAGTAAAAAACGCTTAGAATGAACATTTTTAAACATATTTTGCATTTTTAGCGCCTCACACGCTGAAAGCGTTTATCCAATAAAATAAGCGACTATGAAAGAAAAACTGCTTAAGTCTACCTTGGTTGTCAGTTTAATGACCTTTTTATCCCGAATTTTGGGATTTGTTCGAGATATTGTCATTGCCAGACTTCTTGGGGCAGGGATGGGCGCTGACGTATTTTTTGTTGCCTTTAAGATTCCAAATTTTCTCCGTCGCCTGTTTGCAGAAGGGGCTTTTTCACAAGCGTTTATCCCTGTTCTTGCTGAATATCGCGAACGCGGTGATCAGGATCTGAAACAGCTTATTGCCGCAACCAGCGGGACTCTTGCAGGCGTATTATTTTTTATTACGCTGATAGGAGTAATCGCCGCCCCCATAATTATTCTGATTTTTGCTCCAGGATTTATTGATCAGCCTGAAAAATTACAACTGGCCAGAGAACTGTTAAGGATTACTTTTCCATACATACTGTTCGTTTCACTTACCGCATTGGCCAGCTCCATTTTAAACAGCTTTGGTAAGTTTGCCGTGCCGGCATTTACACCCGTTTTTCTCAACATTTCAATGATTGGCTGTGCGTTATGGCTGGCACCACATCTGGATGAACCGGTAAAAGCGCTTGCCTGGGGGGTGTTTATCGGCGGGGTAGTGCAGCTACTGTTTCAAATGCCATTTTTAATGAAAATTGGCAGTTTGCCAAAACCACATTGGGGCTGGAAAGATGAAGGTGTGCAAAAAATTCTGCGATTGATGATACCAGCCATGTTTGGTGTATCGGTTTCACAAATCAACTTATTGCTGGATACGTTACTGGCTTCTTTTCTCATCACCGGCAGCATTTCATGGCTGTATTATTCTGATCGACTGGTCGAATTTCCATTAGGCATCCTGGGGATTGCACTGGCCACTGTAATATTACCCAATCTCTCGAAGAAACACGCCACAGCCTCCATGCAGGAGTTTTCACACACCATTGACTGGGCGTTACGCTGGGTATTTTTAATCGGTACTCCTGCTGCTATCGGCCTGATTATTCTTGCTGAACCGTTGTTGCTTACCTTGTTTCAATATGGCGAATTCACGCCAAATGATGCCCATCAGGCATCATTAAGCTTGATGGCATATGGTTTGGGCTTATTGCCGTTTATTTTTATCAAGGTACTTGCACCGGGCTTTTATGCCCGTCAGGACACCAAAACCCCTGTCAAAATCGGCATTATTGCGATGATAAGCAATATGGGACTGAACATTGTGTTGATGATTTATCTGGCCCATGTGGGGCTGGCTTTAGCCACGGCTTTATCAGCGATGCTCAATGCTGGCTTACTGTATTACACACTTCGAAAAAAAGCAGTCTATCAACCCATTGCTGGCTGGGGCTTATTTTTTGTCCGTATGCTGCTCGCCAATATCGTATTAGTAGCGTTCTTGTTATGGGTAACGCCGATTAATGGCGATTGGATAAGCTGGAGTGGCTGGCATCGGTTTGGCATATTGATGGGGCTGATAACGACTTCTGCAATTGTTTATTTTGCTGTATTAACGCTATGTGGCGTCAGGCTGAAAACATTAGTCACACCACAAAGCCAGGAATAAAAAAAGCCCTCCATCAGGAGGGCTTTTTTAGGGCCTTAGAGAGGAATTTAGAAACGGCGGCCTATACCGATACCATAAACAAAGGGATCAATATCAGCATCAATTTTTGCGCTATTGGTGCCAAGTACATTTTTGAAACTGGCTGTCGTATCAATGTCCAGATATTTGACATCCATATTGATAAACCAATCCTGATTGATGGCAATATCCACCCCGGCTTGTGCAGCCCAACCCCAGGAGCTGTCCAGTTTGACCTTATCGCCTGGACTGCTAAGTAAAGAACTGCTCGGAACTTCTTCATCAAAGAAGTAGGTGTAGTTCACCCCGGCCCCGATATAAGGACGAATATTTGAGCCTGGCAAAAAGTGATATTGCAGCGTCAATGTGGGTGGCAGTACTTTAGTATCAATGACGTCACCCAGAGCAGCCCAGCTTTTCTCACCGGTAACCGTGTGTTCTGAATAACCTAAAATCAACTCTACTCCCCAGTTGCGGTTGATCATATAGGTAATATCCAGTTCTGGAACCGTATCGCTATCGACTTTTACCCCTTTAAATCCAGTATCTGCACCATTGAGGCTGAGAGTGCCGCTGCTATCATTTGGATTCACATTGATAACACGTCCCCGTATTAACCAGTCACCGGCCTCATAAGCCATCACGGTTGAAACAGGGCTGGCAAGACCAGCAGCAAGCAGGATTGAGGAAATCAGGGGAATTTTTTTCATGGCACGACTCCGAATAATGATCTGTTGTGGAACACAATTTCAGATCATACGGAGTATCTGGAGATCAACATTGATCCAGGTCAATAAAGTGCGGTTCAGGCTATCCGCAGCGTTGTTTTAATGCTGGCAGGTCTAAAATCGTTACTTCTTTGCCCTGAATCGACAATAGCTGCTGATCCTGTAACTGGGTAAATAAACGACTGACCGTTTCAATCGCCAATCCCAGATGGTTGGCAATATCCCCACGGGACATGGTCAATTGAAATGACATCGACGAGTAACCACGTTCACTGAAACGTTGTGATAGAGACAGTAAAAAACTAATCAGCTTTTCCTGGGCGGTTTTTTTGCCGAGAGACAACAATAAATTTTTATCCGATGACAATTCTTTGCTCAAACGGGTCATCAATTGATTTTGCAACTCCGGGATAGTCGCACTGAATTCCTGCAGGCGCTCATAAGGCAATTCGCAAACACTGCTGGCTTCAAGTGCCCGGGCTGTGGATAAATAACGTTGCTGGTAAATTGCATCCATACCAATAAATTCACCGGGGAAATAAAAGCTGGTGACCTGTTCGCGCCCATCCGTCGCAGAGATCGTGGTTTTGAACGAACCAGAACGAACAACAAAGATTGTTTTAAAAGTAGAGGAGGGTTCAAACAGAATCTGGTGGCGTTTATATCCAGCACTGCGTTTAATGATTTGATCGAGCTTGGTCAGGTCATCCCGATGCAGCCCCAAGGGCAGGCATAACCGATACAAAGCACATGATTGACAGGCGAGCTGATGATGATGTTCAACCTTAGCCAAGTCCTCAAATAATGGCGTAATCACCCGAGCTTGTGTCATTTTATTATCCGTAAAAAAGTCACAGGACATGATAACGCTTCAAACCCGCCACTGAAACAGTTATTATTTGTTTTTATTTCAGTTTTCAGGAAAGCAAATGACCGTTCGTAGCGCCACTGTTGCGCGTAACACGCTCGAAACTCAAATTGAAGTCTCCATCAATCTGGATGGAAGCGGAAAATTTCAATCCGAAACCGGCGTGCCATTCCTTGATCACATGATGGAACAGATTGCCCGTCACGGTTTATTCGACCTGCAAATCAACGCCAAAGGCGATCTGCACATTGATGCTCATCATACCGTTGAGGATGTTGGTATCACAATTGGTCAGGCATTAAAAAAAGCGCTGGGGGATAAAAAAGGTGTGGTCCGTTATGGTCATTCCTATGTCCCACTGGATGAAGCTTTGTCTCGTGTAGTATTGGATTTATCTGGCCGACCCGGCTTTGAATTCGATGTGACATTTACTCGAGACAAAATCGGTGAATTTGATGTTGATTTGTTTTATGAATTCTTTCAGGGTTTAGTCAATCATGCCGGTATTACATTGCATATTGATAATCTTAAAGGCCGAAATGCGCATCATATTGCTGAAACCATTTTTAAAGCGTTCGGTCGGGCCCTGCGAATGGCTGTCACATTAGATGAACGAGCCTTACAGCAATTGCCATCCACCAAGGGCGCATTATAATCGGTTAACGATTTTATAACTCTCACATTCTAGAGCAGGTCTTTGTTTTATGCGTTGCGTTGCAGTTATTGATTACGGCATGGGTAATTTACGCTCAGTCTCCAAAGCATTGGAAGCCGTAGCTGATAACCACACTAAAATTCTCGTTACCGCTGATCCGTCAGAGATTCGGGCAGCAGATCACATCGTATTCCCGGGTGTCGGCGCGATTCGTGACTGTATGGCGGAACTCAAAAAACTTGAACTCGACAGGCTCATCTGTGAAATGGCCAGCAAAAAACCTTTTCTGGGAATTTGTCTGGGTATGCAGGCTTTATTAACGCATAGTCAGGAAAACCAAGGCTCGGCTGGATTGGACATCATTGAAGGTGACGTTCTGTATTTTAAAGAAGCGGTTGAGCAGGGCCTGAAAGTACCACACATGGGCTGGAATGAAGTCGAACAAACCTGCGTCCACCCCTTATGGCAAGATATACCACAGAATAGTCGCTTTTATTTTGTTCATAGTTTTTATGTACAGCCTGCCGATGAAACCAAAATCTCTGGTCGTAGTCATTACGCTTTACCTTTTGCAGCAGCGTTGGCGCATGAAAACCTTTTTGCAGTACAGTTTCACCCCGAAAAAAGCCAGCATGCCGGCTTACAGTTATTGAAAAATTTTATTAATTGGGACGGTCAGTCCTGACATTTTGTTTGATGGAGAAAGCGTTATGTTATTAATCCCTGCCATTGATCTTAAAGAGGGTCACTGCGTTCGATTGCGTCAGGGACGCATGGAAGATAACACCGTATTTTCAGAAGATCCGCTGGCGGTTGCAACCAGATGGGTTGAAGCCGGTGCCAAACGTTTGCACATGGTGGATCTGGACGGTGCTTTTGCGGGTAATCCGGTTAACGCTGATGTTATTCATCGAATTTGCGCTGCATTTCCTGATCTTGATGTACAGGTTGGTGGTGGCATTCGTGATGAAGACACCATCCAAACCTACCTGGATGCTGGTGTTCGCTATGTCATTATTGGCACAAAAGCCATCAATGCTCCGCATTTCGTTGGCGATGTTTGTGCCGAGTTTCCGGGTCATATTATTGTTGGTCTCGACGCCAAAGACGGCAAGGTTGCAATCGATGGCTGGTCCAAGTTGTCCAATCACGATGTCATCGATATTGCCCAACAGTTTGAACAGGATGGTGTTGAGGCTATTATTTACACCGATATCAGCCGAGACGGCATGATGCAGGGTGTTAATCTTGAGTCCACTCGTGACCTTGCTCGCGCCATTAATATCCCGGTAATTGCTTCCGGCGGTGTCAGCAACTATGACGATATCAAGGCCCTTTGCCATTACGAATCAGAAGGTGTTATGGGGGCCATTATCGGCCGTGCAATCTATGAAGGCACCATCGATCTGGCGGAAGGTCAATCGCTGGCTGATCGTTTGAATCCACCGTTACAGTTCTGATATGGCACTGGCAAAACGCATAATTCCCTGTCTTGATGTTGATGCCGGTCGTGTCGTAAAAGGTGTGCAGTTTGTCGATATACGTGATGCCGGCGATCCAGTTGAAATTGCCAAACGTTATGATGAACAGGGCGCAGATGAACTGACTTTTCTGGATATCACTGCCACACATCACAACCGTGACACCATGGAAGATGTTGTCAAAGCTGTTGCCAGTCAGGTATTTATTCCACTGACGGTTGGTGGTGGCATTCGAACTGTAGCGGATATTCGTCGCATGCTGAATGCTGGCGCAGATAAAGTTGGTATTAACTCTGCAGCGGTTAAAAACCCGGATTTTGTTCGTGAAGCTGCCGAAAAATTTGGTTCGCAATGCATCGTGGTCGCTATTGATGCCAAACGTGTTTCTGCAGAGGGTCAGACACCAAGATGGGAAATTTTTACCCATGGTGGTCGCCAACCAACCGGCATTGATGCCGTAGAGTGGGCCAAAAAAATGGTTGAGCTTGGCGCTGGCGAAATTTTACTGACCAGTATGGATCGTGATGGCACCAAATCCGGTTTTGATTTAGAGCTAACCCGAGCTGTCAGTGATGCGGTTGTGGTACCGGTGATAGCCTCTGGTGGTGTGGGTAAATTGCAGGATCTGACTGATGGTATCAAATTAGGTCATGCCGATGCGGTACTGGCCGCCAGCATCTTTCATTTCGGTGAACATACTGTCGGCGAAGCCAAGCAGCAAATGGCAGAACAAGGCATTGAGGTACGTTTATGACGGCATGGCTGGAACAGGTCAATTGGGGAAACGATGGCTTGCTTCCCGTTATCACACAAGAGTTTTCAACTAAGCAAGTACTTACTTTAGCCTGGATGAACCGTGAGTCATTACAGCTAACGGCTGAAACTGGCCACGCTGTTTATTGGTCAAGATCCCGGCAAAAACTGTGGCATAAAGGTGAACAATCCGGCCATCAGCAAATCATCAAATCTATACGTATTGACTGTGATCAGGATGCCATTTTGCTTGAAGTTGAACAGATAGGTGGCATCGCCTGTCATACTGGTCGGCATCATTGTTTTTTCACGGAACTGCAAAATGGTGAGTGGCAAACCACGGAGCCAGTGCTAAAAAACCCCGATGAGATATATAAATGAGTGATACCTTGCAAAAACTGATGTCGGTACTCAATGATCGTAAAAAAGCAGATGCCGATAGCTCATATGTTGCCAGCCTCTATGCCGCAGGCACGGATAAAATTCTGAAAAAACTGGGCGAAGAAGCCACCGAAACGGTTATCGCCGGAAAAGCTGGCGATAAAGATCAAATTATCTATGAAACAGCCGATCTTTGGTTTCATTCAATGGTATTACTGGCGCATAATAATATTGATGTTGATGACGTTCTACATGAGCTGGATCGTCGGTTTGGCTTATCAGGCCTCGAAGAAAAAGCCAGCAGGAGCAAAAAATGACTGATTGTATTTTCTGCAAAATTATTGCCGGTGAGATTCCATCCGCGAAAGTTTATGAAGATGAACTGATCTATGTGTTCAACGATATTAACCCCAAAGCTGCCGTGCACCTGTTAGTGATTCCAAAACAACATATTGCCAGGCTGGATCAGCTTGATGAGAGTCATCAGGAATTAATTGCACATATGTTTCTTAAACTTCCTGAACTAGCTCAGTCTCAAGGCCTAACGACGGGTTTTCGTACTATTATAAATACCGGACCCGGTGGTGGTCAGGAAGTCGATCATTTACATATTCATTTGTTAGGCGGCAAAAACCTGCCTGGCTTTCATTAGGAGTGCACCATGGGATTTGGCGGAATCAGTGTATGGCAATTATTGATCGTCTTGGTCATCGTCATTTTGCTTTTCGGCACTAAAAAACTGCGTTCTCTAGGCGGTGATCTGGGCAGTGCCATTCGCAGCTTTAAATCCTCAGTCCGTGATGGCGAAGAGGAACAAAAAAACGATTCCAGCAATCTTAAACATGACGATGACAGTGAAATCCAACAAAAACAGCAGCACGAAGAACACGACTCAACTAAACGTTAATCGCCGTGTTTGACGTAGGTTTTTGGGAGTTACTGTTAATTGCCGTAGTGGCTTTAATTGTTGTCGGGCCGGAAAAGCTCCCTAAAGTTGTTCGCGTCTGCGGTTTATGGATTGGCCGTGCCAATGCCTCACTTCAGGCGGTCAAAAACGACATTGCAAAAGAATTACGGGCCGAGGAAATCAAACAAGCGTTCAAAAAACCGGATGATTTACCCGATCTGAATGAAGTTATTGATATCGATGAACCGGTAAAACCCAAACAGAATCCTTCAGCTAAAACTGATAATGATTCTGATGAAGATAAAAAGCAGGCTGAAGATGGAAAATAGTGAACAACAACCACTGATTTCCCATCTGGTTGAACTTCGGGATAGATTATTGAGAGGCATTCTGGCGGTGTTAATCATTGCCGTGTGTTTGTTACCGTTCGCCAATGAGCTTTATCTGATTTTATCAGCCCCATTGCTGGAGCATTTACCCGAGACCAGCTCGATGATTGCCACCGAAGTGGCTTCACCATTCCTGACACCTTTCAAACTGACCCTGACGGCCGCCATTATGCTGGCGATGCCCGTCTTGTTATATCAACTGTGGGCGTTTATTGCTCCCGGCCTCTATAAACATGAAAGACGTATTGTCTTTCCTTTGATGTTCGCCAGTACAGTGTTGTTTGTTCTCGGCATACTATTCGCCTATTACGTTGTTTTCCCACTGGTGTTTGGTTTTTTGACGCAAGCGGCACCGGAGGGCGTGGCTGTAATGACCGACATCAGCAGCTATCTGGATTTTGTACTGAAACTGTTTTTTGCCTTCGGATTGGCGTTCGAAGTGCCCATCGCGACGTTACTATTGATTTGGAGCGGTGTTTCCACACGACAAAGTCTTATTGAAAAAAGACCTTATGTGATCGTTGGAGCATTTGTGATTGGTATGTTACTGACACCACCCGATGTGATTTCTCAGACGCTTCTGGCCGTGCCTGTCTGGTTATTATTTGAACTGGGCCTGCAGGTATCAAGATTACTTCCCAAGGCAAAAGATTCTACCGAAGAGCTATCCTAAGGCTTGCTGATCTTTTATTGCAGTCTCTGTACTTACTGATAGATGAAAAACCTAGTCTCTATAACGCATTCGGGTGCCATGTTGCAGTGAAAGGTTAATTTCATCAGCTGTTAGCGATGCTGGAAAGTAAACGCCGGAAATTTTCGCCCCATGAATACTGGCACCGCGCAGACTGATGCTTTGACTGAAATCAATCCCGCGTAAATCTGCCTGACGAAAATAACTGTTACTGAAATCCAGACCGCTGGCAATTAGTCCCTGAAGATTGAGATGACGAAAATCACAACTGGTTAAATCAACAGTTTCACCCTTGGCGATGCGATGATTAAATTCTTCAACTTTTCCATCACGTAACAGTTGGTAAAGCGGATCTTGTGTGATTTTTGGTTCAGCCATCGTTGTAGCGCCTTAAACAGTAATATCTATCGTTCCGCCTGGATTTTCCGGATCAAAGCCAACGGATTCATTTTGGGTCGCTTCATTTACCACCGCCGTTGTCTGTAAACTGGTTGGCGCCTGCTCCTGAGCAACCGTTGTCGATGCCGTTTCGCTATTCTGCTGAACAGGTGTCTGACGGCCTACCAGCTGATTTTCAGAGGATAGGGGATTGGTCAATGTGGGCTGACCACTAAAAGGGGCAATGCCTGGAATTTCCATTTTTCTGCTCCTGATTAAAACAACAATTACAGCTTACTCTTATAATTGCGATATTGTAAACGCATGTATCTGAAAAACCATGGGTTTTCTCTCAATTTTAAGCAATATTAGCAAATACTATTTTAGTGTGGTTTTTATGCTATCGTTGGGTTTACTCAACTAAGAGGGAGTGGATGATGCCCCCGGGTAAACGGATTTTGTATTTTCTGTTCATTTTATCCAGCCTGATTGCCTGTAATCCGCAGACAGAAAAACCGTTGCGAGTAGGGACTGTTCCGTGGGCAGGGTACGAATTACTCTATTTAGCGCGTGATCTGCACTATTACAATAACGCACAGATCCAACTAAAAGAGTTGGCTTCCAGCACAGAAGTTATGCATGCCTTCCGCCAGGGCCAGCTGGACATGGTAGCGACTACCCTTGATGGTGCACTTAGGATGGCTGAAACCCAATCCGATATCAAAATAATCCTGATCTTCAATATTTCCAACGGAGCCGACAAACTGATGGTTGAGCCCACCATCACTTCACTCAAAGCGCTAAAGGGTAAACGTGTTGGCGTTGAACAAAGTGGCGTCGGCGCGTATATGATGTCGCAGGTTCTACAGCTGGCAGGGCTAGATAGAAAGGACATTACCATCATTCCTACCACGGTGAATCAGCATTCTTCTTTGCTAACAAATCAACTCGTTGATGCGGTTATAAGCTTTGATCCTGTTGCGTATAAACTTCAGCAACAAGGTTATATTAATCTGTTTGATAGTCGACAACTGCCCGCGCCAATCGTTGATGTGCTGGTGACACGTGATAGCGCTTTAACATTACAGAAAAAAAGCATTCAACAACTACTGGAAGGCTATTGGCAAGCTCGGGACTACATGGCGAAAAATCCACAGGACGCTTTCATCAGAATTGCCCCACGTCTGGATATTTCAACTGAAGAACTTGAGCTTCTTTATCAGCAGCTGATTTTGCCGGAAAGAGAACATCAGCAAAATATTTTTAATCAACAGCTGAAAACCATTATTGAGTCTGTTGCAAAGATGATGATAGAAGTTGGATTGTTAGAGAAAAAACTTGATAGTCGGCAGCTTCTAATTGATGAAACAATGGATTTATAGATGAATCCAATTCAAACCTATCGACTGACATTATGGCTACCACTGGCCATCACCCTGTTGTTTGTTTTTATTTTGTTGTTTTATTCAGTCAATGAATACCGGCATCGGCTGTTAGATATAAAAGAAGTCTCCAAGATTCAACTCCAGGAAACAGCATTACAACTGGGGCATAGTCTTGAATATGCCCTTGCCAATAATGATTCACAGCATGCACGAAGTAGTGTTGCCAGATTTTCATTACGGACTGATGCACAACTGGCAGTATTGATTGATGCTAATAATGTCATTGAATCATCTTCGTATTTTATCTGGCAAGACCAACCGGCCGAGAAGGTTCTCGATGATGAAATGTTGCAGTATGTAAAACTGGCCCGCTCACAAAAGAGATACTTTGAAACAAGTAATGAAAAAGGGGATTCGCTAACCTTTTTTTTACCTTTGCTTGAAGCGGATCAACAAAAGGTTTTAGTACTGCAGAATTCCATTAAGAACAAACTCGAAACAGCCAAAACAGAGATCCTCAATGCCATTGCTCCTTTGCTTTTGCTGATAACGATAGCCAATATCCTGATGATTTTTCTGATTCGTAAATTGGTTATAAGGCCATTAAACGCGCTGCAATACCTGACTGAACAGATCCAGAATCAACAATTTGAGTTAATCAATCCACTTAAAGGTGACACTAAGCAAGCACAAGTGGGCCAGACATTAGTCGATGCTGCCAGACAACTGCAATCTCATATCAGCATTCTGACTGAAAATGAGCAGCGTTTACGCATCACACTGGAATCTATCGGTGATGCCGTTATCGTTACCGATGCCTCAGGCAATATCACCCGTATGAATCGCGTTGCCAGCGAATTAACTGCCTGGCCGGAAGAGGATGCCATTGGACTTCCGTTACTCAATGTTTTTGACATATATCAAGCCGAGACTGGAGAGAAGCTAACCAATCCGGTAGATCTGGTCATACAAAATGGTGAAGTGGTTGAATTATCCAATCACACTGTACTGAAGGCCAGAAATGGCGTGAGCTATCACATATCTGATAGTGCAGCACCAATTCGGCTGGATCATAATCGCGGAACCGAAATTCTTGGCGTGATTCTGGTCTTTACCAATGTGACTAACCAATATCGCTTACGTCAAGAGTTACGCCAGTCAGTCGATTTTCTGAAAAACCTGCTCACCATTAGCCCTTGTGTCACTTATATTCTGGACGTAAAGCAAGATACCACGACTGAATTTCGTCTGAGCTATGTGAGAGAATCCGTTATTCATTACTCTGGGCATCCTGCCGAATACTGGTTAAGCCAGCCAGAAGTCTGGCAACAATCTGTTCATCCCGCTGATATTAATAAGGTTAAACAGACGTTGTTGACTGTATTGCAGTCAGATAAACCGGTGAGCAATCAATTTCGTTTTCGTCACCGTGATGGTCATTACATTACCGTTGAAGATCACCTGTCAGTAGTAAAAGACCAACACACAGAAAAACTGCAAATTGTCGGCGTTGTACTGGATATTAGTGAACAAAAGCATACTGCCGAGCAGAATGCATTGTTTGGCGAAATCCTCGAAAAATCACTTAATGAAATATATGTGTTTGATGCCGAAAGCTTCCAGTTTATTCATGTAAATCATGGTGCTCTCATCAATCTGGGCTATAGCCTTGAAGAGATACATAAGCTGACTCCCCTGGATATCAAAACAGACTATAACCTCACAACGTTAAAAGCATTAATTTCACCATTACGCAGTGGTGAAACGCCAAGGTTAATTTTTGAAACCAATCACCGGCGTAAGGATGGCAGTCAGTATGCCGTTCATGTTGATTTGCAAACAGCGTTCTATGGCGAGAGAGAGGTATTTATCGCCATTATTGAGGATATATCTGAACAAAAACAGGTGGAAAAGATCCTTTCTCAGGAACGTTCCTTGTTGCGAAGTATTATCGACTCATCACCCGATTTGATTTTCTGTAAGGATGATCAAGGCAGATATATCCGCTGTAATAAGGCCGTAATGGAGTTTTTGGCTACCACAGAATCAGACATTATTGGAAAAACCGACTTTGAGTTTTATCCGGAAAGAGAAGCACGCAATTATCGGCACAGCGATCAACTGACGCTGCAACATAACACCAGCCAGTTTTATGAAGAAACCGTATATGGAGCAAAGGGACAAAAAGGATTATTTGAAACCCTGAAAACCCCTCTCAAAAATGAAGCTGGCAAAACTATAGGGGTTCTGGGCATCAGTCGCGACATCAGTCGGCAATATGAAGCGGATAAGGAGTTACGCCTGGCCAGTCTGGTATTCGAGAATAGTAATGAAGGCATTATTATCACCAATGAAAACAACCTGATTATTACCGTTAATCCTGCCTTCACAACCATGACCGGCTATTCTCTCGATGATGTGGCCGGGAAAAACCCTTCGATTCTTAGTTCTGGGGAGCATGATCAGTATTTTTATGAACAAATGTGGACGCAACTTGAGCAGCAGGGATTTTGGTCGGGTGAGGTACAAAATCGCCGGAAAAATGGTAAAACCTATCCACAATGGTTATCGATCAGCCGTGTTGAAAACGCCCAGCAGCAACTGCAAAACTATGTCGCCATCATGTCTGATATCAGTAAATATCGTGAAGCCGAACAAAAAATTAACTTTCTGGCACATCACGATGTTCTGACCAGTCTGCCGAACCGGGCATTACTTAAGGATCGTGTGGGGCAAGCACTGATTTCTGCTGAACGGCATCGGCAAAAACTGGCTTTACTCTATCTGGACCTGGATCGCTTTAAATTTATCAATGACAGTCTTGGGCACGCCATAGGGGATCAATTACTGATTAAGGTCGCGGAAAGGTTGAACCGGCAAATGCGTGAGGAAGACACGGTATGTCGCACCGGTGGTGACGAGTTTATAATTTTATTACCGGATACCGACGCTGATGGAGCTGGCCATGTGGCTCAGAAACTGGTTGAAAATATCACCACACCTTTTGAAATTGATGGGAATCAGTTATTTGTCACCGTTTCAATCGGTATCAGTATTTACCCTGATAACGGTAGGGATGCGGAGAGTCTAAATAAACATGCTGATACGGCAATGTATCGTGCAAAACAGGCCGGTCGAAATCAATATCAGTTTTTTACTGCAGAAATGCACTCACAAATTGTTTATAAACTGGAACTTGAACATGCCTTGCGTTTTGCTCTGGCTCGCAATGAGCTTTCTCTGGTCTATCAACCACTGGTTGATATCAAACTGAATAAAATCACCGGTGCCGAGGCATTGATACGCTGGAACCACCCGGAACTCGGGATAATCTCTCCACTGGAATTCATACCCATTGCAGAAGAAACCGGGATGATTAATCCGATAGGTCAGTGGATATTGCACACCGCAATAGGTCAATGTAAACAATGGGTAGATGCCGGACATACAGATTTATTAATTGCTATCAATCTCTCTGCGGTGCAATTCAATAATCCCTTGCTGGTCACTATGATTAACACCATTCTCCACGAACATCAGTTACCAGCAGATAATCTGGAGCTGGAAATCACAGAATCGGTCGCCATGATCAATATAGATCTGACAATAAAGCAATTAAAATCATTGGCAGATGCAGGTATCAGGTTATCTCTGGATGATTTTGGTACTGGCTATTCGTCGTTAAATTATCTGAAAAAATTCCCCATCAATAAACTAAAGATTGATCAAAGCTTTGTGTTTGACATGCTCACCGATGAAGATGATGAAGCCATCGTCGATGCTGTTATTACGCTGGCACGCTCACTCGGTTTGAAAACTCTGGCAGAAGGGGTGGAAACACCTGAACATCTTCGGGCATTGAATAATAAAGGCTGTGATTTTATGCAGGGTTATTTGTTTAGCAAACCTGTTCCAGCAGAACCATTTTTAAATTTATTAAATCATCCACCCTTCGGTAATTTAGGCGTAGACTGAATACAAACAGGTAATGGAGCCGGATATGCAACAGCAAAAAATTGATCAGATCGAAGTGTTATTACAATTTGATCCCAGTAATAATTTGCAAGGAATCAAAATTCACCATTCAACCGCTCGTGATGGTCTGGTGGAAGCAGCACAGAAATTATTTGATAACGGACTGATCAGCCAACCTGATGGCGGTTATCTGACCGATCTCGGCCATGAAGCATCTGAACATTTACATACCGCTTTACAGCTAATGTCACCACCGAATTAAACTCGCTGATAAACCTCGAAGCTATAGGCATAGTCATTTTTCTCATCAGCCGGGTGGGATTCCTGGCTGAGTAATTGCCATTGACTTTCATCCCATGCGGGAAACCAGGTATCCCCTTCAAGCTCTGCATGCACCCGAGTCAGGTAGAGTATATCGGCGTCATCAAACATTTGCTTAAACAGCGATGAACCGCCAATGACCATCAACTCTTCAGCATCCGCTGCGGCATTTAAACCATCCTCGATGGAGTGAACAACATCACAGCCCGGCGCCTGATATTCCGGCAGAGAACTCACCACAATGTTTTGCCGTCCAGGAAGAGGCCGGCCAATAGATTCATGAGTATGACGCCCCATTAAAATGGGTTTACCCATGGTGATACGGCGAAAGTATTGCAAATCAGCAGAGAGTCGCCAGGGGAGATCATTATCCTTCCCAATTAATCCATTTTCATCCATTGCTACTACAAACGCCGTTTTCATCGGTCACCTCATTCAATAACTTTGGCATAGCATAGCATCGCTGTTTTTTTATCCGGTATTATCAATTCAATTAATAAAATCAATAAGTCGGGTAATAGATGATGAATATGCTGGGATCGCTGATAGGTGGCTTGGGTTTATTTATGCTGGGGATGTGGTTGATGTCTGACGGCCTTAAACAAATTGCCGGGGACAGACTCAACCAAATCCTTAAAAACTGGACCAACAGCCGTCTGCGCGGCTTAAGTGCGGGTTTTCTGCTGACCGCGTTCATTCAACATTCCGGTGCCGTTACTCTGGCCACTATTGGGTTTGCCAATGCCGGTATTCTCAGCCTCCGAAGAGCGATGTGGATTGTTTTTGGCAGCAATGTCGGTACGACGGTCACAGGATGGTTGGTTGTGCTGATAGGTTTCAACCTGAATATTGAACATTTTGCCTTACCGCTGATTGGAATCGGCATGGCGATGCGCTTATTAAACAGTAATCGAGCCTATGCGAATATTGGATTGGCACTTACCGGTTTTGGCCTGTTGTTTCTGGGAATTGCGGCTTTAAAAACGACCTTCTCAGGCGCGGATAGTTTATTTGATTTGCACTTCTCCAGTGGATTGCTAGCGGTTGATATTTTGTTGTTTGCATTGGCTGGTTTGATTCTGACCACTTTACTGCAATCTTCCAGCCTTACTTTAACTCTTGCATTGACTTCGCTCGCTGGGGGAATTATCGACTTATTACCTGCCGCTGCAATTGTGATTGGCAGTAATCTAGGGTCAACTACGACAGCTATATTCGCCGTTATCGGCAGTCAGCCGGTCGCTAAACGTATTGTCGCCAGTCATGTTCTTTTTAATCTGCTAACAGCAATCGTCAGTCTTTTTTTGCTGGTGCCGTTAATCTGGATTATCCATTGGTTTCAGCAATTAGTGGTTGATGATGTGCAATTTACTACCACATTAGTTTTATTCCACACAGTATTTAATTTATTAGGTGTAGCACTTATCTGGAAGCTGGCCGATCCCCTAGAAAACTGGTTAAAAACAAAATTTTTAGCAACAGATGAAAATATTGCAGAAACAAAATATCTTGATAACACCACATTAAAGATTCCCAATCTGGCAATCACCTCTATTCGACTTGAATTAATCCGATTGAATAAACATGTTTTAAAGATGGTGACTCACTGTATCCATAAAAACCGTTCAATCAGCTGGTTAAAACAGCAACATGCCTTCACCGAGCAAAATATTTTAAAAATTGGCAAATTCATTCACAAACTCTATCAACAACACATTAATGAACAGATTACTGAAAAAACGGCTGATTTATTACGCGTTTCGCAGTACTGTGATGCAATTTCTGCCTTAACCGTTGCTATCGCTGAAAATCGTGCTTTATCAAGTCATCCGATTGAGGCCCAACTGCAGCAACAGCTCACCAATTTTAATGTGGATTGTTTACTGCTAATTGATGTTTCTGCATTAGATAAGCCCAATCCATCCTTAACAAACCAGCTCGACAGCTTGGAAAAAACCTATCTTTCCTTAAAGTCATTGTTATTGCGTCGAGGTGCAGAGGGAAGACTTTCAATCGCGCGCATGGAAAAAGAATTACAAGCCATATCTCAACTGCGAAGAATTTGTCAGCAGGCTGTAAAAGCCAGCCTTTTTTTTAATAACAGTCAACTCGATCATGTTATTGATAAACAGTAAAAACAGGCTTAACAACTACGGTATGCTTTGCTTATAAAACAAGGCATAAGCTGTGGATAAAATCACCTGTGGATAAGTCGTTAAGTTATCCACAAGAGATCGATCCCGCAACGATAAACTTATACACAGTTGGTTTATTATTTAACGTAATGAATAAAAAGGCTTTTCAGGATTAATACAGCTATCCACAGGACTAAAGCATTAACATCATTAAAAGATCTCTTTTATTTAATTAGTATTGTTTAATGAGTTGCATTGTCGAAATTGCCTTAGCTTGTCCCTTACGTCAGACGTTTGATTATCTGAGCGATGAACCGGTTGAACACTGGCAACCTGGTATGCGTGCTGTAATTCCATTTGGCAGCAGACAGTTGATAGGAATCGTGATTGCCATCAAACCTATCAGCGAGATTTCTACCGGTAAACTCAAAAAAATCGAACAGCAAATTGATAAACAAAGTTTCTTACCAGCAGAAATCATGCAGCTGGTACAGTGGGTAAGTCGTTATTATCATCATCCTATTGGCGAATGCTTTCAGGCAGCATTACCCAAGAAACTCCGTCTGGGTGATAGCGATGAAATGCAAACCGAAACCTATTGGGCCTTGCAACAGATACCGGCTAATAAACCGGGTAAAAAACAGCAGCAGATCCTGGATTTACTGGAGGACTATCCGGAAGGACTCAGTGAAAAAGCATTACGGGTTCAATTAGGCAATGTAAAAAGCAGTTTGTCTGCTTTGGCACAACAAAACGTAATTACTGCCAGACAACACGTTGCATTACCGGTCCCCTGTCTTGAGTTACAACAAACTGTTTCATTAAATAACGAGCAAAAACAATCTGTTGAAAAGGTTATTGCAGAAAAAGAGCAATTTTCATCTTTTTTATTGCAAGGTATCACCGGGAGTGGCAAAACAGAGGTTTATATTGAAATATGTCGTGAATTTGTCGAAAAACAGCAACAGGTTTTAGTGTTAATTCCAGAGATTGGATTAACCACACAGTTTGTTGAACGTTTCCGTCATTCCCTTGCAGCCAATATCGTTGTTATAAACTCATCGGTCTCAGATGCTGATCGTAAACAGGCTTGGTTATTGGCCAGATCGGGTAAGGCCGACATTATTATTGGTACCCGCTCTGCAGTTTTTACTCCCATGCTCAATCCGGGACTGATAATCATCGATGAAGAACATGACAGTTCCTATAAACAACAGGATGGACTGCGTTATCACGCCAGAAATGTGGCATTGATGCGAGCTAAGTCACTGAATATTCCCATTGTTCTGGGCAGTGCAACGCCTTCTCTGGAAACCCTTTACCAAGTAAAATTAAAACGTTATCAGTTACTTAAGTTAACAAAACGTGCGGGTGGAGCGACACTACCCAACATTAAACTTATTGCTGCCAATAAAACAGCAGATAACAATGGTTTAAGTTCAGTGTTAATTAATTCTATTGAAAAACATCTGCAGCAAAATCATCAGGTTTTATTATTTATAAATCGTCGTGGATTCGCACCAGTTTTGATGTGTCATGAATGTAATTGGCAGGCGAATTGCCGAAGTTGTGATGCCAAAATGGTGGTTCATCAACATCAAAACCGTTTGTTTTGTCATCATTGTGGTTTGATCCAGACACTACCGAAAAAATGTCCTGAATGTGGTAATTCCGAACTTAAAAGTTATGGCGTCGGAACAGAGAAAATTGAGCAGGCTCTGACAGCAATTTTTAACGATGTACCCGTTTTACGGATTGATCGGGATAGTACCCAACGGGTCAATGCCTTTGCCAATATGGTCAAACAGATTAATCAGGGTCAGGCGGCTATTCTGGTGGGTACGCAGATGCTGGCTAAAGGGCATGATTTTCATGATGTGACGTTGGTCGGTGTTGTGGATGCGGATCAGGCCTTATTCAGTGCTGATTTTCGAGCAACGGAAGGGCTGGCACAGTTAATTACTCAGGTAACTGGTCGGGCTGGGCGTGGCAAAAAGTCGGGGGAAGTCTTGATACAAAGCGAACAACCGGAGCACCCTTTCTGGAAAAAATTACTGCAGGATGGTTATGAAGCTATCGCTGAAAATTTATTAGCAGAGCGAATTCAAATGGAGCTGCCCCCTCATGGTTTCTGGGCAGTCTGGCGCGCCGAGGCAAAAGAAGCCGATTTAGCTATGCAATTATTACAACAGGTTGCCGAATTATTGCAGCAAACCGCATCAGCGGTCATGATTTTAGGACCGGTTCCAGCTTTAATGGAAAAACGTGCCGGTCGATATCGGGCACAATTGCTGATGCGATCCGCAGATCGTGCATCGTTACACCAATTAATCGACCAACATATCAGAGCTGTCAGCAAGCTTAAACTGGCGCGAAAAGGTCGTTGGTCGATTGACATCGATCCTACTGAATTAATCTAATCGGCTGGATGATGTCATCCGCTAGTCTGATCGGTTAAAATGCGCCATCACAATTCTGTTATCCGGACTTCATTACCTTGAAAGACCAATTAAAAGAACTTATTGAAAGTGCTTTAGCTTCGTTGATTGCCCAACAAAGCCTTCCTGCAGATGTTTCATCGGCTGATGTTCAGCTGGAGCGAACCAAAGATCGCAGTCATGGTGATTTCGCCAGTAACATTGCGATGGTATTAGCCAAACCCGCCAAAATGAATCCTCGGCAGATAGCGACATTGATTGTTGATGCGCTTCCACAGCATGAAATGATCGAGAAAGTAGAAATTGCCGGTCCAGGGTTTATTAATTTCAGCTTATCCGCTAGCTCAAGGCAACAGGTAGTGGCAGATGTCTTGAAAAAAGCCGGCCAATTTGGTCTGAGCAATTACGGCAATGGTCAGAAAGTTCAGGTGGAGTTTGTTTCGGCCAATCCAACCGGACCACTGCATGTAGGCCATGGCCGTGGCGCGGCATATGGTTCAGTAGTCAGCAGCTTGTTAAAAGCAGTAGGGTTTGATGTCCACCGTGAATATTACGTAAATGATGCTGGCCGTCAGATGGATATTCTAGCCACCAGTGTCTGGCTGAGATACCTGGAAAAATGTGGCGAACAGTTTACTTTTCCAAGTAACGGTTATCGTGGGGAATACGTCTTAGACATTGCTGAAACCTTAAAACAACAGCATGGAAATGCATTGTTGCATTCAGCATCTCAGGCTTTTAATGGTGTTCCAGCGGATGAACCCCAAGGTGGTGATAAAGAACTTCATATTGACGGGCTGACACAACAGGCCAAAAATCTTCTCGGTGCAGATGTGTATCGTCAGCTTTTTGATTTGGGCCTCAATGCCATTCTGGATGATATTCGTAATGATTTGGCTGGGTTTGGTGCCGAATACGATGAATGGTTTTCTGAGCGTTCATTGGTGGAATCCGGTGTGGTTGATGAAGCTGTGGAACAATTGAAAGCCGCGAATATGCTGTATCAGCAGGATGGTGCTTGGTGGTTTAAATCCACTGATTTTGGCGATAAAAAAGACCGGGTGGTGGTTCGTGACAATGGTCAGGCAACCTATTTTGCTTCTGATGTCGCTTATCACCTCAATAAATTTAATCGTGGCTTTGATCAGATTATTGATATCTGGGGAGCCGATCATCACGGTTACATTACGCGGGTTAAAGCCTCTATGGAGGCGCTGAATCAGGATGTCAGCAAGCTGAAAGTTTTACTGGTGCAGTTTGCTGTGTTGTACCGTGGTAAAGAAAAAGTCGGTATGTCGACTCGTAGCGGAGAGTTTGTCACATTACGCGAACTACGGGATGAGGTTGGTAAAGATGCTGCCCGTTTCTTTTATGTGATGCGCGGTGCTGACCAGCATATGGATTTTGATCTTGAACTGGCAAAATCACAAAGTAATGATAATCCGGTATATTACGTTCAATATGCACACGCACGTGTCTGCAGTGTTTTCCGCCAACTGGCAGAAAGACAGCTGAACTGGGATGAGCAGACAGGAATAGACAACCTGTCTTTATTGACCGAAGATCATGAACAGGCTTTGTTTACCATGTTGTCACGTTATCCGGAAGTGGTGGAACTGGCAGCCATAACACATACTCCCCATTTATTGGCGCATTTCCTAATGGATTTGGCACGTGATTTTCACACCTACTACAACGCTCACCAGTTTATGACAGATGATATTGATTTAAGTCAGGCACGGCTGACGCTGATCACCGCTGTCAGACAGGTTATTGCCAATGGTCTTGGGTTAATGGGCGTTTCAGCGCCACAATCAATGTAAGAGGTTTTTTGTGGCAACCAGAAGAAATACGCGTAAACAGTCTTCAAAACAAGGTGGAAGCATGCCTTGGGGACCAATGTTAATCAGTTTTGCCGTGGGTGCTTTTGTGATGTTTTTATTGCACCTGAAAGAAAATGTTCCAGCGGATAAACAACAGGCAAAAACCACTCAGCAACAGCAAAAAAAATCGAGTGTGGAACCCACTTTTGATTTTTATACGTTACTACCCGAAACCGAGGTGGTGGTAGAAAAGCCCAAAACTATTGCTAATCAACCCCAGAAACCAATCGTTTCCTCGCCACCCGAAGAAATTTCGGCACCGCCAGAGCAAACACAGCAGGCCGCAACTGAAGCACCGGCAGATGACGTTAGCTTCATGATTCAGGTGGGGTCGTTCAAAAAACTTGAAGATGCTGATGGTTTCCGCGCCAGATTAGCCTTTTTAGGTATTGAATCAAAAGTACAAACCGTCACAATTGATAATACCGATACATGGCATCGGGTGCAGGTTGGGCCGGTGGTAGGGCGAAGTAAGGCTGATGCATTACAGAAACAGCTACGTGATAATGATATTGATTCACTCCTGCTAAGGGCAAAGCATGGATAACGCAATGCACATTTTCTGCTGAGTGTCCGGCTGGACTTGAAGCAGGTCATAATGGCCCCAGTGTATTTAATTGAAAACTATCGAGGACAGCGATATGACAGAAAACAGTACGGCCACCGTTTGGCATGAAGTTGCCAGTCCATTTTGTGGAATAGCGTCCGATGATCTGACGATAGAGGTCAACGGCAATACTGTTAAAGTGCTGGAAAATGGCGATGCTGTCACCCGGCCAGGTTTTGAAACACCTATCACCGATACTCAGCCCCGAATTAACGGCAAAGAGGTCACACTGGATCAAGCTGTTTCGCATATTGCTGATTTACTGATTAACAGCAAACAACCATTAATTGCCGGTCTGGGAACAGACTTGAATGGTGCGCGTGCAGCAATGGCGCTTGCCGATAAAAGTGGCGCTACCATCGACAGTTATTATTCTCCAGCCGCATTTCGCAATATTTTGGTATTACAGGACACGGGCTATATGACCACCACACTGACAGAAGTCAGAAACCGGGTGGATTTACTAGTGCTTATTGGTACCGATATTGAATCTACTTTTCCACGTTTTTATGAACGTATGGTGTGGAACAAGGAAAGTATGTTTGGTCAGGATATTGAGTCTCGTGAAGTTATTTATTTAGGCAAACCCCCAAGTGGTGATGCATCCACTTCACCAAATGGTAAAAAGGCTCAGGTTATTGCCTGTGATAATGCAGATTTACCGGAAGTCGTATCTGTTTTACGTGCTTTAGTGAAGGGTAAACAGATTCAAACTGAAACCGTCGCGGGTATTGCAGTGAGCGATTTATTAGCGCTGGCAGACAAGTTAAACGCCGCTAAATATTCTGTAGTGACCTGGTCAGCCGGGCAGTTAGACATTGATCACGCAGAAGCGACCATTCAAAACGTATGTGAAATGATCAAAGAGATCAACGCGACAACCCGCAGTAACGGTCTGCCGATAGGTGGAAAAGAAGGTGATACGACGGTAAACGCGGTGGCTTCCTGGCAAAGTGGATATCCAATGCGTACAACGTTTAATCGTCGTTTCCCGGATTATGATCCGTTTTTGAATGACAGTAAACGTATTCTGGCGAATGATGAAAGTGATCTTTTAATCTGGGTATCCAGTTTCAATACAGCGGTGACACCACCTCAATCATCAGCAAATACCATTGTGCTTGGACGCAGTGGTATGCAGTTTGAAACAGAACCGGAAGTTTATATTCCGGTGGGTGTTCCGGGTATTGATCATGAAGGGCGAACCTTCCGCAGTGACAGTGTGGTTTCAGTGCCGCTCAGAAAATTACGCGACAGCGGCTTACCCAGCGTGTTTGAAGTTCTCAGTGCGGTCGAAAAGGCCCTGTAAACGGAGAGAAAGATGCTTTTAAAATTAACCGGCGGACGTATTATTGACCCGGCACACGATGTAAATGACGTAGTGCGGGATATTTATATCCGAGATGGACGTATTGTCGAAAAGCCGACCGATGGTCGGGTCGATGAAGAAATAGATGTAAGTGGCAAAGTCATTATGGCCGGCGCTATTGATATGCACACCCATATCGGCGGTGGTAAGGTCAATATTGCCCGTACCATGTTACCCGAAGACCATGCTGAAGCCGTTTATGAACGCACCGAACTATTACGTTCCGGCACAGGCCATGCGGCTCCAAGCACTTTGACGACAGGTTATCGTTACGCAGAGATGGGGTATACCGCAGGCTTTGAACCGGCCGTTTTACCGATTAATGCCCGTCAGGCTCATATGGAAATGCATGACACACCAATTATCGATAAAGGTGGTTATGTGATGCTTGGCAGTGATGATTTTCTGTTGCGTATGATGGCGGCCAATTCCGATCAAGAAGCGATTAATAACTATGTCGCCTGGACCATTAATCATGCTCAGGCCGTAGGCCTTAAAGTAGTTAATCCTGGCGGTATCAGTGCCTTTAAATTTAATCAGCGTAAGCTGGATTTAGACGAAAAAAATGATTTTTATGGCGTCACGCCACGCGATATTCTGCATAGATTGTCACGTGCGGTGCAGGAAATCGGTGTGCCACATCCTTTGCATGTACACGGTTGTAATTTAGGTGTACCAGGTAATATGCAAACCACACTGGATACCATTCAGGGTGCTGAAGGCGTGCCGATGCATCTGACGCATATTCAATTTCACAGTTACGGTACTGAAGGCGATTTCAAATTCTCCTCCGGTGCGGCTGAAATTGCTGAGGCGATTAATAAACACAAAAACATTACCGTCGATGTCGGGCAGATCCTGTTCGGTCAGACAGTAACCGCTTCTGGCGATAATATGCGTCAGTTCGCCGGTGCTCCACATGCGCATCCTAACAAATGGGTGTGTATGGATATCGAATGTGAGGCCGGTTGCGGTGTAGTGCCGTTCAAATACAAAGACCAAAGTTATGTGAATGCATTGCAATGGATGATAGGTCTGGAAACCTTCCTGATGGTTGATGATCCATGGCGTATATTCCTGACCACTGATCATCCAAACGGTGCGCCATTTACCAGTTATCCACATCTGATTAAGTTATTAATGGATAAGTCTTTCCGTAACGATATGCTGTCTACCTTGCATCCGGAAGCACAGAAAGCCACCCATCTGGCTTCATTGGATCGCGAATATTCATTGTATGAAATTGCTATTATGACAAGGGCCGGTGCAGCAAAACTGGTTGGTCTGGCGGATCGTGGACATCTGGGAATTGGTGCGGCAGCAGATATTACCGTTTACACAGACAACAGCGATCGCGAAAAGATGTTTGAAAAACCGGATTATGTATTTAAAGATGGTGAAATGGTGGTGCGTCAGGGTCAGGTCATCAAAATTACCTGGGGTACTACTCATGTGGTTAAACCGGAATATGACGTCAGCATTGAAAAACCGCTGCAACAATATTTTGATAAATTCCATACCCTGAAAATGAGCAACTTCAAAATCAGTAACGACGAAATCGTCGATGATGGTCGTGGTAGCTTAACGATACAGCCGCTGCATAAGGGAGGCAGACTATGATCATCAATGGCGTCAGCATTGATAAAACTTTTGCTGAAGCGTTTCCGATGAAAGGAACGCGAATTATCATTACCGCTCAGAATCTGGAATGGGCAATGCATTCAGCTACTGCCTTCACCGGTTTTGCTACATCGGTTATTGCCTGCGGTTGTGAGGCCTCCATTGAACGAACATTAGAGCCTTCTGAAACCCCTGATGGCCGTCCCGGTGTTGCTTGTCTGATTTTTGCCATGGGCGGTAAAGGACTGGCGAAACAGGTTGAAACCCGTGCTGGCCAGTGTGTTTTAACTTCGCCGACATCTGCTTTATTTTCAGGGATTGAAGGTGAAGATGGTAAAGAAATTGCTTTGGGTAAAAACCTGCGTTTCTTTGGTGATGGTTATCAGATATCAAAAATGATTGATGGTAAACGTTACTGGCGTATTCCGGTGATGGATGGTGAATTTCTAACCCAGGAAAATACCGGCGTGGTTTCCTCTGTTGGTGGTGGTAACTTCCTGATACTCGCCGAGTCGCAGCCTCAGGCACTGGCAGCGTGTGAAGCAGCTGTTAAGGCCATGAAACAACTGCCTAATATCATTATGCCGTTTCCGGGCGGTGTGGTTCGCAGTGGTTCAAAAGTGGGTTCCAAATACAAAGCGTTAAACGCCTCAACCAATGATGCATTTTGTCCGACCTTGAAAGGTCAGACTAAATCCGAGTGTTCACCAGAAGTCGAGTCCGTCATGGAAATCGTTATTGATGGCTTAAGCAAAGAAGATATAGACAAAGCCATGCGTGTCGGCATTCAGGCCGCATGTGATTTAGGCGCTGAAAACGGTATTCGCCGAATCAGTGCTGGTAACTATGGTGGCAAACTGGGTCCATTCCACTTTCATCTGCAGGAGATCATGGCATGACAGCACTGACTCTTAAACTTAAAACGGATTTGGCACAACGTGTTGATTGCTCTCCTTTAACACCCGATAAACTGGCGGGTAAAGATGTTGCAGATATTGCTGCGATGGAACTGGTCAGTGGTCGTTTAACGCTACCGGTAGAGGAACTGTTTGATATCAGTGGTGATGATGTAAATGACATTCGCTTTGAAAATAGCTCAGCCAAACTGGATCATATCGGTCATGCTATGAGTGAGGGTCGGATTACCATCAAAGGTGATGCCGGTGCTTATCTCGGGCAGTTTATGACCGGTGGAAATATTGAAATCACCGGAAACACTTTTATTTATACCGGCTGTGAAATGAAAGGCGGTCAAATAAAGATTAACGGTAATGCCGGAGATTTTGTCGGCGCGGCTCGTAGCGGATATAAAAACGGTATGACTGGCGGCATTATTATTGTGACGGGTAATACCGGAGCACGCACCGGCGATCATATGCGTCGTGGCATGATACTGATAGAAGGTAATGCGGGAGAATACTGCGGTTCACGGATGATTTCCGGCACCATCGCGGTATTGGGGGATGTCGGTAAACATTTGGGGTATGCCATGAAACGCGGCACGATATTGCTACCTAAAATGCCGCAGCATGGCATCACTGCCAACTTTAATGATTGTGGTTCACATACCTTGGCATTTTTACCATTGATGTTTGCTTCATTTAAAAAACTGGATAGCAAGTTTGCCAATGTTGAAGGATTTTCCCGGGTACAACGATACGCTGGCGATGTCGGTGGCATTGGCATGGGCGAGATTCTCGTTAAGATTTAAGGCTATTTGCTAGGGGGTTAGCCTGTCTAATCCCCGCCGTTTTTGAAACCCCATTGAACTGCTCTTGGCATTTTCACTGCCACTGGTTTACTCTCTTATTAACAGCTGCGAATCATCAGCTCAACTCCCAGAAAATAAATAGTCAAAGAGAGAAACGCCATGTCTGATATCGGCAAATCGGTTAATCAATTTATCGTTGAAGAACAAAGATCTCACCCCGATTCAACTGGTGATTTGACGGGATTATTAAGTGATGTAGTTAGTGCCTGCAAAAAAATCTCTCACTTGGTCAGCCGCAGCAATATTATTGGTCTTGGCGGTTATGCTGACAGTGAAAATGTGCAGGGTGAAACGCAGAAAAAACTCGATATCATTACCAATGAAGTAATGGTTGATCATCTGAAGTGGACAGGCCATCTGGCAGCTATGGCATCTGAAGAAATCGAAGAAATTATTCAGATCCCCAGCAAATTTCCCAAAGGCAAATATCTGATCTGCTTTGATCCTCTGGATGGTTCCTCAAATATTGATATTAATCTGTCGGTAGGTACTATTTTCTCCATTTTGCGTTGCCCTAATGATTGCAAAAATCCGACATTAAAAGACTTTATGCAGAAAGGCACTGAGCAGGTTTGTGCCGGCTTTACCGTTTATGGTCCGGCCACCATGTTGATTCTGACTACTGGTAATGGTGTCAATGGTTTTACGCTGGATAGTGATGTCGGTGAGTTTATTCTGACCCATCCCAATATGCGTATTCCCAAAGATACCGCCGAGTTTGCCATTAATATGTCCAATCAGCGTTTTTGGGAAGCTCCGATTCAAAAATATGTTGATGAATGCATTAAAGGTACTGAGGGTGAGCGCGAGAAAAATTTCAATATGCGCTGGGTTGCGTCAATGGTTGCTGAGGTTTATCGCGTGCTGACCCGAGGCGGCATATTTATGTATCCGATAGATTCCAAAATAGCCAAGCAGGGTGGCAAATTACGCTTGATGTACGAAGCCAATCCGATGAGTTTTATTGTTGAACAGGCAGGCGGGTTAAGCTCAACCGGTACCGAACGGATTCTGGATATACAACCCGAAAGCATTCACCAACGGGTACCAGTGATTATGGGATCCAGAAACGAGGTCGACAGAGTGGTGCGTTACCACAAGGATCACTAAAACGTTTGGCGATTCTCGCCAACTCTTTGCCAGCATTTTGGTCACATTAACCTACTTCTGTGTTTGGTAAGGAGAAATCATGTCGTTGAAAAGATGTTTATTACTGGGACTGATGGGAGCCTCAATGACTGCTGTTGCAGAAAATATTGATTACCAGATCAATGGGGAAACCTATCAAGGCTTTTATACCAGTGCTGCAGATAATGCCCCTCTAGTACTATTGATACACGACTGGGACGGTTTGACGGATTACGAAATCAAACGTGCCAATATGCTGGCAGAAGAGGGATATGCAGTATTTGCGGCGGACTTATTTGGTAAAGGTATTCGGCCCACAGAGGATAAAGATAAAAAGCAGCATACCGGTGAGCTGTACCAGGATCGGCAGAAGATGCGTCAACTGATAAAGGGCGCTTTAGATAAAGCTGCTGAATTAGGCGCCAATCGACAGCAAACCGTTGTTATAGGTTATTGTTTTGGTGGTGCTGCTGCACTGGAAATGGCACGTGCTGGAGAAGATCTGCAAGGTGTTGTCAGTTTTCATGGTGGTTTAAAAACACCTCCAGGTCAGGATTATGCTGATTCTTCAACTGAAATCCTGATTTTGCATGGTGCCGCAGATAAGGCTATTAGCATGCAAGAGTTTGCGGAGCTCAGCAACCAGCTTGAAGCTTTTAACGTACCTAACGAAATGATTGCTTATGGTGGAGCTGATCATGCTTTTACCGTATTTGGCATAGATCGGTATCATGCTGAGGCCGACGAAAAATCCTGGCATCGTCTTTTACAGTTTCTGGATGAAAAACGCTCAGAATAAACCTGTATGTATCGATAAGATTGTTCACAAGTTAAAAGAGTAAACGTTTGAAATTACCTCCCCATTATCGAGTTGTGCTGGCCTATTTACTGGTTGGCATTGCCTGGATCTTTTTATCAGATATCACCGTAGAATATTTGTTTTCCGGCGAACGCGGCATTACCCGGATACAACACTTTAAAGGCTGGTTATTCATAATCGTCACGACAGTTCTTTTGTTTGTATTGATTCGTCATGACTTTAATAAAATTGAGTTGGCCAACAAAAAAATCCTCGACAGCATTGAACAAGCGGTGACCGGTTGGATCCATGTTATGGATGTAAGGCATAAGGAAACCAGAGATCATTCTGAACGAGTGACTCGAATGACCTTAGAATTAGCCAAACTATCAGGCATTGCTGATGAAAAACAGCTTGAATCGATTCGCTACGGTGCAATCCTGCACGATATCGGTAAAATTGGAATTCCGGATGCCATACTGACCAAACCCGGCAAACTAACCGATGCAGAATGGCAAATCATGAAAATGCATCCACAAATTGCGTATGATATTTTGTCTAAAAACGATTTTCTGTGTCAGTATCTGATGATTCCACATGAACATCATGAACGATGGGATGGTTTGGGATATCCACAGGGCCTGCAAGGTAAGCAGATCCATTTTGATGCCAGATTGTTTTCGATAGTGGATGTCTGGGATGCGATTTATCATCGTCGAGTTTATAAAGATGCCTGGCCGGAAGATGAAGTACTTAAATATATATCTGATCAATCCGGGAAAGCGTTCGACCCGGAGATCTGTAGTCTTTTTGTAAAGAATTACAACCAACTGAAAATTGCAGCAGATTTCAGTTAAATACCCCTAACTTTTGCTGCCTGGAGTCATACATGCCTGCGTTGTTCATTGTGTTATTTATCGTCACGTTTTTTCCGATGATATTAGCCTTTATCGGGGGATACTTGCGTTACAAGCATGTTGATAAATTTGACAATCGGCATCCCAGAGAACAACAGGCAGAACTGACCGGTGTTGCCGCTCGCATATTGGCAGCACAAAAAAACGCCTGGGAAGCGTTAATATTTTATTCAGCTGTTACCTTGCTGGCATTTTATTCCAGTGTAAATTTACGGGAATTGAGTGGTGCCGCTATTCTGTTCTTGGCTTGCCGCGTTTTGCATCCAATCTTCTACGCGTTAGATTTGGCTCTTTTCCGTAGTCTGATTTTTATTGTGGGCTGGTTAAGTTGTGTCTATATTGCCGTAAGAGCTTTTTTAGCAGTCTAAACAATTAAAAAAATCCCGTTGTGGCAGGATCTAACGGGGTTTGTATTGCGTGGGGCAATAAGCTCGAGAGATATTAGGATTTCGTAAGGCGTGATGTTTGGTTTTACGACCTGAAACACGAGCACGCCATAAACGGAACGATCCCGGTTTCATTTCACGGCGCATTAATTTAATAACCTGTTGTTCTGGTAACCCGTAAAGCTGCAAAATTGCCTCAAAAGGGGTGCGATCTTCCCAGGCCATTTCAATGATCCTGGAAATATCAACTGAATTCAGAGTCTGATGCATACAACTTCTTTTAAATAAAATCTCAAGATAACCAGGGTTATGTGAAATATGCGTCTATTTAAAACCTTATTGCTGTCTCTAATGTTAACGGCTTGTACCGGAATACCGGAAGGCGTCGAACCGGTCACCGGTTTTGAACTGGATCGTTATCTGGGTAAATGGTATGAGATAGCGCGTCTGGATCATTCGTTTGAAGAGGGGTTAACCTCGGTGACAGCGGAATACAGTCTGCATGAAGATGGTCATGTTCAAGTGATTAATCGTGGGTTTAATGCTGCAGAAAACCAGTGGGAGGAAGCAGAGGGAAAAGCCAAATTTGTTCAATCCAGTGATATCGGCCAGCTTAAAGTTTCGTTCTTCGGCCCATTTTATGGCAGTTATATAGTGTTTGGACTGGATAAACTGGACTATCAATATGCGTTTGTTTCAGGACCGAATCATGGCTATTTATGGTTATTGGCTCGCACCCCACAAGTCAGCGATGAGGTTATCGCCGACTTTATCAATGAGGCCTCACAACGTGGTTTTGAAACAGATAAACTGATTTTTGTTGATCAGGATTCTGTCTCAGCTGAATGAGCTTGTACCGGATGTTGTCTCTGTTTCCATGATAATACTGTGACCAGTAAACTGGGTAGGAAAGTGAGTGTAATCAGGGTAGAAACAGCAATCCCAACCAATACAACTATACCGACACCTCGATAAAGCTCGGTACCGGCACCAGGAATAAAAACCAGTGGTGCCAGGCCAAAAATAGTGGTTAGCGTTGACATTAATATTGGTCGTAACCGCGTTGCTACTGCCTGATTAACCGCTGTATGTATTGATATTGCCTTATCGGCCAGATTGCGTCTGGCCTGTTCAACTATCAGGATGGGGTTATTGACTACCGTACCCAATAGAATGACAAACCCCAACATGGTAATCATATCAAACGGCTGAATAATGGCCGGTAATCCCATCGCATTTAATAAACTGCCCGAAGCATTCACTCCCACCAGACCAACGATGCCGCCCGCGATCCCCAATGGCACCGTAGTTAAAATAATCAATGGATAACCCCAATGCGAGAAAATAGCCACCAGCACCAGATAAATCAGAATGACGGCCACCAGCAGATTTTCAGATAAAGATTCCCGGGTAGCATCCAATTGATCTGACGCACCGGAAATTGACAGATTAACCCCTTTGGCAACTTCACCATCAGTTTGCATTGCTGGGATCATTTCACTGCGAACCTTATTCACAGCGGTTTCTAATGCTACGTCACGAGGCGGTATAATCAATAAGGTGACTGTACGACGACTATCAACCCGACGAAGTGTGGCACTATCAACTGTTTCTTCCAGATCAGCCAATGCATTTAACGGTATAACATCCCCATTGGGGGTTAGGATCGGTAAACCGGCAAGCCCGGATAGATTCTGCTGCTGGCCAGCGGTACTGAATAAAAACATATCCACTTTGTCGTCATCGATAAAAAACTCATCAACAAATGCACCATCACTTAGTGCGGCCACCGCATAACCAAAATCATCAGCAGTAAAACCTGTTTCAGTTAACCGTGACCAGCGTGGACGAATTTCAATTAACGGTTGATCCAGCGATAACGATCCTGGAATGGAGTCAATCTGAGGGTTTTCAAACAATCTCTCGGCCCGCTTCAGAGCAAACTCAGCCGTACTGTAGAGACTTTCCATATCCGGTCCGGCAATATCCAGACTGACGGCACGGGTTCCGCCCTGATCGCTGGAGATAATTGAGCCACGACCAGAAAACGCCCGCATACCCGGATAACTCTCAAATAAATCAGTTAAGGCATTCATCATCGGAATGATATCTTGAGTTCTGGTGGGCTCACTCAGTACCCGTAATCCGGTTGGAGAGGTTCGGATGAAATAATAGGCGAGCGAGGGGATAGGGGCCTCACCCTGATCAAACAGGGCCGGATCGGCGCCTTTGGCATCAGCCAGAATTTCAATGACTTCTTCACTGATGCGTAACATTTCAGAAAGATTATAGCCGGGCGGTGGAATCATGCTGGTAAAGGCTTTCGGTTCCTCTCCCTCCGGTAAATATTCTGCAGGGGGCATCAGGTGCCACGCGGCTACCAAAGTGGCACACACCGTAACAGCCATCGTTGTTAAACGTCTGACGGGGCCTTTGGTTAACCAGTTAACGCCATGCAGTATAATCCCCCGACGATGCAGATCTTCATGCGTACCTGTACTTTTTCCAAGACCAAAACGAGCGCAGGCAGCCGGAACAACGCCTACAGCAAATAACATTGAGGCAAGAATCGCTACGGAAATAGCAATCGCGATATCGGAATATAATTGTCCGGCTTCTTCCTGCACAAACAACACTGGTGCAAACACCAGGATAGTGGTCATACTGGAAGCCAGTACGGCCGTCCAGACTTCCCGAACTCCCACAATTGCTGCTTCAATTCGGTCCAGCCCCCGCCGCCTGGCCTGTTCAATGCTTTCCAGCACTACGATGGTGTTATCAACTGTCATACCGATGGCGAAGGCAATACCTGCCAGGGAAATAACGTTGATCGTCCGATCAAATACCAAAAGCCCTAAAAAGGCGGCAATGATACAAACAGGCATTCCCATCAACCCAATTAACGTACCGCGCAGGCTACGCAGGAATAAAAAAAGGATAAAGGTGGCCAGCAAAGCCCCTAACAGCAGGTTTTGTGAAACATTCTGAATTGATGACTCTACATAGCGGACATCATCTCCGATTAGTACCAGATCTAACCCGTTCGGGTTTAATAGATCACGCCGCATCTCTTCGACCACTTCCATCATGGCGTATTTGATATCAATTACATTTGAGCCTGGTTCGCGCTTAACGGCCATGGTCAAGGCCTGTTCATCATTCACTACAGCAACTTGGCGGACTTCATAGTGATCGAGTTTGATGGTAGCAATATCTTTTAACAGAATATCCGTACCATTGCGGTGTGCCAGGATGAGGTTTTCCAATTCCTGTTTATCTTCAAAGCGTCCAATGGTTCTGAGCAAATAACGTTTTTTGCCATCATCCAAATCACCGGCAGAGGTGTCGCTATTGCGGGCTCGTATCGCATCACGAACATCGGTCAGACTTAAACCGCGTTGGGCCAGTTTGGCGGAATCAATAAAGATCTGCATTTGCCGTTCAGCCCCGCCACGCAGCTGTACCTCGGAAACCCCTGGCACGCGTTCCATCTGCGTGCGAACATTGTCATCGATAAAGTCCGTAATCATGTCGATGTTGAGATTCAGCGGGTTCCCAGGCAAGGGTGATACCGCAAAATACATGAATGCATTTTCCGAAAAAGAGCTGCTGCGAATACTCGGCTGATCGACATTTTCCGGGTAGCTGGGCACCTGGCTTAATGCATTGGAGACTTCGATTAACGTTTCGTTGATACCCACCCCAAATGGAAAATCCAGCTCTATAACAGCTTCACCGGTTTCAGCAAATGCTTCCATACGGCGGAGATTGGGAATATTCCGCAGGTACCTTTCCTGTTCGATAAGTATTTCTTTTTCGATATCCTGCGGGGTGGCACCAGGCCATTGAGTGACTACGCTGATAGTGCGGACATCCAGATCCGGAATCATCTGGACGGGTATTAAACGTGCGGCGGCAATACCTAATACACAAACAATAAGCACAATGACGGTCAGTAGTTTGCCATTGCGAATAGGCGCTTCTAACATGCGGGATTAATTCCTTTTATTATCGTCGCGAACAATTTCTACTTCATCATTTTCCTGAAGCACCTCATTGCCCCGGACCACCACTAAATCATCTGCGGTTAAGCCATCGGTAATAATTATTCCATCCGAATCTTCTCTGCCGACTTTCACATTACGGCGATGTGCCTGGTTGTTTTCATCGACAATAAATACACTTCGTCCGCCGTCCGGATGGCGTAACACCGCATCACGGGGAACCCGATAACCTTTCCTCTCATCGCTTCCCAGATAAAGCACTGCACTGGCGGACGTACCTGGTAGCAGTGTCGCATCAGCGGAATCGATAACAATACGCACTAAAAAAGAGCGTGCCTGAGCATTACTAACGGGTACCAGAGCAGTTATTTTTCCAGAAAGTTTTTGTGAGGGCAGTGCATCAGGCAGAATTTCTACCCGTGTTTTGAGGGTGATATCGGAAAATTTTTCCTGAGGAACATTTACATCCAGTCTGACCGGTTCCAATGCAACCAATTCCAACACCTGATCACCACGGTTTACCCACTCGCCTGCTTCGGTCATTTTGCTACTGATAACTCCACTGAAGGGAGCAGGCAGTTCGTGACGTTGAAATTGCTCTTCAGCCATATTCTGCATGGCCCGAGCCGCAGCAAGTGCAGCTTGGTTCAACGCAAAATTGGATTCGCGATTCGCCAGTTCAGTGGCAGAAATGTAGTTTTCCCCGCGCAGACGTTGGGCTTCATCCACCAAACGCTGGGCTTCATCAACACTGGCTTGAGCTTCATTTGTTACAGCTTTTGCCTGCTCAAGCTGCTGTCGTGCAATCGCGGCATCCTGACGCATTAATATATCGCCTTGTTTAACCCTAGAGCCGGCGTCGACTAATACTTCTTTGACCAGGCCATCTACCCGAGGGGAAAGTAGCGCCCTACGTTCAGCCGTTAACGAACCTGATAAGGTAAGTTTTTCAGTAGATTCAGAAATTATCGGTTTACTGATGCTGACGGGCGTTGCTGCGAAACTGGAATAACTAATCAGTAAAAAATATAAACCGCACAGCAATTTGCTGGAAAAAAATGAGTTCAGCATAGTGGTTCGCATGGTTGGTGGATGCAAATAATGAACATAACCGGGTTGGATAGTTCCTGAAAAATGAGTGTTAGACTGTTTTTAATTGGTAACAAGTCTTATTGCGGTATGCCAGAATAGTAACAGACATTGATTAAGACGCTGAACAGGACCAAAACAGATATGACCTTGCGCGCAGTTTTCAAAGATTGGACGGAAAGATATTTTTCTGACGAAGAAGCCGTCATTTTACTGATAGTCCTGATTTTAGGGTTTGCTGCAATCATCTGGTTCGGCAGCATGCTGGCACCTTTTTTTACCGCTCTGATCATCGCCTTTCTGCTTCAAGGTGTTGTAAATATGCTGGTCAGGCAGCATATTCCGGAAACGATAGCCGTAGCGATAGTCTTTTTGGGATTTGTCAGTGTGATGTTGGCCCTGGCTTTTTTGCTGATGCCACTGTTATGGAATCAGCTGGTCAATCTGGTGCTGGAAACTCCCAGAATGCTCTCCAGTGGGCAAACATGGCTGGATGAACTTCAGTCAAAGTATCCAACACTGATAACACCGGATGAAATACAAAACTGGATTTCAATGGTTGCGCGCGAACTGAGTGTTTATGGCCAACGAGCGCTCACATTATCGTTGGCTTCACTGGGCAATGTCATTGGTTTGATTGTTTATCTGGTGCTGGTGCCGATTCTGGTTTTTTTCATGCTTAAAGATCGTGAGAAACTGGTTAAGTTTATTTTATCGATGATGCCAGAAAAACGTGGTTTGATGAGTCGGATCTGGAATGAGATGGATGGTCAGATCGCTAATTATGTGCGTGGAAAGGTGGTTGAAATCATCATTGTCGGGACCGTCGCATTTGTTACCTTTGCCTGGTTTGGGTTGCCTTATTCGGCGTTATTGGCTGTTTTAGTTGGTTTCTCTGTACTCATTCCTTTTATCGGTGCCGCCGTTGCAACAATACCCGTTGCAGCTGTAGCGGGTTTTCACTTTGGGCTTACAGATGAGTTTGCTTACGTGTTAGTGGCATATGGCATTATTCAGGCTCTGGATGGTAATGTACTGGTTCCCATTCTTTTTTCTGAAGCAGTCAACCTGCATCCTGTCTCTATTATATTAGCGGTTCTGTTCTTTGGTGGGATTTGGGGATTTTGGGGTATTTTCTTTGCAATACCTTTGGCGACGCTACTGAAATCGCTGGTTACTGCCTGGCCGAGAGGCTTGAAGTCACAGATTAAAGCGGAATAACAACACCGGTTCAGTCATCATATCTCCATATTCTGTAAATGAATCTTTTCCGAGAAGAGCACTCTAGGTCAGCAGAAAACTCTTTTGCAATCTTGAAACAGCATCAGGAGATTTTGTATGGAACTTAACTTGGCACTCATCTGGTATCACTCATATCAACTGGGAATCGCTTTTCTGTTAGCGTTGCCAATAGCCTTGAACAGGGAATATAAAGCCCGAGGGGCTGGTATGCGTACCTATCCATTAGTCAGTATTGCCTGCTGCGCCTTCATGTTGGTCGCCAGAGATGTCTATGAAGGCGACGCCGCTGAAGCCAGGGTGATGTACGGCATTATCACTGGTATGGGGTTTATTGGTGGTGGTGCTATTATGAAAAATAATAGCGGGGTGAGTGGTACGGCAAGTGCAGCTGGAATCTGGTTAACAGGGGCAATTGGTCTATCCGTCGCCTATGCCCGTTATGAGATTGCCATTGTTTTAACATTAATGGGATTTCTGATCTTTCAGGTTGTTAGTTTTTTTAAACATGGAGATAAAACATAAAGCCGGGAAGGCTTCCTTGGGGGAGGGTTAACCACTAAGATAACAACCACAGTGATTAACTCAAGTTAATGCGTCATTTATCACCACCATCCAACATAAAAATCATGGGTCTTTTGCTGGAACTATAGCAAATTGATCCCTGTCAGCATATTAATGTTAGGGATGTTTTCCCTAAGCAATTTCGTTGCTCTATATTTGATTCGATGTCTGAACAGGAGGCACTATGCCTAATATGAAATTTGCATTACAGACCATTCCCGTCCTTTTCCTATTTCTATGCCAGTCTGCATTTGCAGAGAAGCATGTGGTCACAGCTATTGGCATGAAGTATGAGCCCATGGTAGTGAAAATTGCCCCAGGTGATACGGTTTATTGGGAAAATATGCCTACCCATAATGTGGAAACCATAGAAGGCCTTGTACCGGAAGGAACAGAAAAAATAAACACCCCTTTGGGCGAAAACTACCAGCATACTTTTGAAAAAGAAGGCATCTATGTGTATATCTGTACTCCTCATATTGGGGCTGGTATGGGCGGTGCAGTCATTGTTGGAGAGCCAACAAACCTGGAGGAAATAAAGGCTGCGGATGTTACCGGTGGTCTTGGCAGAGTTGTCAGAAAAACTATCTCCGAAGCCGAATCAATGTAAACGCTTCAATCAGCGTCCTACATAAAACCTCTCGTTGTTGGTAACGAGAGGTTTTTTTATGCCCCTTGATATTGAAATATTTACCCCTATCTACTGTTGATAACGTTTATCGTTATTATTTGTTAACCATTCTTAATTATTTGATAGAGGCCTGCCTATATGAAAGTGATGAATTATCTTGCCGCTGCGGCGCTCAGTTTTGGTGTTGCTACAATGGCGAAAGCGGAAACAGTTGAGCATTTCGAAGGGAAAAACGCAGAATCACTGGAGGAGGCTGTAACAAATTTTAAACTTTATAATCAACGGCTTGAGAGTTTACTCAAAAAAGACTCAATGTCAGCTGATGATGTGACCAAAGTCCATGAACTGACCTATACCCTGGAAAATGCTTTGGCGAAAATTAACGATGAGCTGGGCAAGTTAGCGGTAACACTTGAAGAAGTCCATCTGGCCTCGGAAAAATATGATGCTGATGCGGTTCGGGATCACGGTGATGCTTATATGGAGGTTATTAATACCATCAGTAAAATGGGTCAATAAGAATCGGCAAATAGGAACCGAGCTTCATAAGAGCAGTCTGAACAATTATCTTTAATTTTGATGTTCAGAGAAGACGATATGAAAGCCCATTACGCCGCTATATGTAGCTTGTTGTTATCAGGAAATGTTATTGCTGAGCATGAGAATTATCAGCAATGTATATTTGATGAATCACTGAAGGCTGAACTTGAAGTTTCTGGTCAACCGATAACAAGCTATTGCACTATGCGGTTTTTTGATACTGCGCCAACGGCATTTCAGGCGCTGGTGCTACTTGATAATCTTGAAGATATGAAACAACGCGATCCCAAGTTTAAAGCCTTTTATGACACGGTTCGCAACAGTGGCTCAAACGATATCTATACGGATAGGCAAATCGTGTTGATGTATATCGATAAACGCGAAGTTCAAAAAGACTGATTCAAAACAGCAAATCAATCAAAGCCCACTTCAACGTGGGTTTTTTTTGTAAAAAAAAGCCCGCCTAAGGCGGGCTTGTCGGTAATGGTCATACAGAAACAGCAAATCTGGGAGAAATGGCTGTTTTATTACATATTTAAAACATGTTCTGCATACCTTCTCCGTCAACGTTGAAGCCGATTAAAAGTTGTAGGTAATACCACCGTAGTAAAGACGCTCACGACCCACTAACTTACCTTCGTTACGGCTGGCCAAGTACTCTTTATCAAACAGGTTTTCAACACCGGTAAATAACGTTACACCCGTATTAGGCACGCGGTAATTTACCGTAGCGTTCCAAACGGTAAAGCTTGGAATAGTTCCTTGAAGACCGCTAACATCTTCGACGCGAGTATTCCCATCATCAACAAATTGTTTGCTGACATGCTGTACTCCGATTCTCGCATTCACACCGCTTTGATGTTCATAGCCAAGATCAATGTTTAACAGGTGTTCAGGTGCATATTGCATTCTGTTACCGTTAATTGTTGGATCTGGACCATCTTCATATTCGGCTGTCCAAAGATTGGTATACGCACCTGACAAATAGATATTATTCGTCCAGCCATAAATGTCACCGAAATCAACACGACCCGCTACTTCAATACCGGTTTGTTTGCTGTCACCGCTGTTGTCAAAGGTGTCACCAAAATCAATCAAGGTATTTTGGATATCATTGTGGAACAATGCTGTTTTAAAGCTTATTCCCTTGAAATACGTGCTACGTACACCAACCTCATACAAGGTACTTTCTTCTGGTTCTGCCCGGCCGCCATCTTCGCTAAATTCACGATCTGCTCGTGCCGGTGCGATACCTTTATGAACACCTGCAAAGACAGTTGTGTTAGCAATACCATTCCAGGCTACGCCAAAGCTGGGGAGGAACTCTGTATAGGAGAGGCTTTCACGACTTTCTTGAACGCCACCTTCAAAGAACTTTTCGCTGGTGCGAACATCTTCTACTCGGAAACCAGGAGTGAAAGACCAATTACCAACATAGGTGGTATTTTGCATGTAATAAGACAAGGCATTGGTTTTGATAAAGGCTTCTTCAACATCACCTGGGTTATTCGCTAGCGCCAAATCATAGTCTTCACGCTCAGCAACACTTTGTGACAGGATTTCCTGACGATGGACATTTTCTTCGTGATAACGCACACCAAAGATGGTGTCATGGTCAAGGCCAAACAGACTGAATGACAAATCACCTCGAGTTTCTAATCCTCGAGTGTAATACTGGCGTGGTGCATGGCGACCGGCGCATTGACTAGCATCTACGTCACCAGCCAGGACACCTTCCCCACCTTGACCCGGACAATTTCTGAATACGGAAGTAATATTGCCGTTACTATTTAGATCTCCGTCTTCATTCTCTTCAGTACTACGCAGACCATTGCGGAAGGTATCGGTGTAATAAGCTTGAGAAGTTAGCTTAAAACTATCATTCACTTCGAAAATATGTTGTAACTGAACGACATCGCGATCTTGCTCCCATTCATCATTTTCAATAGATGGGTGAGAATAAGGGTCTTGATCGTATTCAAAGGGGGTTAAATAGGCCTCAGTTGAATTGCGACGGTCACGAGTGTGAACTAACTTTAAAGCAAGGGTTTGACGGTCGGTAATATCCAGCTCGCCTTTAAAACGGTAGTCTTTAACATCAAACTCAGCATCGTCATAAACTCCGTCACCTTTGTTCTGATTGAAATCGAACATCACTCCGCCGATTTCATTCCCAAAACCAACGCTGCCATTTAACATACGATAACCTTGATTACCAAAAGCAGAAGTGACACTTCCTTCGACTTCACCATTACGAGGAACCGGGTTAGTCACAAAGTTCACCGCACCACCTAAAGTCTGAGGTCCATAAAGAATTTGACCGGCTCCTTTAATTACCTCAATACGATTAACTGCTTGAGAGGGGGTGGTGTAGTGCACAACCGGATCAGCATAGGGTGCCAGTTGTAAATGCATACCATCTTCCATAATCATTGCTTTGGCGCTACGACGCGGATTCTGCCCACGGATACCAATGTTTGTATCAAACCCCATGCTTCCGTCAGCAACAACATTGATGCCTGGTATTGTTCTCATTCTTTCCAGATTAGATATTGGGCGACGTTCTTCCAGATATTCTTCATCGATTATATCGAATGATCCGGGAACAGCTTCTAGACGATCCGGCAAGATTCCTGTAACAGTCATTTTGCCCGTATCAACAGTATCTTCCTCAGCCAGAACGGCATAAGGCATCAGCATCAGCGATGACATTATCGCGGTGCTAATAATTTTTGGTTTTAATTTCATTTCTCTCTCCTGAACGTAAAAAGCCCGTGCAGGCTAGCTCTACGCTGATGGGCTTGATATAGGAAAAACTCCCAAAACATGTTCGAGGAAAGGTTCTAACAAGGTGTTTTAAGTCGTAGCAAAGACAGCGACTCTGCAGGTGGTTTAAATCAACCACTTTTGCTGGAAAATAGTTTTAGCGATTGTTTAGTTTTATCATGAGAAAAATCGCAGTCATTTAAGGGTGTGGTTGTAATGGTTCATCCATATGGCTGTATACAAGCATTTCTAAAAGTTCTTGTTTAAAACGATTGAATTCGAAAAAAATGTTGTTTAAATACAACTAAACAGGGTTTTTTGTTCGTTTTAGTAAACAGGTTTAGGGAGTTTGCGCACGAATTTTTAGGAGAAATGCCTTTTTCTTGCCTTCTACTACACGTTCTTAACCAATCTAAAGATCGAAATGTATGGCAGCCTTTAGACATAAACCCAAATCAGCCTGGTTACTGAATAAAAATTGTCTTAGGTCAAATAACAGCACATATTTGCTTATAAATAGCGTTGTGGTGATGGTATGATCGAAATAAATTTATCAATTGGAGAGTCCAATGCGTCATTCCCGTTCAATTATTACTGCCGCCATTATCATTGCCATAGCGGTTTTTGTGGTGGCAATCGTTTCATCCTTTATTTCCGGAACCAGTGAGCATTACGATCGCCCAAGCTCTCCAAAAGAAGTACTGGAAAAAATGTCTGAAGCCGTAGAGGCCACGGATGAAACTGCTCAAATTGAAGAACCTGCCCAGACCAGTGAAGAAGTTTCTCAGGTAGCTCAACAAGAAGCGGATGCTTTGGAAAGCAATACTCAGGAAGCGGTGCTTGAAGATACAAATGAAGTGGTTGAGTCGGCCATTGAAACGGCTAAGGAAACCAGTCAGAGTGTAAGTGACCGTGCCAATCAAGCGATTGCTGCGGCAGAAAACACGGCAGCTGAGGGACGGGCTGAGGCAGAAGCAATACTGGCTGAAGTTGAAAAAGAAGCGGGTATTGCCGAAGAGCCTGCAGAGGTTGAACCTGCAACAGCGGAATCTAAAAATCATACCGTCACAGCCCAGGGATTAATTTATAACCCGCTGGTGGTGACAATTGCGCCGGGCGACAGCGTTTCCTGGACTAATATGAGCACACATGACACTCAAGCAATTGAAGGGCTGGTTCCTGAGGGCACTGAACTTTGGCACTCACCGATGAGTGAAAATTACACTCGTACTTTTACTCAGGAAGGTATCTATGTCTATAAATGCACACCGCATTTTGGTGCAGGTATGGGGGGGGCAATTATCGTAGGTGAACCCGTCAATCTGGAACAGATTAAAAATGCTGGCGCCAAGGGTGCAGCAAAACGTCTGGTCAATAAAGCGGTACAAGCTGCTGAAGCTATGTAAATAGGATTCCCCCGCGAGCTGATGATAGAAGCTCCCGGGGGATTTTTTTGTCTGTTATTTATCGCCAGCGCTGAATTTGTTCAATCATTAAAATCGTTTAATGGCCATTAATTCAGATAGTTAGTGAGGAATGCTGGTTTTTTTCTGTTGAAGACTAACACCTTTTGAATTTTTACTGTATTCTTGCACGCTTCCTGACCGGTTGTATGTAAACCATCAGGTCGCGGAGCGGTAGTTCAGTTGGTTAGAATGCTGGCCTGTCACGCCGGAGGTCGCGGGTTCGAGTCCCGTCCGCTCCGCCATTTTTTTGGTAGACCTTTCCCTCATAGTTAGTGCTGCCTGGTTATCAAGTTTGTTTCAATTAATAAAGCGAAACAGGTGATACCAGGATAACCAGTGAAACTTACCATCCGACGCTCGTTTCCACGCTATAACTATCATTACCAATATAAATCTGCTCAAACTTCAGAAAAATTGTTTGTAGTAGAAATCCCCCCCCCCATCAAACTAGCTGGCCACTATTATTGGCCGGAATCAGTATATCCACAGATCAACCTACCCCGGGTATGTATGAGCAAATTTCTATCTGATGATATAACGCGTTATCGATGTGATAGATGGATGGCTGACAGCATTTTATTAGGCTAATGGCTCAAATGAATTACACACGGATGCCTTTTAAGTGGCCTCAAGCAATGTCAGTTATTTGCGTCACTATAATGGATGACAATACGTTTTATATCAGCAGTATTTCAAGTCAGACAAAGAGGGTGTTTCCAAGGTGTTTATTCGTGGATGCTGCCGGGCAGCTTGCATGTCATGAGTGGTGTTATACCCCCAGTTAGCCAAATATAACTGGATAGTGGATAGCGATGGAGTGTGGATAACATCCAATAGGGTAGGCAGACGATCTTCAATAAATAAAATGGTTGTTTGAGGGTGTGATTGTTGCAAGTCGTTGAGGATTTGCGGTTTTTTCAATTTACGATCTAATCCGTAAATATGCGTCGGGATAATGTCTACCTGGTTTGCCTGAAGAATGGCCCGAACGAAACGTTCCTGCTTGGTAGTAATAATAAAAAGCTGGGACAATGGAATCTGCTGCAGCAGTTTGTCGATACCCGTATAAAGCGGGTTCATTTTTATCCAACCCGAAAAATCATTTTCAATCCAGTTATCCCTGTACTCGCCGAAGCGTTTTTTCAATTCTGTGGTATCAAGCTGATCTCGAGATAAAATAGCGTCTATTTGTCTGGAAAAGTCTGACATTAAAAGGTCGGGGTTTAATCCTTCAAATAACAGCCGACAAATTAAGATGGCTTCAAAACCGGTTTCCATAACCGGTCGGACATAGCGAAAATCAATCATGATTTGCTCAGGCAAATCTTTAGGCATGTCGTGCCAGAGTTGCGTTGCGACTTGCCAGCCAGTTATACCGGTTTCAATCGCGCTATCACAAATTACCCCGTCAAAATCCAGAGCATATAATTTATTTTCTGTCACCATCAAAGAAGACAATGCTCCGCATAGGCACCGGCTTCATTTGCGGTCCAGTCGCCTTTGGGTTTCTCTTTCATATGTACACACCACTCATCCGAGCCGACCTCGGGAGTACAGGCTGAGAGGGCTATGGTTAATGCCATCAGGCCAAGAAATCGGAAACAATAACGGATAATAGTCATTTTGAAGACTCCGGGAGGGTTAGTTAGGCTCGCGTTGATAAACGACTTTACCCTGAAACAGGGTATGGCTGACCTGATGTTGGAACAACCAGCCGCCAAACGGACTGTTTTTGCCTGCACTGATAAAAGCTGATGGCAGGCAGTCATATTGCACATCCGGGTCAATAATACAGATATCTGCACTGGCACCGGCTTTGAGCTGTCCAGCGTCAATACCCAGAATAGCTGCGGGTTGGCAGGTCAGACTGGCGATAGCCTGATGCAGGCTGATTTCATCATCTTCCACTAATTTAAGGGTAAGAGGTAGCAGGGTTTCCAGCGCTGAAAGCCCTGGCGTCGTTTCTGCAAATGGACCCAGTTTGGCATCCGCATCCAACGGTTGATGATGAGAAGAGACTGCCTGGATAACACCATCGCGCAGGCCTTGTTTTAGCTGTTCCCGATCCCGTACACCTCGTAAAGGTGGCATCACATGACTGAAACTATCGTAATTACCCAGGTCATGTTCACAAAGATGTAAGTGGTGGGCGCTGACATCGGCAGTGACAGGTAGCCCCCGATCCTGTGCTTCACGAATCAGTTTAACCGCTTTACCTGTAGATAAACTATGAAAGTGAGCGCGTACTCCGGTTTGTTCGATTAGAATCAAATCACGGCTCACGGCGATGGTTTCTGCACTTTCCGGAATACCGGATAACCCCAGCCGGGCACTGACAGTACCTTCATGTACACACCCCTGTTTCTGCAACCAGGCATCAGCTGCATTGATAAACACCGTTAAATCCAGCGTGGCGGCATATTCAAGTGCACGCCTCCAGACTACGGTATTTTTAATCTCGGTTACGCCGTTGCTGACACCGACACAGCCAGCCGCTTTTAAAGCAGCCATCTCAGCCAGTAGTTCACCATTAAGTTTTTGGGTCAATGCGCCCACCGTCAACACCATGGTACGGCCGGCTTTCTTGGCACGATCTTCTATCAATTCCACCACTGCCGGATTATCTATAACCGGATCTGTGTCAGGGGGAACGGCGAGTGTGGTGATGCCACCAGCTACCGCAGCACGTGTTTCACTTTCAATTGTTGCCGTGTGTTCCTGGCCGGGTTCACGTAGCCGTGCACTTAGATCCACAAGGCCTGGACAGACAATTTTGTTATACGCATCAATTTCAATATCGGCATCAAACCCTGCCAAATCTTCTGCTATGGCAACAATTTTTCCGTCTTCAATATAGATATTGTGATCAATATCCAGCTGGCTGGCAGGGTCAATGACGCGACCATTTAGAATACAAATCTTCATTCTTCGATCTCTGCCTGTTCTGATTGACTGGCCAGCGCCATCGACATTACCGCCATACGGATAGCTATGCCGTGGGTTACCTGCTCCAGGATGACGGATTGCGGCCCATCAGCAACCGATGATGCTATTTCTACGCCTCGATTAATGGGGCCGGGATGCATAACAATGGCATCCGGTTTGGCATATTTGAGTTTTTCTTCCGTTAGTCCGTAACAGCGGAAATATTCTCGTGCGCTGGGTAATAACGCTCCTTGCATACGTTCCAGTTGCAGGCGCAGGGTTATCACCACATCGACCCCTTCAAGGCCACTTTCCATATCGTGATAAACATGTACGCCAAGGGTCTGACTTTCTCTTGGCAATAAAGTCTGTGGACCAATAACGCGGATTTCACCAACCCCAAGTGTTGCTAAAGCCTGAATCTGCGAACGTGCCACACGCGAATGCAGAATATCGCCAATTATCGCCACGCGTAAATTGGCAAAATCCTGTTTGTGGCGGCGGATGGTAAACATATCCAGCATGGCTTGGGTGGGGTGAGCATGGCAACCGTCGCCAGCATTAATTACGCTGACATGTGGCGCCACATGCTGTGCAATAAACTCGGCCGCACCACTTTGATTATGGCGAACCACAAACATATCAGTGTGCATGGCTTCAAGATTATGCAGGGTGTCAAGCAGGCTTTCGCCTTTGGAGGTGGCTGATGTGTTGATATTAAAATTCATCACATCGGCTGAAAGTCTTTTGGCGGCCAGTTCGAAAGTAGAACGGGTACGTGTACTGTTTTCAAAAAACAGATTGATAATGGTTTTGCCGCGTAACAGTGGTACTTTTTTTACCTGGCGGTGGCTGATTCCGGAGAACTGTTCAGCCCGATCCATAATTTCGGTTAATAAAGGGCGTTTCAGACCTTCAATGGTCAGAAAATGTCTTAGCTGGCCGCTCTCTGTCAGTTGGTTACTCGGCATTAAGTGCTCCAGCTGCACGGATCTCCAGTTGTAAGCCATCTTTATTGCGCAATTTCAGATGTTGATTACGCGGCAAAATGACGGAGGCGCCAACAATATCCGGGCGAATCGGTAATTCGCGGCCATTTCGCTCGATCAGCACCGCTAATGTGACACTCGCAGGGCGGCCATAATCAAAAATTTCATTCAGCGCCGCGCGGGTAGTGCGGCCACTGTAAAAAATATCATCCACCAGAACCAGATGACGATTATCGACTTCAAAAGGCAGATCGGATGGAGACACTTGGGGGTGCATGCCAATACGTGTGAAATCATCACGATAATAGGCAATATTCAATGTACCCAGCGGGGCATCAAAAAAGTCTTCTCCTAGAATGTTCTGCAATGCTTTTGCTACCCAGACCCCGCCGGTATGAATCCCCACCAGCAACGGGTCTTTATCCGCAAGTTCTTCGCGTATGGTTTCAGCCATCTCTTCGAGCAGGTTCTGAATTTCTGCTGATGTTTTGGGCATTGTCATTGTTGGTCCAGCCATGATTGAAGAATAATTTGAGCCGAGAGTTTATCGACATCACTACGTTTGTCGGTCTGCATTTTACTGCGTATTCCCATTTGGTCGAGCGCTTCGAATGTGGTTAAACGCTCATCCTGCCAGACCACTGGGATATTAAAACGATTGTTCATCCGATTGCCAAATTTTCTGGCAGCAGCAGTCATTAATTGTTCGGTGCCATCCATATTCAGCGGTAAGCCCACAACGATAAGTCCGGGCTGCCATTCAGCCACTATTTTAGCGATATCATCCCAATCTGGAATCCCGTCCCGAGCCGATAAAGCAGCGATGCCTCTGGCGGTATGGGTTAAATGATGTCCAACCGCGACACCTATACTCTTCATACCAAAGTCAAAGCCGAGAATATTTTTCTCGGTACTCATGCATGACCTGTTGTATTAGACATCAGATTAATATCAATGCCCAGTAATTTTGCTGCCGCCTGCCAGCGCTCTTCAGCAGGTGTTTCATAAAGCAGTTCCGGGGTTGCCTGAACAGTAAGCCAGCTGTTATCGGCTATTTCCTGTTCCAGTTGACCGGCTTCCCAGGCAGCATATCCCAGCGTCACAATCGAATGAGGTGGGCCATTCTCGGTGCCTAATGATTCCAGGATATCGCTGGAAGTGGTTAAAAATGTTTCATCAGTAATCTTCAGCGTGTTTTTCCACTTTTCACCACCATCATGCACTACCATGCCCTGATCTTTCTGTACTGGCCCGCCAAACAAAACGGCTGTTTTAATCGCCCATTCAGAATTGTTGGTAATCTGCAGATGATTAAGCAGTTCCTGCATCATGATTCGGGTTGGACGATTAATAATCAGCCCCATCGCGCCTTCTTCGTCGTGTTCACACAAATAAATTACCGAATGATAGAAAAAACTGTCTATCAGCGTGGGCATGGCGATGAGAAAATGATGTTTAAGTGAGTAAGACATAAATTAAAAGAAAGTGAATCCTACCTGGAATAAACGCTCTACCTCTTTGATATAACGTTTATTGGTTAAAAACAGAATCACATGATCTTCTGCTTCAACCAAGGTATTGCGATGCGCAATAATCACTTCCTCCCCACGAACAATTGCCCCGATAGAAGTGCCTGGTGGCAAGTCAATTTCATCAATGCGTCGTCCCACCACCATCGATGAGCTTTTATCGCCATGAGCAATGGCCTCCAAAGCTTCAGCAGCCCCACGACGCAATGAATGCACCGCCACAATATCACCACGACGAATATGCGCCAGCAAACTGCCGATAGTGGCTTGTTGGGGGGACAGGGCGATATCGATGGTACCGCTTTCTACCAGATCCACATAAGCAGCACGATTAATCAGCGACAGCACTTTGCGAGCCCCCAGACGCTTGGCCAGCATGGCTGAAAGGATATTCGCCTCGTCATCATTGGTCAGGGCACAGAACAAATCCACATTGTCGATTTCTTCTTCGCGGAGCAATTCTTCATTGGCCACATCGCCAAGCAGAACGATACTTTTTGATAACTCTTCTGATAAATAATCGGCTCGGGCACTATTGGCTTCGATGATTTTGATTTGATAATCATGCTCCAGCGCTCGGGCCAATCTTATTCCGATATTGCCACCGCCGGCCAACATAATCCTTTTATAAGGTTTTTCCAGCCGCCGCAATTCAGCCATCACCGAGCGGATATCTTTGCTGGCTGCGATAAAAAAAACTTCATCATCTGCTTCGATAACCGTTTCAGCTTCCGGCAGAATAGCTTTACCATTACGAAAAATAGCGGCGACCCGGGTTTCGGTTTTGGGAATATGTTTACGTAATTCGCGTAGGGGATTACCCACTAATGGCCCGCCATGGAAAGCTCTCACCGCTACCAGCTGAACCAGTCCATCGGCAAAATCCAGCACCTGTAAGGCATTCGGGTGGCTGATTAATCTTTCAATATAATCAGTCACCAGTTGTTCAGGGCTGATTAATACATCAATGGCAATGGCTTCGTTACTGAATAATTCAGGTTTGGTGAGGTATTCCGGCGTACGGATCCGGGCAATTTTGGTGGGTGTGTTATACAGCGTATGACAAATCTGGCAGGCCACCATATTGGTTTCGTCACTATTAGTGACTGCCAGCACCAAATCGGCATCTGCTGCACCAGCCCGTTCCAGCACATCAGGATGTGAGGCAAGTCCCTGTACCGTTCGAATATCGTAATGATCCTGAAGTTTATGAAGGCTATTGGCATCGGTATCGACCAGGGTAATGTCGTCATCTTCCCGAGCAAGGGTGGCAGCAACTGAAGCGCCAACCTGTCCGGCACCGAGGATCAGAATCTTCATTACAAACCCTTATACTTGTTTACTATCAATGCCTAGTGCTCGAAGTTTTCGGTAAAGATGGGTGCGTTCCATGCCAGCTAATTTAGCGGCTTTTCCCACATTGCCATCGGTTTCCTGCAGTTTTTGCAGCAGATATATTCGTTCAAACTGTTCGCGTGCTTCGCGTAAAGGCTGGTCAAAATTGATACCGGTGACATCATCCGCTTGAGGTGGCTGCTCTGACTGCAGTGCGGTTTCCACATCATCGACGTCAATATCATCGGAATCACCCAAAACCAGCAATCGCTGGATAACGTTTTTCAGTTCGAGCACATTGCCCGGCCAGGCATAATTGCGGAGACGATTTTGTGCGGCGACAGTAAAACGACGATAAGGCAGATCGGCCTGGGTGGTTTGCTGATCGACAAAAAAGTGTACCAGTTCGGGAATGTCCTCAACGTGATCACGTAAAGCAGGTAGTTGCAAAGTGATGGTATTGAGCTGATAAAACAAACCTTCACTGAAGTCGCCGCGGGCGATGAATTTATCAAGGCCCAACTGGGTAGCACAGATCAACTGACACTCTTTTAATCTGCCGCTTTCCAGTAAATGCTGCAGCAAGGCCTGAGCTTCATCACTGAGTAAGGCGACATCATTGATATACAGCGTATTGTTTTTGGCCAGTGAAATTAGTTTGTGACTGTCTGGTGGAAAACTTTCCGGACTAACCTCAATAAATTTGCCATTGTTGTACAGGCCCAGTCTATGCAGATAATAAGCAAAACAGTGTTTACCAGTACCGCCTTCGCCAATCAGCAGAATAGGCATTTCGTGTCCGGCAATGCGTTCAGCCTGTTCACGAAGCTGAGTCATTTTGGCACTTTTACCGACGGGTTCTAATGCAAACTCATGACGCTGGGCGGCCTGTTTTGCTCGATTTTCAATGGCTAATTCAACCGCACGAAGCAGTTTGGCCATGGATAATGGTTTTTCAATAAAATCGCTGGCACCTGAGCGGGTGGCTTCGACAGCGGTTTCAATGGTGCCATGGCCGGACATCATCACAATAGTGACGCCAGTGTTCTGTTGTTTGAATTCCTTAAGCAGTGTAATTCCGTCAACATCGGGCATCCAGATATCCAGCAAGACCAGTTGAGGCTGTTTCTGGGTAAAGACAAGACGCGCTTCTTCACCATTGCTTGCGGTGATTACCCGGTAGGCTTCGTCTTCAAGAATATCTTTAATGAGTTCACGAATATCGGGCTCATCATCGACAACTAAAATCAGTGGTTTTTCGTTGCTCACGCCTAGTCTTCCTCCAGTGGTAGCCGGATTATTATACCTGCTCCTTCGGGGTTAAGGTTTTCTGCCCAGACATCCCCGCCATGTTCTTCAATGATTTTTTTGACAATCGCCAGTCCCAGCCCGGTTCCTTTGGTTTTGGTGGTTGCATAAGGCTCAAACAATTTGTCCACCATGTTTTGTGGAAGCCCCGGTCCCTGATCATTGAAAGTGATTTCCAGCCATGGCATATGCTGCTGCACAATAATGTGGTAACTAATGGCTATATCTACAGGTTTACCGGCTTCTTCACTGGCTTCAATGGCATTTTTTAACAGATTATGAAATACCTGCCGCATGCGGTTTTTATCAAGTTTTATACGAATGTCTGTTGGACTGTTCAATAAAATAAATTGATGGTTGGAATGACTCTGGTAAAGGGTTAGTACTTCCCTTAGCAATTCACCAATTGACACCGTTTCAAACTGTAAACCCGGGCTGCGGGCATAGTCGGAAAATTCATTGACCATATCTTTCATGGCCTCAACCTGCTGCACGATAGTATCAGTGAGCTTCTGTAATGTCTCGGTTTGATCCGGTGGCACCAATGACGCGTATTTATGTTGTAAACGTTCAGCAGATAACTGAATGGGAGTAAGTGGATTTTTAATTTCATGTGCCAGGCGTCTGGCAACTTCGCCCCAGGCGGCATTTCGCTGTGCCTGTAACAGGGCTGTGATGTCATCAAATACAATCACCCAGCCGGTTTGACCGGGCAGGGGGGTACCATGACACATTAAGGTTTGACGACCTTTGGTTTGCTGCAGCTCTATCTGTTGTTGCCAGGCGACGGACTTGAAGGTGTAATTTTGAATCAGTAAGGCAAAGCTATGCAGATTGTCATTAAGCTTGGCCAGAGCATCTAAAGAGCTTTCCAGTCTTTGCTGTAAATTGACGCCCAGGATCTGACTGCTGGCCAAATTGGCGGTGCGTAGGTACAGATCATTATCAATGGTAATAACCCCGCTTGATAGGCTGCCCAATACAGTGGTCAGATAACTGGTCTGTTGTTCCAGTAAGCGATGGCTTCTGTCTGAGGCATTTCTGGCTTGTGTCAGGCGTTGGGTCATCTGGTTGAAAGAGCGTACCAGAAAACCGATTTCATCATGACCTGAGGCGGTAAGTTGCATATTGTAATTCCCTGAGGCAACAGCCTGAGTCCCTTCTGCCAGTTCCTGCAAGGGTTGAACCATACGTCGAGAGATCCATACCGCAAACCAGATTGAGGCGAGCATGGTCAGGAAAACTATCAGGCTCAACGTCAAGGTAAATATGGTCACTAACGGTTTGCGTAAATAGCTCAGCTCTTTATAGTCGGTATAGGCATCCTGAACATTTTTGCCCAATGAACTCAAATGGTCATTGACCGGAAAAGCCACATGTAAATAGCGTTCTTCGGCGAGAATGGATTTTCGTGGCAACATTACCGCTGCACGTAATTGCAGTTCATCATTAGCTGCCGGATCCAGACCTATATAGTCTTCACCTTGTTGCAGACGACGTACGATAGATTCATCAGGCGCATTGGGGATAATAATGGCCGGATTTTCAATGCTGGAGACTACCAGTCGACCTTGCATATTCCAGATACTGATTTCCAGTGCACCACTTAGTTGCACCAGTTCTCGCAGGCTATTGGTGAGTCGTGCGTCCGGTAGTTCTGATAATACACCGGCCATCATTCGTGTCTGACGGAGTAAGGTACGCATACGAATACCAAATGCGCTACGACTCAGTTCCAGTGAGTCCTCCAAAGCCTGTTCGACTTTTACATCAAACCAGCTATTGATGCCACGTTGCAGAAAATGTACGGAGAACCCGTAAACAATACTGGTAGACCCAACGATCAGCAGCACAAACAAGCTGACCAGTTTCAGTGTGAGGCGGGAGCCAGGCGCTTTGCGTTTGAAGTCACGGTAAAGTCGATATAACCCCCGGGCCAGGATCCCGGCCAGTAACAGCAGGCAGACTAGCCCCAGGCCAAAAATATAAAGAAATAAATCACTGAGACGAGAGGTGTCCTGGGTAGCCGCACTGAGCATGTAGGCCAATATTAATAATAATAAAGCCAGTGAAAAATACGGTGCAGTTCCCGAGCTGAGACCTCTTATTAATTGGAAGGCCATGCCACCTCATACCAATCGCTGGCTAAATCCCATTTATTTGACAGAAACGCTCCAGGCCGCATAGGCGAAGGCAGCGCGTTTAAATCAATCTGACTGCGAACTCTTAGAGTCAGGTCACTGGTATCTAGCGTATGTTGTGGTGGCAGACTGAAATCTTTAATCTCTCCCATGGCGCTTAATGCACTTTCCATGGTCGTAAAATTGCGATGCGTTTTGGTGTCCATGGAATGTAAGAGATATTGCTGAGACAAGTCGTGATAACGCAATACATAGCGTATTTCATTGGACCAGATATTACTCTGCCATTGCCACCATTCTCCCAGTACCGGATAACTTCTGATTAGCTGGATTTCCTGTACAAAGGTAATTGGCACTCCATTATAGAGGGCTTCTTTAACCCGGGCATTTAACGGGTAGCTGATAGAAGCATTCAATAGATAACCGTTGCCTGCCGGAGAGGTGCGTGCCTGTTCTATGTAAAATGTCTCAGCCTGTACGGTTTGCACAGAGACAAACAGCAACAAAAAAAACGCCAGAAGACGTTTAACGGTGACGTAGGCAGGCATAATAGAAACCATCCAGATGGTTATCTCCCGGTAGCAATTGATAGCCGAAGCTTACTCTTCGAGCTGGAGCCCGGGATGGAAGCTGCTCCATTGCCTCGGGCTGGCGTTGCAAAAATGCTTCTATCTGTAGTTCATTTTCCTGCTTCAAAGCAGAACAAGTGGTGTAAATTAACAAGCCATCCGGTTTCAGTAATGGCCATAAATTATCCAGCAATGCTTGCTGCTGTCTGACCAACTGTTCGATATCTTCTGCTTTTCGAAGCAGTTTTATATCCGGATGCCGTCTGATAACACCACTGCCAGTACATGGCGCATCAATCAATATACGGTCAAATTGTTCACCATTCCACCAGTTTTGTGGATTGCTGGCATCCGCTGCGAGACAATTTGCCGATAAATTCAATCGTGACAGATTTTCCTCAACCTGCTTGAGCCGCTCCTGACTGATATCCACAGCGATAACTTCATTATTTGGAAATCTTTCCAGAATATGACAGGTTTTTCCACCCGGTGCCGAACAGGCATCGAGAATGCGCTGGTTTGGTTGTAAATCAAGTAAATCAACTACTTGTTGCGCGGCACCATCCTGCACAGAAACCGCACCTTCTACAAAACCTGGCAAAGCAAATACATCACAGGCTTGTTGCAGCAAGATCCCTTGAGGACAGTTTTCAATCGCGATGCCAGGAATGGTGGCTTTTTCTAATAACTCCAGATATTCCGACTGGGAATATTCCCGGCTGTTAACCCGAAGCATCATCGGCGGTTGCTGATTGTTGGCCGACAAAATGTCTTGCCACAAATCTGGCCAGTCAGCCTGATATTTTTCAATCAGCCAGGCTGGATGAGCATATTCCGTCACTGTTTGTTCAGCCAGGGTTTCTTCCAATGTTTTCTGCTGGCGCTGATAATTTCGCAGACAGGCATTGATTAATCCGCTTGCCCATTGTTTGTTCAAGCGTTTACTGGCGTTAACCGTTTCTGACAGGGCGGCATGATCAGGTATGCGTAACGAGCGAAGCTGATATATACCCACCAGAAGCAAAGCCTGAACATCAGCATCTTTCGTTTTTAACGGTTTGGAAAGTAATTGCTGAAGGATGCTTTCAAGAGCAAAAAACCAACGGATTACACCATAGGTTAATTGCTGAAACAGGGGGCGTTGAGTTTCATCCAGTCGTTTACTGATATCTACAAAAGCGGTGTTTAATGATTGGCCTTGTATTACCCTCTGTATGACTAAAGCGGCGGCACTGCGTGGGCATAATAAATTACTTTTAGCCAAAATAGTCGCCTGCTTTTAAGGGATGCGCATTCAGAAAGTCATTGGTTGGCACGGCCTTTTTACCAGGTGCCTGGAGCGATAATAAGCGAATGACGCCATCCCCGGTTGCAACATCAATTCCCTGACGGTCTGCCTGGATAATGGTACCTGGTTTCATAGCATGGTTTTGTGAATCAACAACGGATGCCTGCCAGATCCGCAGCATTTTGTTTTGCCAGAGGGTTTGGGCAACCGGCCAGGAATTAAACGCGCGGATTTGCCTATCAATTTGCTGTGCTGATTGTGACCAGTCAATATTAGCTTCAGCTTTCAAGAGTTTAGAGGCATAGCAGCTTTCTCTGTCGTCTTGTGGAATAGCCTGAGATTGTAATTCCTCAAAGTTATTCAATGTTTCCAGCAGGGTGTTGGCACCCAGCAATGCCAGTTTGTCATGCAGTTGTTCGCCAGTATCATTTGCTTCTACGGCTATTTCTGCACGTTTGATAACCGGTCCGGTATCCAGTCCGGCTTCCATTTGCATAATACAAACACCGGTTTGTTTATCCCCAGCCAGGATGGCACGTTGAATCGGAGCGGCACCACGCCAGCGTGGTAACAGGGAGGCATGAACATTAATGCAGCCCAGTCGGGGAGTGTCCAAAACACTTTGTGGTAACAATAACCCATAGGCTACTACAATCATTAAGTCTGCCTGATAACTGGCAAGGGTAGCTCGATCGGCTTCAGCTTTGAAATTGAGTGGTTGTTCAACCGGGATATGGTGTTGTAAAGCAAGTTGCTTAACCGGGCTGGCAGTCAGTTTCCGACCTCTGCCAGCCGGACGATCCGGTTGTGAATAGACGGCGCAAATTTCATGTTCCGTTGTCAGTAGAGCCGCCAGCGTGGTTGCTGCAAAGTCCGGAGTGCCGGCAAAAATGATGCGCATGGATGTCCTTATAATTTTTGTTTCTGGTGTTTCTCCAGCCGTTTTTTGATGCGTTGACGTTTGAGATTACTAAGATAATCAACAAACAGTTTGCCTTCCAGATGATCGATTTCATGCTGAATACAGGTTGCCAGAATACCATCGGCATCCATTTCAAACGGTTCGCCTTGCAGATTCAATGCACGGACGCGGATCGTGTCAGCGCGGGTAACTGTTTCATAAGCTTCCGGTACCGAAAGACAGCCCTCTTCAAATTCACGTTCGCCTTCGGTTTCAATTAACTCGGGGTTAATCAAAAACAGCGGGCTGGTTTTATCTTCAGAAACATCGATAACAATTAACCGTTTCTGTTGATTAACCTGAGTGGCAGCAAGGCCAATGCCCGGAGCATCGTACATGGTTTCCAGCATATCATTTGCCAGCTGGCGGATTTCATCCGTTACCTTTTCAATAGGCTTCGCTTTCAGACGTAGCCTGGGATCGGGGAAGTGCAATATATTCAGTTGAGCCATTTCAGTACCTGCTATAAATCATTTCACCAGCAGTCAGTTATTTCAAACTTGAGTAATATGCTGCGAGGTTGGCGATATCTTCGTCTGACAAGTTATTCGCCTGCATCTGCATGATAGCGGCCATACCACCCTGGCGTTGCTTATCACGATAAGCTTTAAGCGCTGACACTAAATACTCAGCATTCTGTCCAGCGAGATTCGGATAAACTGGCATAATTGCGATGCCTTCAGCACCATGACAGGTTGAACAGACGGCGGACTTTGCCTTTCCGGCAGCAATATCGCCTTCAGCAATAGCCAGGGAATTCATCATAACGGCAGCAATGCCGATAATAAAACACAACGTTAATTTCATGCTGTTCTCCGTCAAGTAAGTTGGTATTGCCAGACTGAAAAAGTTTAACCAGTCGAGATATCGACACATTATAAACCAAGTTTGTTGCTGGATTACTTGATTAGTGTAATCGCTTATTAGACACTATGAGCCGTTGCTGTCTGTCCAGGGATAATGGCTGCCCTGTAGCGTCCATGAGGATTTTATGATGATACGTCACATCTGTTTAGGTTTCTTCGCCCTGTTGATGAGTGCTTCAGTGCTTGCAAATGAGGTGGCCCTTAATCCTGATCATCCGGATCGTTATGTGGTCGTTAAAGGCGATACACTTTGGGATATATCAGCCAAATTTCTGCAATACCCCTGGCACTGGCCTGAAATCTGGCAGGTAAATCCTCAGGTTGAAAACCCTCATCTTATCTATCCTGGCGATGAATTAACGCTGGTATATCGTGATGGTCGGCCAGTACTCAAGCTAAGCCGTGGACAGCAGACTTACAAACTTTCACCAGAAATGCGTGAAATTCGAATGGATGAAGCCATCCATACCATTCCTTTATCAATTATCCGACCTTTTCTGACGAAACCTCGAGTAGTCGGTGCTGAAGTTCTTGACGCTGCCCCCTATGTTGTTGCCACTTCTGATGAAAGATTATTGTCTGGAGCCGGCGATATTGTTTATGCCAAAGGTATTATTGATCCTGAGCAAAATGAATTTAATGTGTTCCGTGGCGGTAAGATTTATTTTGATCCCAATACCGGCGAAGAGCTCGGCGTTGAAGCTATATATACAGGCGATGCTGTGGTGAAAGAGCCCGGAGAGGTTTCCACGCTGGGGTTAACCTATACCAATCGTGAAGTGATGGTGGGAGATAGGTTGTTGCCTGTGGAAGAAGAGGATTTTGAACTTAACTTCATTCCCCGTGCGCCATCACAACCAATGGATGGCATGATTATTTCGGTATTTGACGGTGTATCGCAGGTGGGTCAGTATCAGATCATTGTGCTAAATCTCGGTACACTTGATGGTCTGGAAAGTGGCCATGTTCTTTCCGTATATAAAGCGGGTAAAACCATACGTGATGCCGTCAGCGAAGATCGTAAAGCGATGGTGACACTGCCTGATGTGCACGCCGGGGAGGCTTTGGTATTCAAGCTTTATGAAAAGGTAAGTTATGCGATTGTGATGAAAGCAACTACCTCCATGCACCTTTTTGACAAGGTGCGTTCTGCAGAATAAAGGAAACAGTTTGCATAGATTTTCTGCTTCGCAACTGTCTCTGGCATGTCAGCTGGCTCTGCAACGTATTCCCGGTGTAGGGCCAGCCACTTTTAACAAACTGCTACAGCAAGTTCATCAACCAGCTGATATTTTTCAAGCGCCAAGCTTATTAAAAGATGTTGATCCAAAAATTGTCTCGGCGCTACAAACGCCAGATTGGGAGCAGGTTGAGCGAGATTTGGAATGGCTATCAGCTGATAATCGCCATGTCATCGATCAACAACATCATCTTTATCCAGAGTTGCTTCAACAAATACCTGATCCTCCGGCTTTATTGTATGTTCAGGGGGATATCAATCTGCTTAACAACTGGCAGTTGGCGATTGTGGGTAGTCGTAACCCGACCGCTTCAGGCAGCGACACAGCATTTGAATTCGCGCGATACCTGGCTCAGGGCGATATTGTCATTACCAGTGGTTTGGCCACGGGTATTGATGCTGCCGCTCATAAAGGCGCTCTGGCAGCATCTGGCAAAACAATCGCGGTGATTGGTACCGGTTTGGATCGAGTGTATCCAGCATCACACAGAAATTTGGCACATCACATCGCCGAAGGGGGGGCGATTGTTTCTGAATTTCCATTAGGCACTTCACCCAAAGCGGAAAACTTTCCTCGCCGTAACCGTATTATAAGTGGTTTGAGCCTTGGCACTTTGGTCGTGGAGGCGGCAGTGAAAAGTGGCTCATTGATTACGGCCAGAATGGCTATGGAACAGAGTCGTGAAGTGTTTGCTATTCCTGGATCAATTCATAATCCATTATCCCGGGGCTGTCATCAGTTGATACGTGAGGGAGCAAAGCTGGTGGAAACGGCAAATGACATTATTGAAGAACTGGGGGCCATTGCCGGGGTTGTTCCGCAAGCTTTGGAGAAACCGACCTCATTAGAGCAAGCATCGGTGCAAGCAGAATTGGATAATGATTACCAGTTATTGTTTGAGTTTTTGGGTTATGACCCGATCCATATCGATATACTTATTGACAAAAGCGGATTGACGGCTGATGCCGTTTCATCCATGCTGTTATTACTGGAGCTGCAAGGTCAGGTTGCTTCACTGCCTGGAGGACGTTACGTTCGAAACGGAACCTGATCACGCCCACAACAGAGAAGCCGATGAAAGAAAATGTAATTGATGTGTTGCTCTATCTGTTCGAAAACTATATCGATACAGAAAATAGCAGTCAGCCTGATAAAGATGTCCTGGAGCTTGAATTAGAACAGGTCGGCTTTCAGGAAATGGAAATACACAAAGCACTTGATTGGCTAGACAATATGACGGTAGTGGCTCCGCAGACAGACAATCCCAATACACATATTCGTGTTTTCAGTGAGAGTGAAATAGAGCGTCTCGATATTCATTGTCGAGGCTATTTACTGTTTTTGGAACAGGTCGGTGTTTTGGATGTCGAAACTCGCGAAGTTGTTATTGAACGTGTATTGGCATTAGACAGCGAAGAAATTGATTTGGAACAGCTCAAGTGGGTCGTACTCATGGTGCTGTTTTATCAACCGGGCCGAGAAGTTGCTTATGCCTGGATGGAAGATCTGGTGTTTGAAGATTTGGAGGCGGTTATTCACTAAATCTGACCGCTCTTATTCTCCTTAATACTGCCCGTTTTACACGGGCAGTGTTATTTAGAGCGTCTATTTTTGGTACAGGATTATATGGGAAAAAAACTCGTTATTGTTGAGTCTCCGGCCAAGGCCAAGACCATCAAAAAGTATCTGGGCAAAGATGTAGAAGTCTTGGCATCTTATGGTCATGTGAGAGATTTACAGCCCAAAGAAGGAGCCGTCGATCCGTCAAATGATTTTGCGATGAAATATCAAGTGATTGATCGCAACAGCAAACATGTCGAGGCGATTGCCAAGGCCATGAAAAAAGCTGACACGCTCTATCTGGCAACGGATCCGGATCGTGAAGGAGAAGCAATCTCCTGGCATCTGTATGAGTTATTGAAAAAGAAGGGTGTGTTAAAAGATAAAGAAACCTTCCGTGTTGTTTTCCATGAGATCACCAAACAGGCCGTTAATGATGCGGTAGCCAATCCACGCGAATTGTCGATGGATCTGGTTAACGCTCAGCAGGCACGCCGTGCGCTAGACTATCTGGTCGGCTTCACCCTTTCCCCGTTATTATGGAAGAAAGTACGTCGCGGCTTATCTGCTGGCCGGGTACAAAGTCCTGCGTTACGGATGATTGTCGAGCGTGAGCTGGAAATTGAAGCTTTCAAAGCTCAGGAATACTGGACCATTGAAGCAGATGCCACCGCTGAGAAAACCCCGTTTCAGGCGAAGTTAACCCACTATAAAAATGAGAAGCTGAGCCAGTTCAGCATCGGTCATACCGAGCAAGCTGAGGATGTCGTTTCGACATTAACAAAAGCGGCTGAAGGTAAACTGCTAGTTACCCACGTTGAGAAAAAACAACGCAAGCGTAATCCTGCAGCACCATTTACTACCTCTACCTTGCAACAGGAAGCCTCCCGTAAGCTGGGGTTTGGCGCTCAGCGCACGATGAGTGTGGCACAGCAATTATACGAGGGTGTTGATACCGGTGAGGGTGCAGAAGGTTTAATCACCTACATGCGTACTGACTCGGTGTCGCTGGCGGCAGAAGCGATTGAAGAAATTCGCATGTTTATCGGTCAGCGCTATGGGGCGAAATCGGTACCAGGCAAACCGCAGGAATACAAAACCAAATCCAAAAATGCCCAGGAAGCGCATGAGGCAATAAGACCAACCTCAGTTTTACGCACGCCGGATGAAATGAAAGCATATTTATCCGTCGATCAACACAAACTTTATAACCTGATATGGCAGCGTACATTAGCCAGTCAGATGATCCACGCGACTTTGAATACCGTTGCCGTGGATCTGGGCTGTGGTAAGGGCAATACCTTCCGCGCCAATGGTTCTACCGTGGTAAACCCGGGTTTCATGAGTGTTTATCTGGAAGGGAAGGATGATACCAAGGGTGACAAAGATGAAAACATCCTGCCGCCGATGGAAGTCGGAGAGGTTGTTGATCTAGTCGCCATTCGCCCTGAACAGCACTTTACCGAGCCACCACCAAGATACAGTGAGGCCAGTCTGGTCAGAAGTCTGGAAGAACATGATATTGGTCGTCCTTCGACCTATGCCAGCATCATCTCTACATTATTGCAGCGTGAATATGTTGAGTTGATTAACAAACGTTTTCACCCCACCGATGTGGGACGTGTTGTCGGCAAGTTTCTGGTTCAGCATTTTACCCGTTATGTGGACTATGACTTTACTGCCAAATTGGAAGATGATCTGGATGCGGTGTCGCGGGGTGAAGCCGAGTGGATTCCTTTATTGCGCAATTTCTGGGGACCATTTAAAGAGCAGGTCGAAACCAAGGATAAAGAAGTCCAGCGTAGCGATGTCACTCAGGAACTGCTGGATGAAGATTGTCCTAAATGTGGTAAAAAACTATCCAGCAGGTTAGGCCGCAGTGGCCGGTTTATCGGCTGTACCGGTTATCCGGAATGCGATTACACCCGCAATATTGATGGTGAAGAAACCACCGCGAGTGAGCCGGAAGTGGTTGAAGGGCGTAAATGCCCGAAATGTGAATCGGATTTGTGGGTACGTACAGGTAAATACGGTAAATTTATCGGCTGTAGCAGTTACCCGAAATGCAAACACATTGAATCACTGGAGCAGCCTGAAAATACTGGCGTTGAATGCCCCAAATGTAATAAGGGCGAAATCCTGACGCGCAAGTCACGCCGAGGCAAAGTGTTTTATTCTTGCTCGGAATATCCGACCTGCGACTATGCATTATGGAACGAACCGATCAAAGAAGCCTGTCCAAATTGTCAGTGGCCGATATTGACCATTAAGACAACCAAGAGCAAAGGCACCGAAAAAGTCTGTCCGCAGAAGGATTGTGGCTTTAGTGAGAAAGTGGAAAGCGCTTAACAATAAAAAGGGACGCGAAAACGTCCCTTTTTTAATTCACCAAAGTGGAATTTTACTTTTTCCGATCCGAATGACCTAAATCCTGCTCAGGGGCAATTATGTCGCGGACCCGCTGCTTTAACTCAGTAATTTCCGGGAAACGGCCTTCCTGTTTTCTAGACCAGGCCAACTGATTGTCTGCTGTAACCTCAAAAGTACCGCCGGTACTCGGTTTAAGTGTTAATTCTGCAATCTCTCCATCAAAGGTGCTGAGCAACTCCTGCGCCATCCAGGCCGCACGGAGCATCCATCGACATTGGGTACAGTAAACAATGGTAACGCTATGCATTAGTCTGCTTTAATGTCGTCAAACACCGTATTGGCGGATTGCATTGCCAATTCAGGAGTGTCTGCCAGAACATTAAAGTGGCCCATCTTGCGTCCAGCACGGGCTTCTCTCTTGCCATACAAATGCAGTTTAATATCTGGTTTATTGAGTAGCTTATCCCAGCCAGGTTGACTGTTTCCCCATACATCACCCAGTAGATTAATCATCACCACAGGGGATATTAATTTGGAACTTCCAGCGGGTAAACCGCATAACATGCGTACCTGTTGTTCAAATTGCGATGTTCTGCAGGCATCCAGTGTGTAATGACCCGAATTATGCGGACGAGGGGCAATTTCATTGGCAATGATTTCGCCTTGCTTGGAAACGAAAAACTCAACCGCCATAGTGCCAACGTAATCAAGTCCATCAGCAATTTTACTGGCCATTTCAATAGCAGCAAGTTGCTGTGTTTCAGCGGCAGCGCTAGGCACAGTGGTTGAATGTAAAATTCCGTTGATGTGGACATTTTCTGCGACCGGGAAAGCGGTGATCTGACTATCTTCGCCACGCGCCAGAACAACCGAAATCTCGCGCTCCAAATCGATTCGCTGTTCCAGTACACATTCTTTTTGGCCTAAAGCTTCAAATGCTTCATAAGCAGCCTGTAAATCCTCACAAACAATCTGACCTTTTCCGTCATAGCCGAAGGTGGCAACTTTAAGAATGGCCGGGAATTTAATCTGAGTGCTGATATCAGCAAAATCATCCCGATGGGTTATGCGGACAAACGGCACGGTGGCAATGCCTTGCGCACGAATGAAGTTTTTCTCTATGTTACGGTTTTGCGTGCTGGCCAGAGCAGATGAGGAGGGATGCACAACGGTACGTTTTTCGAGAAAGGCCAGGGTGCTGGCGGGAATATTCTCAAACTCGGTAGTGATTGCTGCACAATGCTGAGCCAGCTCGGTCAAGGCTGCTTCATCTGTGTAAGCGGCACAGATATGCTGATCAGCGATAATTCCGGCAGGACTGTTTTTGTCTGGATCCAGCACAATAACCTTGTAGCCCATCGTCTGGGCCGCGGTGGTAAACATGCGGCCCAACTGACCGCCGCCAAGCATTCCTAATGTGGCACCTGGTAAAATCATCTACATCCTCAGTTCTAAGCTAATGGGGGAAGTGTCATATCCAGCACGGCCTGATGCTGATTTTTGCGGAACTGTTCCAGTTTTGCTGCCAGTTTTGTGTCATGAATTGCCAGTTGGGCAATAGCAAACAAAGCAGCATTTGCAGCGCCAGCTTCACCAATGGCAAAGGTAGCAACCGGAATACCTTTAGGCATTTGTACAATGGATAAAAGAGAGTCCTGGCCTTTGAGGTAACGCGAAGGAACCGGAACACCGAGTACCGGGACTAATGTGTTCGCCGCGAGCATACCTGGCAAATGGGCGGCCCCACCAGCTCCCGCGATGATACAGCTTAACCCTTTACTTTTAGCCGTTTTAGCGTATTCGGTAAGTAGATCCGGGGTTCGGTGAGCAGATACAACCTGAGTTTCGTAGGCAACGCCAAAAGCTTCAAGTTGTTCAACGGCTTTTTGCATGACTGGCCAGTCACTATTACTGCCCATCACTACGCCTACCAGTGGTTTGTCCATTGTTAGTCCGATTGTTTGTCAGAAAAGCAGTGCATTTTAGCTATTTTATTGAAAATAGGAAAATTTACTGCTGTTGGTTGTTGTCAAAAAAATGCAGCTAGAATTGAATGGTACCGGATCAATCGTTATACTAGGTGATCCTTTCTGCCGTGTTTTTGTGCGACGCTCCTCAGTTTAGACATAGCTGTGCCGGTTTAACTACCGGAGTGGAGCTGCGACGGCGCTAACAAACGATGAAGGTATGTGACGTGAGTCAGCCAACAGAACTAACACAAGGTCTTTACAGACCTGAATTTGAGCGCGATAACTGCGGATTCGGACTTATTGCTCAGATGGATGGTAAACCCAGTCACTGGCTTGTTAAGACAGCCATTGAAGCACTGGGTAACCTGACCCATCGTGGTGCAATCGGTGCGGATGGCAAAACCGGCGACGGTTGTGGTTTATTGCTAAAAAAACCTGACAGCTTTTTTAAAGCTATTGCCGAAGAGCTTGGCTTTTCGCTGGCACAGCGCTATGCAGTGGGTATGGTATTTCTGTCACAGGACGACACTAAAGCACAGTTAGCGCAGGACGCAGTTACCGCAAAGCTCATCGAACAAGGCCTGCAAATCGCTGGCTGGCGTGAAGTACCCGTTGAGCCTGAAGCAGCATGTGGTCAGGAAGCCTTGCGGCTGCTACCGAAGATGCGCCATGTATTTGTTAATGCTGGCGAGTCTATGGATGATGCGGCATTTGAACGCAATCTCTATATCGCGCGCCGTAAAGCTGAAAAAGCCATTACAGACGATAAAGATTTCTACATTCCAAGCCTGTCATCACAAGTGGTGTCTTATAAAGGCCTGGTAATGCCTTCATATTTGCCAGTGTTTTATAAAGATCTCAGTGATGAACGCATGGAAACTGCGATTTGTGTGTTCCATCAGCGTTTCTCTACCAACACCTGGCCGCAATGGCGTCTGGCTCAGCCATTCCGTTATCTCGCACACAATGGCGAAATCAATACTGTTCAAGGCAACCGGAACTGGGCCTTGGCGCGTGGTGCAAAATTTGCCACCTCGTTAATCGAGAATATGGAAGATATCCGCCCATTAGTTGGCACCAGCGGTTCTGACTCATCCAGTATGGATAATATGCTGGAAGCCTTGTTGGCTGGTGGCGTAAGCATGTTCCGTGCAATGCGTTTACTGATCCCACCTGCTTGGCAGAACGATCCCACTATGGATGCTGACCTCAAGGCATTCTATGATTTTAATTCCATGCATATGGAACCATGGGATGGTCCAGCGGGTGTAGTTATCACTGATGGTCGTTATGCGGCATGTACCTTGGATCGTAATGGTTTGCGTCCAGCCCGTTATGTCATTACCAAAGACCGTCATATTACGTTGGCTTCTGAAGTAGGCGTGTACAACTATCAGCCGGAAGATGTGGTTGAAAAGGGACGACTGAAACCTGGTCAGATGCTGGCGGTAGATACCCAGACCGGTGAATTGTTGATGCCTGAAGATATCAACAATATGCTCAAAAAAGCACAGCCATATCGCGAGTGGCTGGATAATAATCTGCAGCGTCTTCACGACACAGAGAAAGATGACGAGCATACATTGCCTTCAATTCAGGGCGATGAGCTGGATATCTATGAAAAAATGTTCGGCGTCAGTTTTGAAGAACGTGATCAGGTCATTCGTGTATTAGGTGAGCTTGGTCAGGAAGCAACTGGATCAATGGGCGATGATAGCCCGTTTGCGGTGATGTCTGAGAAAGTGCGTTCATTGTATGACTATTTCCGTCAACAGTTTGCCCAGGTCACCAATCCACCTATCGATCCATTACGTGAAAACATAGTCATGTCTCTGGAGACGTGTATTGGTGAAGAGCGTAACCTGTTTGAAGAAGGTGAAGACCATGCCCAGCGTGTGGTACTTGATTCGCCTGTATTAACTGAAAAACTGTTTAAGCAGATCCTCAAGCTCGGCGATAACGATCCTGAATACAAATCTTACCGTATCTCTCTGAATTATCAGCCTGAAATAGGTTTGGAAAAAGCGATTGATAACATTTGTGCTGATGCAGAAAATGCCGTGCGTGATGGTAATGTCGTATTAGTGCTAAGCGATCGTGATATTTCCAAAGACACATTGCCGGTGCATGCTTTACTGGCAACTGGTGCGGTGCATCAGCATCTGATTAAAGCTGGTTTACGCTGTGATGCGAATATTATCGTTGAAACCGCGACAGCTCGTGATCCACATCACTTCGGTGTATTGCTGGGCTATGGTGCGACGGCAATTTATCCTTATCTTGCCTATGCTTGCCTGCAGGATCTGCGTGCCACCAATGAAATTAGAGATGTCGAACATGCCGAGTTATGTCGTCATTATCGTAAGGGCATCAATAAAGGTTTATTCAAAATCACCTCGAAAATGGGCATCTCGACAATTGCCAGCTATCGTGGGGCACAATTGTTTGAAATCGTTGGCCTGAATGATGCTGTTGTCGACAAGTGTTTTACTGCGACAACCAGTCGAGTGAATGGCGCTGATTTTGATGCGTTACATAACGATCAGTTACAGCTGAATAAACTGGCTTGGAATCAACGTAAAAAACGCGATCAAGGTGGTTTGCTGAAATTCATCCATGGCGGTGAGTACCATGCTTATAACCCGGATGTAATTGGCACCTTACAGAAAGCGGTTCAGGGCGGTAGTTATGATGACTATAAGGCCTATGCCGCTTTGGTGAACGAGCGTCCTGCAATGGTGTTGCGTGACTTGCTGGAAGTCAAACTGGCCGAAACGCCGTTGGATATTGAAGAAATTGAAGATACTGGCGCTATCCTGCAACGCTTTGACAGCGCTGGCATGTCTTTAGGAGCGTTATCGCCCGAAGCGCATGAAGCGCTGGCGATTGCGATGAACCGCTTAGGTGGTCGTTCAAACTCTGGTGAAGGTGGTGAAGATCCGGATCGTTTTGGTAACGAGCGTGTCTCCAAAATCAAACAGATTGCCTCAGGACGCTTTGGTGTAACGCCACATTATCTTGTGAATGCTGAAGTGTTGCAGATCAAAATTGCCCAAGGTGCGAAACCGGGTGAAGGTGGTCAGTTACCTGGTGGCAAAGTTAATCAGATGATAGCTACGCTTCGCCATTCCGTGCCTGGCGTAACCTTGATTTCACCGCCACCACATCATGATATCTATTCGATTGAAGATTTAGCGCAGCTGATCTTTGATCTGAAACAGGTGAATCCTGATGCATTGGTATCAGTAAAACTGGTCTCGCAAGCAGGTGTCGGAACCGTTGCTGCAGGTGTTGCAAAAGCCTATGCCGACTTGATAACCATCTCTGGTTATGACGGTGGTACTGGTGCAAGCCCACTGACTTCAGTCAAATATGCCGGTGGTCCATGGGAGCTTGGTTTGAGTGAAGCCCATCAGACTCTGCGTGCCAATGATTTACGTGACAAAGTACGTCTGCAAACAGACGGTGGCTTGAAAACCGGTCTGGATGTTATCAAGGCAGCTATTTTAGGTGCTGAAAGCTTTGGTTTTGGTACCGGGCCCATGGTTGCGTTGGGTTGTAAATATCTGCGGATTTGTCATTTGAATAACTGTGCAACCGGTGTTGCAACACAAAATGAAAAACTGCGGACGCAGCACTTTATTGGCTTGCCGCAGATGGTGATGAACTACTTCCAGTTTGTTGCACGTGAAACGCGTGAATGGTTGGCAAAACTGGGTGTGCGTAGTTTGCAAGATTTGATCGGCCGTACTGATTTGCTCGAAATCCTTCCAGGGACGACGGATAAACAGCGTGGGCTGAACCTGCAACCATTGTTGTCGAATGCCGGTGTTCCTGCTGACAAACCGCAATTCTGCCTCGAGCCGAAAAATGAACCCTATGATAAGGGTGAGCTGGCTGAGCAAATGGTAGTGGATATTAAAGAAACCATCGTCAATAAAACCGGCGGTGAATTCAGTTACCAAATTCGTAACATCAACCGTTCAATCGGTGCCCGTTTGTCTGGTGAGATCGCCAAGGTTCATGGCAATTACGGCATGATTGATAAACCTATTCGTCTGAACCTCAAAGGTTCTGGCGGACAAAGTTTTGGTGTATTCAATGCCGGTGGTCTGGAGATGCGTCTTGAAGGCGATGCCAATGACTATGTTGGTAAAGGCATGGCAGCAGGTAAGCTGACCATCTACCCATCACCGGAAAGTGATTTTGAAACGCAAAATGCCAGCATTATCGGTAACACCTGTTTATATGGTGCTACAGGTGGTGAACTGTATGCTGCAGGTAAAGCAGGTGAACGCTTTGCGGTTCGTAATTCCGGAGCAGTTGCGGTTGTTGAAGGCGTTGGTGATCACGGTTGTGAGTATATGACCGGCGGTGTTGTTACTGTGCTGGGTGAAACGGGACTCAACTTCGGTGCTGGCATGACCGGTGGTCTTGCTTATGTGCTGGATCTGGATAACACCTTTGCGGAACGTTATAACGAAGAGCTGGTTGAATTGGTGCGGATTGACAGCGACGAAATGTCCGAAGCTGCTCTGCATCTAAAAGGCCTTATTGAAGACCACGTGCGTGAAACAGGTAGTGTCTGGGCGCACCAGATTCTGGACCGCTTTGAACAGGCGATTAAAGAATTCTGGCTGGTCAAACCCAAAGCAGCGTCATTGGATGGTTTATTAAAAATCGCCACCAAAGCGGCCTGATACAACTGGTAAAACTAATAACGATGAAAAAAAATACGTTTCAATTTTTAGATGTAGGTCGTGTCGACCCAAAAAAGCTGGATGCAAACGTTCGTAAACAGCAATTTGGTGAAATCTATGGGGAATTTGATGCATCTCAGGCAGCTGAGCAGTCAGACCGCTGCCTGGAATGTGGTAACCCTTATTGTGAGTGGAAGTGTCCAGTACATAACTATATTCCGAATTGGCTGAAACTGATTAGTGAAGGCAATCTGGAACAAGCTGCTGAACTGGCACACCAAACCAATACATTGCCTGAAATCTGTGGCCGGGTATGTCCTCAGGATCGTCTATGTGAGGGTGCCTGTACCCTAAATGATGGTTTTGGTGCAGTCACCATTGGCTCAGTAGAAAAATACATTACGGATACTGCCCTGACCCAGGGCTGGCGTCCGGATTTATCCAACGTTGTCGATACCGGTAAACGGGTTGCTGTGATTGGTGCTGGTCCGGCAGGCTTAGGTGCTGCTGACGTATTGGTTCGCAATGGCGTTAAGCCTGTTGTGTTTGATCGCTATCCGGAAATTGGTGGTCTGCTGACATTCGGTATTCCAGAATTCAAACTGGAGAAAGAGGTTGTTAAACGCCGTCGTGAAGTCATGGAAGGTATGGGAATTGAATTCCGCCTAAATACTGACGTGGGCAAAGACGTTGAATTTGATGCTTTGCTTGAAGAGTACGATGCTGTTTTCCTGGGAATGGGTACATACACCTATATGAAAGGCGGCTTCCCTGGTGAAGAATTGCCTGGCGTGTATGAAGCATTGCCTTATCTGGTGGCCAACAACAAAAAACTGCTGGATCTTCCTTCAGAAAACTATGTTTCACTGGAAGGTAAGCGTGTAGTCGTTCTCGGTGGTGGTGATACCGCTATGGATTGCAACCGTACGGCGATTCGCCAGGGGGCAACCAATGTTATCTGTGCCTATCGCCGTGATGAAGAAAACATGCCTGGTTCACGCCGTGAAGTGAATAATGCGCGTGAAGAAGGCGTTGAATTTATGTGGAATCGTCAGCCGATTGAAATCGTTGGTGATGGCAATAAAGTCACCGGTGTCAAAGTTGTGACCACTGCAATGGGCGAACCCGATGAGCGTGGACGTCGTCGTCCCGAGCCGGTCGCTGGCAGTGAAGAAATCATTTCAGCAGATGCGGTTGTTATTGCGTTTGGTTTCCGTCCAAGCCCAGCGCCATGGTTTGAAAAGTTTAATGTCAGCATTGATGATGGTGGCCGTGTGGTTGCCCCAGCTGAAGGTAATTGTGCCTATCAAACCACTAATCCGAAAATCTTTGCCGGCGGTGATATGGTCCGTGGATCTGATTTAGTGGTGACCGCTGTTTGGGAAGGTCGACAGGCAGCTGAAGGCATTCTTGATTATCTGGAAGTTTAAACTTCAGTACATATCTGAAAAATAGTGGCAATTTTATCGCACTGGGTTGGTCCTACTCGCTTGAGTAGACCTCTCAGTGCGATTTTGTTTCTGAGCTAGGAAATTTTGCCATCAACAATAAAAAGGTGCTCCGGTGTCCGAATTAAAAAATGATCGTTATCTGCGTGCTTTATTAAAGCAGCCTGTCGACAAAACACCCATATGGATTATGCGTCAGGCCGGACGATATTTACCAGAATATCGTCAGGTGCGCGAAAAAGCCGGTGATTTTATGACTTTGTGCACCACGCCGGAGCTGGCCTGTGAAGTCACTTTACAGCCACTGCGACGTTATGATCTTGATGCTTCGATTATCTTTTCTGATATTTTGACCATTCCTGATGCAATGGGACTTGGGTTACATTTTGTTACCGGAGAAGGACCAAAATTTCACAAAACAGTCCGCAGTGCAGCCGATGTAGCCAATCTCAGCGTACCGGATATGGAAGATAGTCTGGGGTATGTGATGGATGCTATCCGCCTGACACGTAGAGAAATTGATGGCAAAGTGCCTTTAATTGGCTTTAGTGGCAGTCCCTGGACTTTGGCGTGTTATATGGTTGAAGGCAGTTCCAGCAAGGATTTCGCCAAAATCAAAGCCATGATGTTTGATACACCTGATGTCATGCATGATTTGTTATCCGTACTTGCCAAGTCAGTCACTGCTTACCTGAATGCACAAATTGCTGCTGGTGCCCAGGCGTTAATGTTATTTGATACCTGGGGCGGAGCATTAAGTGGACCAAATTACAGAGAATTCTCCCTTGCTTATATGCAGCAAATTATCAGCGGTTTAACCAAAGAAAATGATGGCAGACGTGTGCCGGTAACCATGTTTACCAAAGGTGGGGGCCAGTGGTTAAGCCATATGGCTGAAGTCGGAGCTGATGCGTTAGGACTGGACTGGACCACTGATCTTTCACTGGCACGTTATCAGATAGGCGATAAAGTCGCTTTACAGGGCAATATGGATCCTTGTGTTTTATATGCTCAGCCCGAACGGATAAAAACAGAAGTAAAAGAAATCCTCAAAGCCTATGGTCACGGTAGTGGACATGTGTTTAATCTGGGGCATGGCATCCATCCGACTATAAATCCTGAACATGTCGCAGCATTGGTTGATGCTGTGCATGCTGAGAGTGTTCAGTATCATCAATAAAATCTTGTAAATTTCAGGCATAAAAAAGGGCAGGTAAAACCTGCCCTTTCCGTTTCAGTAAAGAATAACTTAGTTAGAGCTAGTGAACTCTGGGTATGCTTCCATACCACATTCCACCAAATCCACACCTTCGTATTCTTCTTCTTCGGTCACACGCAGACCCATAATCATTTTCAGTACTGCCCAGACAATGAAGCTGGAAACAAATACCCAAACGAAGATGGTAGCTGCACCGATGATTTGTGCTGAGAAACTGGCATCAGAGTTTGTCAAAGGCACTGCAAGCAGACCCCAAAGACCAACCACACCATGCACAGAGATAGCACCGACAGGATCGTCGATTTTAACTTTGTCCATAAAGACGATTGAGAACACCACAATTACACCACCGACAGCACCGATAATGGTAGCCATTAATGGAGTTGGCGTGTCTGGACCAGCAGTAATCGCTACCAGACCAGCTAAAGCACCGTTCAAAATCATGGTTAAGTCAGCTTTACCAAACAGTAATTTGGCGACAACCAAAGCAGCGATAACACCACCAGCAGCCGCTGCATTTGTGTTCAGGAACACCATCGCAACAGCGTTAGCGCTAGCCATATCGCCTAATTTCAATACAGAACCGCCGTTAAAGCCGAACCAACCCATCCACAGGATGAATGTACCTAAAGTTGCTAATGGCAGGTTTGCACCTGGTATCGGACGAACTTCACCGTTAGGGCCATATTTGCCTTTACGAGCACCCAGTAGGATAACACCGGCTAATGCTGCAGCAGCCCCTGCCATATGAACGATACCGGAACCAGCAAAGTCAAGGAAGCCAAGGTCACCCAGGTTATACATGCCAAATACATCAGCACCGCCCCAAGTCCATGAACCTTCTAATGGATAGATAAACGCAGTCATCACAACAGCAAATGCAGCGAATGCCCACAATTTCATACGTTCAGCAACAGCACCAGAAACGATAGACATTGCCGTAGCAACAAACACTACCTGGAAGAAAAAGTCAGATGCGGCAGAGTAAACTGCACCACCTTCAAAACCCTCTTCAGCAGATGCTGCCAATGCATCAGCAACCAGTGTTTCACCGCCATCAATTCCAGCCAGGAATAAACCGCCGCCGTACATGATGTCATAACCCACTACCAAATAAGAGGTACAGGCAATGGCAAACAACATAACGTTTTTGGTCAGAATTTCAGTGGTATTTTTCGCACGAACCAGACCTGCTTCAAGCATCGAGAAGCCAGCCGCCATCCACATAACCAGAGCACCACATACTAAAAAGTAAAAGGTGTCCATGGCGTACTGGAGTTGGAAGATTTGATTTCCTAATTCCATGTTAATGTCTCCTCAAGCTTACAGAGCATCAGGGCCGGTTTCGCCAGTGCGAATCCGAACCACTTGCTCAAGTGGGTAAACGAAGATCTTGCCATCACCGATTTTGCCAGTGTTAGCACCCTTGATAATAGCTTCGATAACTTGTTCTACGATGCCGTCATCAATTGCGATTTCCAGTTTCAATTTAGGCAGGAAATCCACAACGTACTCCGCCCCACGGTATAACTCCGTGTGACCCTTTTGACGTCCAAATCCTTTTACTTCAGAAACCGTTAAACCTTGTACGCCGATTTCAGAGAGTGATTCGCGGACATCATCAAGCTTGAAGGGCTTGATAATAGCTACAACTTGTTTCATAAGCGTATTCCTTCTTTAGAAAAGATGGCTCTGTTTACCAGAGCCATCTGCTTGGGGTGTGTTTTAGAATGATGAACTCACGCTTACTAAGAAACGATCATCTGCATTACTATCAACCACGGCAAAATCTTCACCATCGCTATCTGTTCCGTAATAGCCAACAGACCAATCCAGACCAGCAAAGCCTTTCGTTACACCAATGCCGTAATCGCTGTAGCTATCGCTTTTAGCAGGATCCCCATCATTACGATCTGAGTCGGTGTAACCATAATGTGCTGATAACGCTAAACCATATGGAAGATCATAATCAAAGCCGAGTTTATAGTAGATTTCGTCTTCGCCTGTATTGACCCAGTCACTAGTATAAAACACGGTAGCACTGAAGTAGCTGTATGAAAGGCCGCCATAATATTCGTTATAGTCCAGCTCTTCGTCATTTTCAGTACCTGGATACATATAACGAACCACGCCTAAATCATAGCCGATGCCACTTTCGCCAAACTCATTGGCAAAACCGGCATACACATCAATTTCAATATTCGTTTCATCGTCGATAGAAAGGTTAGAAGCCCATGTGCCAGCATAAAGACCAGATGCATGTGCGTAGTCAAAACCACCTTGAATAGCAGGTTTATCATCGGTAAAAGAAATACCTCTGAATAAGTAGTCGCTGAACAGGCCAACATTAGCACTGGTTGAATGCGCACCATCTTCGCTTTCCCATGCCATTGCTGATGAAGCGGCGAAAACTGATGTAGCAGCAAGACATATTGCTGAGAGCGTTTTGAATTTCATTTATATCTCCTCGTTTGAATTGTTTTAGTCTTGTTGAATCCGATGCGTTGATTTTTTACAACACCGTGTATTCAGACTGCCACAACTAACGCAGTTTATATGCCACATTTGAAAACACTTTTAATTACAATGAGATGGGATAATTTCGGGTTGGTTTTAGCTTAATAAAAGGCTTATTTTGGTGCGCCGTAGAAATTGTCGCGCCCAATAATGGTGCAAAATTCTGTAATGAAGATTCATAGCGAGCTTGATATGATGCCTGCACCATAGTAAACGAGAACAAAAAATGACTTACCCACAGATTGATCCTGTCGCCTTGGAGCTTGGTCCCTTAGCCATTCATTGGTATGGATTAATGTATCTGTTTGGTTTTGTTGCGGCCTGGATGCTGGCCAGATCGAGAGCCAATGATCATGGTTGGGAAAAATCTCAGGTAGAAGACCTGCTTTTCTATGGTGCGATTGGTGTAATCATCGGTGGAAGAATTGGCTATGCACTTTTTTATGATTTGCCAAATGTCATAAATAACCCATTGAATCTGTTTAAGGTCTGGCAGGGAGGCATGTCATTTCATGGCGGATTGCTTGGTGTGTTATTGGCAATCTGGTTATTTGGTCGCAAGACAAACCGATCCTTTTTTGAAATCAGTGATTTCGTCGCACCATTAGTCCCATTAGGTTTGTTTTTTGGTCGAATAGGCAATTTTATCAATGGCGAGTTATGGGGTAGAGTCTCTGATGTGCCCTGGGCGATGGTGTTTCCAACAGGTGGTCCGTTAGCGCGTCATCCATCCCAGCTTTACCAGGCGATGATGGAAGGCTTGTTACTATTTATTATTCTCTGGTGGTTCTCGGCAAAAAACCGCCCACGGGCAGCGGTTTCAGGACTGTTTTTACTGGGCTATGGGTGTTTCCGCTTTATCGCCGAATTTTTCAGGGTTCCCGATCCGCAATATGGTTATCTGGCATTTAATTGGTTCACCATGGGGCAGTTGTTATGTGTACCGATGATCATTGCAGGTTTGATTATCATAATTTGGGCTTATCAAAGAAAAACTTAATCCAGCAAAATCATCAGCCAGGTCGCTGCACTAAGCAATAAGGTCATTAATACCGCCAGAGAGCCGTAATCTTTGGCTCGGCCAGAGAGCTTATGTACATCAGTGCTGACGCGATCCACCACACACTCGATGGCCGAGTTAAGTGCTTCAACAATTAAAACAGCTACTAGAGAGGCGATCATCAAAAGCCTTTCGGCTGGAGTGACATCCAGAAAAAAGCTTACAAACCCCAGTAATAACAACAAGATAAACTCCTGCCGAAAAGCAGATTCATAACGGATTCCAGCATACAGGCCTTGTAACGAATAAACTAAAGCAAACAGCAATCGCTTAATACCAGTATTTTTCTCAATCATGTCACTCCGTCCAATTGTTGTATTGAGGTTTATTTACATATCATCAGCTCGATTTGTCCAAACTGATTATAAATGATTGAAATATTAGGCAAAGATTGTGACTGGCATGTTAAAATTCGCAATCTTTTACAAGTTTTTATCGCGGGTGAGTTATGCAGTTTCAAGATCAATATGACGTGATTGTCGTTGGCGGCGGCCATGCCGGCACCGAAGCCGCGTTAGCGGCTGCTCGCCAGGGCGTAAAAACACTGTTGCTTACACAGAATATTGAAACGTTAGGTCAGATGAGCTGTAACCCGGCCATTGGTGGTATCGGTAAAGGCCATCTGGTTAAGGAAATTGATGCGCTGGGTGGCATCATGGCAAAAGCTGCTGACCGTGCAGGTATTCAGTTCAGAATCCTTAATGCCAGCAAAGGACCTGCGGTCAGGGCAACCCGTGCTCAGGCTGATCGGATTCGTTATAAAGCGGCTATTCGTGAAGTACTGGAATCACAGCCCAATCTCTATTTATTCCAGCAAGCCGTTGATGATCTGATTGTAGAAAATGATCGTGTTGCCGGCGTAGTCACCCAGTCAGGTTTACGCTTTGGTGCTAAAACGGTGGTGCTCACAGTGGGCACTTTCCTTGGTGGTGTCATCCATATCGGTTTGCAACGTCATCAAGGTGGTCGGGCAGGAGACCCTGCCTCTGTGGCGCTAGCAGAACGTTTACGTGCTTTACCGTTCCGGGTTGATCGATTAAAAACCGGCACACCACCGCGTATTGCGACCAGCAGTATTGATTTTTCCCAGTTAGCCGAACAACCGGGTGACAACCCAACACCGGTCTTTTCTTTTCTGGGTAAGCGGAAAGATCATCCAACCCAGATATCCTGCTATATCACCCACACCAATGAAAAAACTCATCAGGTGATCCGTAATAATCTGGATCGATCGCCGATGTACAGTGGTGAAATTGAAGGCATTGGTCCACGTTACTGCCCTTCAATTGAAGATAAAGTGGTGCGTTTTGCTGATCGGAATTCACACCAGATATTCCTTGAACCGGAAGGTCTGAACTGCAACGAAGTCTACCCCAACGGTATTTCCACCAGCCTGCCATTTGATGTGCAATATGAAATTGTGCGTTCAATGAAAGGTTTGGAAAATGCCCATATCACCCGTCCGGGCTATGCCATTGAATATGACTTTTTTGATCCAAGGGATTTAACGCCTTGGCTGGAAACCAAACATATGCCGGGTCTGTTCTTTGCCGGACAGATCAATGGTACAACGGGTTATGAAGAAGCCGCCGCACAGGGGTTAATCGCTGGACTTAATGCCGGCTTGCAGGCTCGAGAGCTCGAGCCTTGGTATCCACGTCGTGATGAAGCCTATATTGGAGTATTAATTGATGACTTGATCACCTCCGGCACCAAAGAGCCTTATCGCATGTTCACCAGTCGTGCGGAATATCGTCTGATGTTACGTGAGGATAATGCTGATTCCCGACTGACACCTATTGGCCGTCAGTTAGGCATTGTCGATGATGAGCGCTGGAGCGTATTCAGTGAAAAACTGGAAGCCATTGATAAAGAAAATACCCGCTTGAATACCATGCGCGTGTCACCGGAAAAAATAGATCAACAACGTGCGACGTCTGTGCTGGGTGAGCCTCTGGCCAAAAGCAGTACGGCAATCGAGTTATTACGTCGTCCAAGTGTGGATTATCAAGGCTTGATGACATTACTGGACGAAGAGCAAATCGTTGCTGATGATGTGGCTGAGCAGGTAATGATTCAGGTGAAGTACGCTGGCTATATCAATCGCCAGCAAAATGAAGTCAACCGTTTACAGCGCAATGAAAATACATCTCTGCCGGATGATTTGGATTATAAAAATGTGCGTGGCCTATCTAATGAAGTACGTGAAAAATTACAAAATGCCAAACCACAGAGTTTAGGGCAGGCTGCGCGGATTTCCGGCGTGACACCGGCTGCCGTTTCATTATTGCTGGTTCATCTGAAACGTTCAGGCTGGAGCGAAGCCAGCTGATGGCGGTTGATTTAAAGGCACAGCTCGACAAGGGCTGTGCTGAACTGCAATTACAACTTTCCGACCAGCAAAAAATCCAACTACTGGATTATCTTGCGCTACTGCAAAAATGGAATAAGGTTTATAACCTGACCTCAGTGCGTGATCCACAAGGCATGTTGACGCGACATATCCTTGATAGTCTGTCGCTTATTCCTTATTTACAGTGCAACAGTTTGCTGGACGTTGGAAGTGGTGCTGGCCTTCCAGGTATTCCAGTGGCGATCTGTTTTCCGCAAATGGCGGTGACTCTGCTTGATAGCAATATCAAAAAAACACGTTTTTTACAGCAAGTGAAGGCCGAGCTTAAATTGAATAATGTCACGGTAATACATGGCCGAGTTGAGCAACTTACCCTGCCAAAATTTGAGGTAATAACCGCCCGCGCTTTCGCTACAATTGCCGAGATTATTGATTTAGCCGCGAGACACTGCGATGATGCGGGCAGCCTGATTTTAATGAAAGGCGTATACCCGGAACAGGAACTAGCTAGTGTTGGCGGCGGTTTTACATTGAAAGATGTGATTGCTCTGAATGTCCCGGGAGATCAGGCTGAAAGGCATCTGGTAAGACTGATTAAGGATTAATGTCAGTGGGAAATATATTTGCGGTTACTAACCAGAAAGGCGGTGTCGGTAAAACGACTACCACGGTAAATCTGGCAGCGTCGCTTGCCGATTCAGGCAAGAAAGTGCTGATGATTGATTTGGATCCGCAGGGTAATGCCACCACCGGGTGCGGTATTGATAAAGACGCCATCGAAACCAGCAGTTATGACGTCATTATGGCGGAAGCCAAAGCCAGTGATGCCATCATTCGTCCGGAAGGATTGGGCTTTGATGTAATGCCAACCAATACCGACCTGACTGCCGCCGAAGTCCAGCTGTTGGAAATCAAATTACGTGAACATCGCCTGCGACTGGCGTTGGAGTCCAGCAAGGAAAAATACGACTTTATCCTGATCGACTGTCCTCCCTCCCTGAGCATGCTTACGGTAAATGCTCTGGTGGCTTCCAAAGGTGTATTGATCCCGATTCAGTGTGAATATTATGCCCTTGAAGGACTGACTTCTCTGCTGCGTACCATTGAACGGGTTAAACAGCGAGCCAATCCCGCTTTAGAAGTGACTGGCATGGTGCGTACCATGTTTGATGCACGTAATAATCTTGCCAATCAGGTATCACGACAGTTGATAAGTCATTTCCAAGGCAAAGTCTTTCATTCAATCATCCCGCGGAATGTTCGTTTGGCTGAAGCCCCCAGTCATGGTCTGCCTGTGTTAAATTATGACCGGGCTTCGCGTGGATCAATTGCCTATATGGCGCTGGCAAGTGAATTGATGCGACGTGATAAAAAAGCAACAGCGGCAAGCTAACACACAGGTATTCCCAGCATGGTAAGTAAAAAAAGAGGATTAGGCAGAGGACTTGATGCACTGTTAGGTGACGTCAATCAGGATGAAAATAACCTGAACGACAGCTTGCAACATTTTCCGCTGGACATGATTCAACCTGGTAAATACCAGCCGCGCATGGATATGTCTCAGGAATCTCTTGAAGAACTTGCCGATTCCATTCGCTCTCAAGGTCTGGTTCAGCCGATTGTGGTCAGACCGATTGACGGTGGGCATTACGAAATCATTGCCGGTGAGCGCCGCTGGAGGGCTTCCAAGCTGGCTGGGCTGGAAAGTGTTCCGGTATTAATCAAGGATGTTTCGGATCGCAATGCGATTGCGATGGCCTTGATTGAAAATATCCAACGTGAAAATCTGAACCCGATGGAAGAGGCCAATGCTTTGCATCGGCTACGAGAAGAATTTGAATTAACTCACCAGCAAACCGCTGAGGCGGTGGGTAAGTCACGCGCGACCATCAGTAACTTACTGCGTCTGCGAAATCTTAATGATGACGTGAAGAAATTACTGGAAAACTGTGATCTGGAAATGGGCCATGCACGAACCCTGTTGGCTTTAGAGGGCGAAAGCCAATCCCAGGCAGCTTTACAAATCGTTGAAAAAGGCCTCTCGGTTCGTGAAACAGAACAGCTTATTCGTCGATTATTAAAGCCATCCACGGCAGATAAACAGGAAGTCCCACAACCTTCGCTGGAAGAAATCGAGCGAATCGAACAGCGCATCGCCGACAAGTTAGGTAAAGGTTTCAGTATCAAACACCGTCCTAATGGAAAGGGTAAGCTGGTTTTTGATTATTCCAATGTGGATGAGCTAAAACGCCTTATCAAACAAATAGGCGTATAAAGCCAGCGTCATTTCAAGTCCAACTATGTAATGTGCACATAATGAGTGAAAAGTCTGTTTCACTGTGGTGCAACTTTATTTCATTAGCGATGACTCCAAACACTTTAGCAGCATAAACTTAAACTTAGCTGCACCATAAGCTCAGGGTTTTAAAGCATTTCAATCTATTCAATATTGTAAATCCATTCGCTGGACTGACAATTGCATATTCCTGCTGACTCTAAACTAGGGAATCCGCAGTGAAATTGTTGAGCAGACTATTTAATTCATCTGAATTCATTGAAACTCAAATTGCAAGTACCACGGTGCAGGAAGATGTGGCATCAACTCCGCATTTTACCGAAGCAGAAAAACGCTTTTACCGTTCCCTGCAATTGGTGAGCAGTCAAACCGCCCAGCTTTCACGACAGGTTTTCCGTGCGCTTCAGGTTCAGGAAAACTTTTTATCAGAAATCGGCCAGCGTACTGACAAGCTGGATAATGAACTGCAGCGGGCCAGTGATTATCTGAATAGCTCAAATTCAACGGTCGGGGCTTTACAGGCCCAGATAGATGTTGAAGCGAACGAGGTAAACGCCGCAGTCGGCGAAGCGATGCAGCATATATCCCTTACCCTTGACGAAAAATCCCATAGTGTCACCGATGTGCTGGACGGCATTCTGGAAATTGGTAAAGGGGTAAATATGTTGGCACTTAATGCTGCTATTGAAGCTGCACGTGCCGGAGAACATGGGCGAGGATTTGCCGTGGTGGCTGATGAGGTCAGACGTCTTGCTGCGGTTACCATGGAACAGGCACAGCAGGCAGCCAGGCAACTGGACTTCACTCAGGTTAATGCCGAGCTGGATCAGATCCGTCAGACCAATTCTGAAAGACTGAACAGTTTTGTAGAGGTTATCCAATCGGCTACAGCACAGCTCACCGAATTATTTCAATCGATTAGTGAACAGTTGAACGCGGTGATGGAAAACACCGGAGTGATTTTTGAAACGCTGGATCTCAGTAATGGTGTTATGCAGCGTATACAAAGCAAGAATAAAATCATCAACGATGTGGTTGAAGATATGTCCACTGGACTGGAGCAAATTGATATACAAACAGCGGAGATCGATTCAGCAGTCAGGTCAATGGACAACACATTGAAAAAACTCTATCTGGTACCTGATGCATCACATGATCAACTTGACGATATTCTACAACGTGGAAAATTGAGGGTAGCGATAGAACCCAATTTTGTCGGTTTGTCGTTTCGTGAAAAACTCGGTGAGCCGCTGAAAGGACTCGATGTGGATTACGCCAGAGCTTTTGCACGTTACCTGGGTGTCGAATGTGAATTTATCGAAGCGCCTTGGGATATGTGCACAGAGTTGCTCACGGTGGGTAAAAAATATGGTGAACCGCCGGCGGATATTGTTATCAGTGCACTTCCTCCGTCGGCAGAATACGATAACGTGGCGTATTCTGAAGCCTACACATATCTGCATTGGGTATTGGCTCGCAGGAAAGGTGATAATCATATTAATCGGCTTGACGATCTAAATGGCAAAGTCGTTGGAATTATTAATGATCCGGCGGCGTTTCAAGTGCTTGAAGATTGCGGTATTCGCTGGAGCAGTAATGAAAACAAACCCGGTGAAAGGGTCCGACTGGATAATCTAATCGCTTATTCCGATCAAACGCGCATCCATAACTGTCTAGCGGATGGAGTAGTAGATGCCTTTGGGGTCGATTTGCCAATTTATTACTGGGCTTGTGAAAACCCTGCCAGTCCGTGGTTCGGCAAGATTGAAATTCTGCCAGGAAATATTGCGCCCCAACCGTATTATTACACCATGACAGTTAATGCCTGGGCATCAAGTTACCGTCTGCTGGCCAAAGCCAATGCGTTTATTCATTGGTTTAAACAACAGGATGAACGCCAGCAGATAGAACGTAAATGGCAGGGAGCCGCAGTAAATGGCGATATCAGTTACCGCGATGAGCCGGGGGATCTGATGGGGGAGGCCGAATTAAAAAATTTATACGAAGCACATTGCAGCAAATTTAAGCTGGCGCCCAAAAGTCTGTAATCGAAGGCAATGTAGTCTGAGGGGAAAAGAAGATAGTCGTTTTCTACAAAGTTAAATGTCTCGTTATTTAACCTCTTACGGGAAAATATCCCAGTTGTAATCTCCAAAAATCAGATGCCTTAGTGGAATCTTTCATAATTGTGAAGACTCTTCAAACAAAACACTAAATCAGTGTGACATCATCAATCAAAAATAAATTAAGCGATATAGTCGTTGACCGTGCAAAGGGTAGGTCTATATAATTCCCTGATTTGCTTAAGGCAAAACTAAAAGATCCAGCGGATAGAGATGGAGCAACTAGCCAGAGTCAGGCCCGTAAATCAGCTGCTAATAACACAGGTTATAGCGTTGGTTGTTATTGTGGCTTGTGTCTTATGGTTACATGGCAAGGATGTCGCCATAGCCGTATGCTTTGGGGGCATGATCAGTGTGGTCAACACACTATTGCTGAAATGGCATTTACTGAGAACAGTCGTTAAGGCTGGTGCCAATCCGGCAAAGAATCTCGGTGGCGTATACAGGTGTATTGCAGAACGATGGGTTTTTACCCTGGCCATGTTTGTGGTTGGCTTCGCGGTGTTTGAATTTTCCGCGTTACCGCTCTTGCTCGGCTTCGTCGCGATACAAGTGGTTTTATTGTTTGGAAATATGAAACAGGCTTGAGACAAACATGGCGGAAGAATTAACAACTTCAGGATACATCAAGCATCACCTGCAAAATCTGACCTTTGGTCCGAAACATGAAGAGATAGAGGCAGGCGTTTGGGCTCCAACAGGTGATTATGGTTTTGCAATGTCTTCTGGTGAAGCAGCGCAAATGGGTTTTTGGTCCATCAATGTCGACACCATGTTTATGTCGATTCTACTTGGCGGTTTGATGATGTGGTTCTTCCGCAGCGTTGCCAAGAAAATCTCCGCAGGTGTCCCAACCAATACACAGAATTTCGCAGAATGGATCATTGAATTTATTGATGATTCAGTACGTGGCTCCTTCAGCGGTGGTAAAAACACTCTGGTTGCTCCGATGGCATTAACCATCTTTGTCTGGATTTTCCTGATGAACCTGATGGACTTAATTCCAGTCGATCTCATTCCTTTAGCTGTAGCACACGGCGCATCAGCAATTTTCGGTGTTGATCCTCACGATGTCTTCTTCAAAATCGTCCCAACTACCGATCCAAATGCCACACTCGGCATGGCATTGTTTGTTTTCTTACTCATGCTGTATTACAGCTTCAAAGTCAAAGGCGTCGGTGGTTTCATTGGCGAGTTGACCTTGCAGCCGTTTGGTAAATGGGCGCTGCCTATCAACTTTGTGCTCGAAACTGTCACTTTGATTGCAAAACCATTTTCATTGGCATTACGGTTGTTCGGCAACATGTATGCGGGTGAGATGGTGTTCATTCTGATCGCCACCATGTACGGTGCCGGTCTGGTTCTAGGTTCTTTTGCTGGCCTGTTACAGGTTGGCTGGGCGATTTTCCACATTCTTATTATTACCTTGCAGGCATTTATCTTTATGGTGCTGACCACGGTATATATGGATATGGCGCATCAGGAACATCATTGAGTTTGATTGAGTTGTAACTTTATTTTTTTAGTCTTTAGACGTTTGTAGGAGAGAAAAATGGATATGGGTTTAGTTTATATTGCTGGTGCACTGATGATTGGTTTGGGTGCTCTGGGTGCCGCGATTGGTGTAGGTCTGTTGGGTGGTCGCTTCCTGGAAGCTGCAGCTCGCCAACCTGAATTAGTACCAATGTTGCGTACACAGTTCTTCCTGGTCGCGGGTCTGGTTGACGCGGTACCAATGATCGCTGTTGGTTTGGCAATGTATGTACTGTTCGCGGTAGCTGGTTAAGATCATTAACTCAACTCCCAATAGCGATAAACAAGAGGTACAGGCATGAATATCAATGCAACCTTGATAGGCCAGCTAATTGCCTTTGCGATTTTCGTCGCATTCTGCATGAAGTACGTCTGGCCGCCTATCATGCAGGCGTTGGAAGAACGCAAAAAGAAAATCGCTGATGGTCTGGCTGCGGCAGAACGTGGTCGTCATGAACAAGAGTTGGCAGAAAAACGTGCCCAACAGGTAATTCATGAAGCAAAAGATCAGGCAAGCGAAATTGTTTCTCAGGCTCAACGCCGTGGAAACGAAATTGTCGACGAAGCCAAAGGCACTGCGCGTACTGAAGGTGAGCGTATTCTCACTTCTGCCCGTGCAGAAATTGAGCAGGAAGCAAACCGCGCCCGTGATGAACTGAGAGCACAAGTTGCATCAGTTGCACTGGCAGGTGCTGGCAAAATCCTTAGTCGTGAGATTGATGACAAAGCCCACACCGACCTGCTCGATGAGTTGGTCAGCCAAATCTAGAGGAATCATAGGATGGCAGAATCAATAACCATCGCTCGCCCCTACGCATCAGCCGTATTTGCGATTGCACAAGAAAAAGGCGACATGCAGGCATGGTCTGAACTGCTCACAGTACTGGCGCAATGCGCTGCTACTCCCGAGGTCGAATCCATTTTGGTGAGTCCTGCGGTCAGTGATGAACAGGCAGTCAATCTGCTTGGTGACATTACTGGTGAACTTAGTACAGATGCTCGTAGTTTTCTGCTGCTTCTGGCAGAAAACAATCGACTGCTATTGTTACCGGAAATCGCAGAGCTATATGAAGAGTTACGCGCCGATGCGGAACAAATGCTGACAGCCGATGTAATAACTGCGCGGCCGTTGACAGATGAACAAAAAAGCAAGATTGCAGCCGCACTGAAAAAACGCCTGGGCAAAGAAATTACGCTCAGCGAAAGTGTAGACGAGAGTCTGCTGGGTGGCGCAATCATTCGGGCAGGTGATCTGGTAATTGATGGATCTGCCGTAGGTAAATTGAACAGACTGGCCAGCGCGATAAGCTAAGCGGCCCGTAAAGAGGAAACAGAGATGCAACTGAATTCAGCAGAAATCAGTGACCTGATTAAAAAGCGAATTGAAAGTTTTGACGGGGCTACTGAAGCACGAACAGAAGGCACCGTAGTCGGTGTAACCGATGGTATTGTGCGTATTCATGGTCTTGCCGATGTCATGTCCGGGGAAATGCTTGAGTTTCCAGGCAACACTTTCGGTATGGCTCTTAACCTAGAGCGTGACTCAGTCGGTGCCGTTATTCTGGGCGCTTACCAACATATTTCTGAAGGCGACAAAGTCAAATGTACTGGTCGTATTCTGGAAGTTCCAGTAGGTGAAGGCCTGTTAGGTCGTGTTGTTGACTCACTGGGTAAACCAATTGACGGTAAAGGCGATATTCAAGCCAGCGGTTCTTCTCCAATTGAGAAAGTAGCGCCAGGCGTTATTGCTCGTAAGTCAGTTGACCAGCCATTACAAACCGGTTTGAAATCCATCGATGCGATGATCCCAGTCGGTCGTGGTCAACGTGAGTTGATTATCGGTGACCGCCAAACGGGTAAAACAGCTATCGCAGTTGATGCCATCATCAATCAGAAAGGTACAGGCGTTAAATGTATCTATGTAGCGATTGGTCAAAAAGCGTCTTCTATTGCGAACGTGGTTCGTAAACTGGAAGAACACGATGCACTGGGTCACACCATCATCGTTGCGGCTTCTGCTTCTGATTCAGCTGCTTTGCAATTTATTGCTCCTTACGCGGGTTGCTCAATGGGCGAATACTTCCGTGATAAAGGCGAAGATGCACTGATCATCTATGATGACTTAACCAAACAAGCCTGGGCTTACCGTCAGGTATCCTTGTTGTTACGTCGTCCACCAGGTCGTGAAGCTTATCCTGGTGACGTTTTCTACCTTCACTCACGCTTGCTGGAACGTGCAGCACGTGTAAACGAAGATTACGTAGAAAAACTCACTAATGGTGAAGTGAAAGGTAAAACCGGTTCTTTGACTGCGTTACCTATCATTGAAACTCAGGCGGGTGACGTTTCTGCTTTCGTACCGACCAACGTAATTTCGATTACAGACGGTCAGATCTTCCTGGAAACTGACTTGTTCAACGCCGGTATCCGTCCTGCGATTAACGCGGGTCTGTCGGTATCACGTGTTGGTGGTGCCGCTCAAACCAAGATCATCAAGAAACTGGGTGGTGGTGTTCGTCTTGATTTGGCTCAGTATCGTGAACTGGCAGCGTTTGCTCAGTTTGCTTCTGACCTTGATGAAGCAACCCGCGCACAAATCAGCCGTGGTCAACGTGTTACCGAGTTGATGAAACAGAAACAATATCAACCATTATCAATTGCTGAAATGGCGATTTCATTGTTCTCAGCCAACGAAGGCTTCCTGGATGATGTTGACGTCAGCAAAGTCGGTTCATTTGAAGCGTCACTGCTGTCAACCATGCGTTCACAGCATGCTGAGCTGATGGACACAATCAACACTACTGGTAATTTTGATGACAATATCGCTGGCCAAATGCGCAGCGCGATTGAAAAATTCAAAGCCAACGGTAGCTGGTAAGCGAGGCATAATTCATGGCTAGCGGTAAAGAGATACGTACGCAGATAGCAAGCATCAAGAGCACGCAGAAGATAACCTCTGCGATGGAAATGGTGGCTGCCAGTAAAATGCGTAAGGCTCAGGAACGCATGGCGGCAACACGTCCTTATGCTGACAAGATCTTAAATGTTATTCAGCATTTGGCGTTTGCCAATCCGGAATACAGACATCCTTATTTGCAGGATCGTGAAGAGAAACAACGTGTAGGTTATATCGTGGTTTCTTCGGATCGTGGTTTGTGCGGTGGTTTGAACAATAATCTGTTCAAGGAAGTGCTGCACGAAATCAAATCCAAGTCAGATAAAGGCCTGCAGGTTGATATCTGTGCAATTGGCCAAAAAGCCTCAACATTCTTCAGCCGCTTGCCAGTGAACATGGTTGCACAGGTTACCCAATTGGGTGATGCACCACGCGTTCATGAATTGATTGGTAGCATCAAGGTTATGTTGGATGCTTACGAATCAGGTCATATTGATAGTCTGTACCTTGTTTATAACCAGTTTGTGAACACCATGACGCAGGAAGACACATTTATTCGTCTTCTGCCTGCGACACCTGGTGCGCCAAGCGAGGAAATGTCCCATCACTGGGATTATATTTACGAGCCGGATGCGAAAGAAGTTTTGGATGATTTGCTGGTCCGTTACATCGAGTCAGTGGTTTATCAAGGCGTTGTTGAAAACATTGCTTCTGAACAAGCATCGCGCATGATTGCGATGAAAAATGCGTCTGACAATGCCGGCGATCTTATTGATGACCTGCAACTGGTTTACAACAAAGCTCGCCAGGCTGCGATTACACAGGAAATCTCTGAGATTGTTGCGGGTGCCGCTGCGGTCTAACTGAATTAAAAGGGCTGAGCAGCCCGAACTTATTTGAAAGAGGAAGCAAGATGAGCTCTGGAAAGATTGTACAAATTATCGGTGCGGTCGTTGACGTGGAATTTCCCCGCGACAGTCTGCCAAATATCTATGATGCCTTGATGGTTGAAGAGGCTGGTTTAACCCTTGAAGTACAGCAACAGCTTGGCGACGGCGTAGTCCGGACCATTGCAATGGGTACTACAGACGGCTTGAAGCGCAGCTTAGCTGTATCAAATACCGGTAAAGCTATCAGCGTACCAGTCGGTCAAAAAACACTGGGCCGTATCATGGACGTATTGGGTAACCCAATCGACGAGAAAGGCGACATCGGTGAAGAAGAGCGTTGGGGTATCCACCGTAAAGCACCTTCATTTGATGAACTGTCTGCCAGTAACGAATTGCTGGAAACCGGTATAAAAGTAATCGACTTGGTATGCCCGTTTGCTAAGGGTGGTAAAGTTGGTCTGTTTGGTGGTGCCGGTGTAGGTAAAACCGTCAACATGATGGAGCTTATCCGTAACATCGCTATCGAGCATAGTGGTTTCTCGGTATTCGCTGGTGTAGGTGAGCGTACTCGTGAAGGTAACGACTTCTACCACGAAATGACTGACTCAAACGTTATCGATAAAGTATCACTGGTTTACGGTCAGATGAATGAGCCACCTGGTAACCGTCTGCGTGTTGCGTTGACTGGTCTGACCATGGCGGAATTCTTCCGTGACGAAGGTCGTGACGTATTGTTCTTCGTTGATAACATCTACCGTTACACATTGGCCGGTACTGAAGTATCTGCATTGTTGGGTCGTATGCCTTCTGCGGTAGGTTACCAGCCAACATTGGCTGAAGAGATGGGTGTATTACAAGAACGTATTACATCTACTAAGACTGGCTCTATCACCTCTATCCAAGCGGTATATGTACCTGCGGATGACTTGACTGACCCATCTCCTGCAACAACATTCGCTCACTTGGACGCAACAGTTGTACTGTCACGTTCAATTGCTGAATTGGGTATCTACCCTGCGATTGACCCACTTGACTCAACATCACGTCAATTGGATCCATTGGTTGTTGGTAACGAGCATTATGATATTGCCCGTGGTGTTCAAAACACGCTGCAACGTTATAAAGAACTGAAAGATATTATCGCGATCCTGGGTATGGATGAATTGTCTGAAGAAGACAAACTGTCTGTATCACGTGCTCGTAAAATTCAGCGTTTCATGTCACAGCCATTCTTCGTTGCTGAAGTATTTACCGGTGCACCAGGTAAATACGTTTCACTGAAAGATACCTTGGCTGGTTTCCGTGGCATTCTGGATGGTGAATATGATTCACTGCCAGAACAAGCGTTCTACATGGTTGGCACCATTGATGAAGCGATTGAGAAAGCCAAAAAGTACTAATCTCTTGGGAGGTAGCTGATGGCTATGACAATTCATGTTGACATCGTAAGTGCTGAAGAATCCATTTATTCTGGATTGGTAGAAGCGGTAATTGCCTCGGCACAAGAGGGTGAGGTGGGTATTTACCCACGTCACGCTCCATTGCTGACACGTTTAAAAGCCGGCGAAGTGCGTTTACTGAAAGATGGTAAGGAAGAGCAGTTTTATATTTCCGGTGGCATTTTAGAAGTTCAGCCACACATCGTCACTATTCTGGCCGATACCGCATTACGCGCTGATGACGTTAATGAAGCCGCTGCTTTGGAAGCCAAAGCAGCAGCTGAAAAAGCGCTAAATGATAAATCTGCTAAACTGGACTTTGCTGAAGCACAAGTTCAATTGGCAGAAGCAATGGCACAGTTACGCGCCATTGAAAGAGCACGTAAAACACGTAAGCATTAATCACGAAAGTGATGACCCAAAAAAGGCTGTCTTCGGACGGCCTTTTTTGTTTCCAGGTCTTTGCTAAACTACAAAGCTGTTACAAGGAATCTCCATTATGTCTCTGGCTATTATTATTCTCGCTGCCGGTAAAGGCACCCGCATGAAATCCGCCAAACCCAAGGTGATGCACACCCTGGCGGGTAAACCCATGTTACAACACGTCATTGATACCGCTAAACAGCTTTCTCCAAGCCAGTTAGCCGTAGTCTCTGGTAATGGTGCTGACGAAGTCGTGCCGTTCCTGCAAAATCAGCAAATCGATGTTGTGATGCAGCATGAACAAAAAGGCACCGGTCACGCAGTAGAGCAGGCCAAAGCCAGCTTTGTTAACAGTGAACAGGTGTTGGTGTTATACGGTGATGTACCGTTGATCACAGCGGATACGCTACAGGATTTGATTGAATCTGGTGATAACAACAGCCTGAAAGTACTGACAGCGATATTGGAAGATCCCACCGGCTATGGCCGTATTGTTCGTGATTATGATGACAATATGTTGTGTATCACCGAAGAAAAAGATGCCGACGAAGAAACCAAACTAATCAATGAAATCAACACCGGCATTATGTGTATTCCGGCTAAGTGGCTCACCGAAGCCTTATCACAGCTCGATAACAATAATACCCAGGGTGAATACTATCTGACCGATTTGATTGCCAAAGCGGTTAATCAGGGCATCGAAATTAACTCAGTCACCTGTGAAGATGAAATGGAAGTGGCTGGTATCAATAATCGCGTGCAGCTGGCTGAGGTTGAAAGTTATTATCAGCAGCTCAAAGCAACAGAATTGATGATGTCAGGTGTCACTTTCCGTGATCCGGCACGGGTGGATATCCGTGGAGATATCAAAGCAGGACAGGATATCACCATCGATATCAACGTGATTTTCGAAGGCAATAATACCATCGCCGATAATGTCAGCATCGGTGCCAACTGCATTCTTATTAATAGCACCATCCATGAAGGGGCGGAAATCCTGCCAAACAGCATTATCGAAAATGCCGAAGTGGGTACTAACTGCTCAGTAGGACCCTTTGCCAGACTACGTCCCGGCACCAAGCTCGCCGCCAAAGCCAAAGTCGGTAACTTTGTGGAAGTTAAAAATGCCAATATTGGTTTAGGTTCTAAAATCAATCATCTCAGTTATATCGGTGATACGGATATGGGGGCAGATGTAAATATTGGGGCAGGTACAATAACCTGTAACTATGATGGGGCGAATAAACATCGTACTGTAATTGGTGATCGGGTGTTTGTGGGATCGGATACGCAGTTAGTTGCGCCTGTCACTGTTGAGGATGGGGCGACGATTGGGGCTGGATCAACGATTCGGAAAACGGCACCTGCAGATTCGTTGACGTTGACTAAGTCGGAGCAGAAGACGGTTAAGGGGTGGCAGCGGCCGATAAAAAAGAAAAACACTGGTTAACAAATTAGATTAAACCCTCCTTTCTAGTTGACAAAATAAAAAATAAGCAATATTCTGGCCGGCATGCATATGCACTCATCTCTAGAGGTCTCGTAATTATGTCAACAGAATTTAAATCTCCTTTCGAAGTTTGCTCGGCCTTTAACGAGGAGCAGTTAAATATAATAGCACGCGAGATTTTAGATATTGCAGAGCAGACAAGGCTATCAAACACTGGTGAATACGACGACAGGTATACATTTGAGACAACTTTACATGGAAGACTTAGACAGTTATTTATTAAGCTCAGCCATGATGCCGGAAAACCTTGGCTAACCTTAGCTAGTACAGGCATGGACTACGTGCCCAAACTTAATAATATACCTTTAAGGGTTTTTAGAGATGAGCCTCGCTCTCCCCGCAAAAGAATAAAAATCTTTAACCAGAATGAAATAGAAAAAGGTCAATTAGTCCTTTTATTAGAAGATTATGATGAATATGAACAAAGTAATCAGGATCTCTACTGGAGATTAATGGTCGTAGCTCCAACAGTTATAGGTATTGGAGACGAGATTGTTGATTTAGAAGATGACTTTAAAGTAGCCCTAGCTGGCTATCACCCTATTAATAATTCTTTGGTGTCATTGTGGTATTCGGATGACAGAGTCAACAATAAATTCCAATCCGTTGGAGATAGGTTAATTCAAGAAAAGCCAATCGAGAGAAAACAAGTAGCTTTAAAAATAATAGAAAAACAAAAAACAGAACATTCGGATAAGTAAAAATGAATGAAATTCAAGGTCTGCAAATATATCGCAGCGATAAGCTCCGTTTGGCAAGGCTTGCTAAAGGACTTTCTTTAGATAATATTGGTTCAATTCTCAATGTAACAAGACAAAATGTCTCCAAAATGGAGTCAGGACAAGAGCCTAAAGATTCACAATTTGAGCTGCTATGCAAGGAGCTAGGTGTAGAAAAGAGTTTTTTTTATTCTGAACGAGGAGCACCAGTTGTTGAAGAGCAGTGCCACTTCAGAAGTATAAGAACTAGAACAAAGACAATTACAAACACAGTCATGGCTAGAGCGGAGATTTTGACAAATCTTATTTCTGAAATTGAGAGTTATTACGATTTAAATGATTTTCGAGTAAATTTTGATAATGATTTTGAAAATATTAACGCTGCAAGTATTGAAAAACTATCTGATTTATTAAGGCGAGAATGGGAGTTAGGTTTAGGTCCTATTTCTGACATAACAATTGTTTTAGAAAATGCAGGTGTAATTATTACTACGGTCGATGGGGTTGATGAAAAAGTTGATGCCTTTTCATTATCAACAAAGCGTCCAATTATTATTCGTAATAATGCCAAAAATAATCCATGTAGGTATCGCTTTGACTTAGCACATGAATTAGGTCATTTAATTATGCATGAGGGCATTGATACAGGCTGTAAATTAACAGAAAAACAGGCTAACTATTTTGCTAGTGCTTTCTTAATGCCGAAAGTAACCTTCAGTAAGGCAATAGAAAGCTTTCCAATAACCAGAGGTACTAAGAGCTTAAATTGGAAAAATATCTATAAATTGAAACTGTATTTCAAGGTTAGTTTCAAAGCGTTATTATTCAGAGCCAAGACTTTAGGTCTGGTATCTGAAGATCAGATGCGTTCTGGTTATATGTATATTAATAAAAAGGGATGGGCAAAAGGTGAACCATTAGATGAACAAATTCCATTTGAACAGCCTGCGTTATTGGAATCAATGATTAATGGGATTGGCTTCGGATCATGGAAAAGAGTTTTAGTAAAATTAGGTTTAACTGAGAATGTCATAAAAGAGTTTTTGCCAGACATTAGCTTTCCCGAGAATAAATTGAGAGCAGTAAAATAAGTAAAGTACATGCTTCATGAGATTAAGCTGAATATCTCAACCTCATTTATTTCGCATGATTGCGAGTCAGGGAATTGCGTGCCCAATTCCCTAACAACCCAAGGGCACCCCTTGTGCTGGCCTGCGGCTTCCCAATAAAAATAGTTATCTCAGGGAAATCGAAAAACTCGCTGCGCTCAAACATTCCGATTTCTAATCCTGAGATAACTATTTTTATCGGCAGCACAAAAGGGGATTTGGGAAGTAGCAGTTCGTTTGGTTACTGAAAATAAAGCAAAAAAAGCAGAGCCGAAGCCCTGCTTTTTGAATAACGATTACTTAGCTTGTAACTGAGTGAATAAGGTATGCAAATCCATCACATCCCAATGTTCAGCTAATTTTCCATCTTCAATTCTGAAGATATCAATCGCATCAAACTTATACTCGGCTTGAGTGGCTGGAATGCCCAGCCATTCATTTTCATGGGTACCTGAATAAGTCCCGTAGACCCAAACGAATTCATCATTAGCGATGATGTTTTTCAGCTCATAATGAAAGTCGGGGATAGCGGCAAACCAGTCAGCAAAAAAGGCTTTAAATCCTTCGCTGCCTTGGGCGACGGCAGGGTTATGCTGGATGTAATCTTTTTTCATATATGCATCCAGATTAGAGAGGTCTTTATTAACAAATACCTCGCCAGCAAAATTGCTCAACAAAGTTAAGTTTGGGTTTGTGTTTTGATCAGCCATTGCGTGTGTTCCACTAAATAATAAAGTTGTAAATGCGATGATGTTTAAAAAATAACGTTTCATGATGTTTTCCTTTGAGTTGCTTTTAATTGGCAAGAGAAATACTATGAGTGACGGTATCTTTCCGCAAGAAGGCACTTTAAAGTGCTATACATACTAAAAAGTGACTATAAAATGGAAACAATGGCTTATGGCTGAATGGAATGTCTATAATAAAAACTGTCCCACCCGTTTAGTGCTGGATCGGATTGCGGATAAGTGGACAGTACTTACTGTGGGGGCTTTGGCTGAAGAGACAAAACGCTTCGGGCAGCTACGTCGGGAGCTGGATGGTATTTCACAGAAAATGCTGACGCAAACCCTTCGAGGACTGGAACGTGATGGCCTGGTTAACCGTAAGGTCTATCCGACCGTTCCACCAAAAGTGGAGTATTCATTAACACCGCTTGGGCAAACTCTGATCGATTTATTAGATGGCATTAAAAATTGGTCAGAAGGTAATATTGAGTATGTACTGGAAGCTCAGCAGGCTTATGACACCCTACCGAATGAGTTCTAATATTTATAAAAAACCACTCGTTTTAATTTATTTACTGTTCATTTAATAGAAGTGCTGCTTCGCGTCTTTTATTGCTCAAATAAATCATGGCTATCGCGCCAATCAATAATATAGCCGCAAGATAACGTTCTGCATCAAGGGTGATTACGGCGTTATTCAGCCAGCCAAAGTGGTCAATCAATAAACTCATCATCAATTGGCCGGAGATAACCGAAACGGTAGTGCCTGCGATACCTATTCTCGGCACGGCGAAGACGACAACGACCATATATACCACACCGAATAACGCACCGATAAGTTGCCATTTCGGAGCGGTGAGTAGTGTTTGATCGTGGGGAGATTCAAAAAAGAAAAACAGCAGAAAGGTTATCGCAAAGCCGACAATAAACGTCAGCCATGAGCTGGCGATGACGCCGACTTTATTACCAAGATTACCGTTTATTGAGGATTGCACCGATAAAGCAATGCCGCCGAGTGTAAGCATTAAGATGGTTAATGTGAATGTCATCATGTGTTCCTAACTTAATAACCAAAGAGCGGACAGAATCATGACGATAGCCATGATGCGATAAGGATCAATGGATCGTTTTACCGAGCCCAGTAGACCGTAGTGATCAATGACCAGACTCATGGCGATTTGTCCCAGTAACACGCTGGTCATGGTGACACCGAGACCAACAATGGGCGTGCCAATTGTCAGAAACACTACATACAACGGTCCTAATACGCCGCCAGTTAATAACCATTTGGGTTGATTAAACAATTTGTTGAGATCGGTTTTGACAAAAAAGATCAGGATCAGTGACAAAATAATTGAGCCGATCATAAAGATGGATAAGGTGGCCGCGAGATGACCGACTTGAATACCCAATGGTCCCAGCAATCCGGCTTCAATGGACAACCCCATCCCAGCGATGAGTACCAATAGGTAAATAATGATCTGCACGAATGTCGTTTCCTGAGTAAAAGTTGTGGTGATTGTCTATTGATGCTTAAATTCAATCAATAACGTAAATAACAATAGATAATTGCACTATGAGCATGAATGTTTTGAAAGTATTTGTGGCTGTGGCACAGGCAGGTAGCTTTGTAGCTGCTTCAAGAGTATTGGATTTACCGCCTTCATCTGTTTCACGTTATATCGCTGGATTGGAAAAATCATTGGGTCAGCGGTTGTTTTATCGTCATACTCGAGCGGTCAAGCTAACGGAAGTGGGGGAGATCTATTTTGCTGAGGTCAGAGAAGCACTGATTAGTATTGAACTGGCAACCGAGCTTGCTAAGGGAAGTGCTTTGGTGCCCCAAGGCAATCTAAAAATCAATGCTCCAGTGTCTTTTGGACGATTGCATCTAACCAAATTACTTCACAAGTTTCAGCGACAATATAAAGATATAAACATCGAGCTGGTATTAACAGATAGTTATATTGATCCGATCATCGAGGGCGTGGATGTTGTAATCCGTATTGGGGGAATGGCCGATTCCAGTTTGAACTATAAAAAAATTGCCAATGAAAAGTATGATTTGTGTGCTGCACCTGAGTATGTGGATTCAATGGCTGAGCTGTCAGAACCAAAGGGGCTGATTCAGCATAATTGTCTAATTTATAAGGGCAGTATGGGACGGCGGAGCTGGTTTTTTAGACCCAATGCAGAGGCAAAATTTGAAGGCATTGAGGTCACCGGAAATTTATATAGTAACAATGCCGATATTCTGGTTGATGCGGCCGTTGCAGGGCAAGGAATTGTGTTGTTCCCACGCTGGCTGATAAGCAAGTATCTTCAATCCGGTGAATTGGTGCCTTTACTACAATCATGGGAAGCATCAGAAAAAGCCGAACCACAAAAGATTTATGCGCTTTATCCAGCGAATCGGTTGAAATCTTCTAAAGTCAGATATTTTCTAGATGCTATGTCAGGCTACTTTGGCGAAGAGAAACCGTATTGGGATGCGTAAAATCAATTAAAAAATAGTCATTTATGCTTCAGCTAGCGTCATGGCTTGCTGGTAATTTCTCAAACCCATTTTATCAATTAACCCTAGCTGTTGTTCCAACCAATGGGTGTGATCTAGTTCGGTATCTTCCAGTTGTTTAAGTAACATCTGGCGTGTTTCGTAATCATCTTCTTTTTCACACAGCGCGATACCTTCCCGCAGATTTTTGACCACAGCGTATTCCAGATCCAGATCGTTTTGCAGCATTTCCGGTACGGTGTGACCTACACGTAACGGTTCGCGGTGTGTCAGGTCGGGCATGCCTTCCAGAAACAAAATACGCTTGATCATCTGATCGGCATGGTCGGTTTCATCCTGCATTTCATGAGAAATACGGTTATATAATCGTGTCAGCCCCCAGTCTTCGTATATTCTGGAATGAATGAAATATTGGTCCATCGCGGTCAGTTCACCGGCGAGGAGGTTATTAAGTAAATCAATGACTTTTTGGCTGCCTTTCATAAGCGTTTTCCTTTTGGTAATCAAGTTTGGGCTGAGGCGTTATTTTATGTAAAGCTTGACTCATCAACTGGCACTTGTCACGGGTATTTGCCAATTTAAACAAATTTGTACGGCAAAGCTTGCAACACACTTAAACCAAAATCCGTTTTGTGATTTCAAACATACAAATTGACAGAATTGTTACATTTCTTTACATTATGCAAATCTAAATCACTATCATTTAGCTTTAATAAATCGTTTGGGAATCTGTAATGTATCCATCTGTTCAAAAAAACCGGTTGTTTTGTGCCCCGGCCGTCTTAGCTATGTTCGTATTTACAGCTAATGCTATCGCTGAAGAAACCGAAGAAAAGTCTCTGGATTTGCCGACAGTAGAAGTAACTTCGACTGGTGCTGATTCGTTAGGTTATATCGAGCTGGAAGAAGAACCAGTTGTTGGTAAATTAAATGTGCCGATAATGGATCAGCCATTTTCGATGTCTATTATCGATGATGATTTCATGAAAGATACTGGGGCAAAAAATATTCAGGATGCTCTACAGTATACCTCCGGTGTTTACTCTGGCGCATTTGGTGCTGATACCCGAATCGATAGTGCTAAAGTCCGCGGTATTTCCCCTGGCCTTTACCTTGATGGTTTAAGACAACTCTATGGTTCGTATAACAGTGTTCGAACCAACGTTTATGCATTGGAAAGTATTGAGGTACTGAAAGGACCTTCATCCATGTTATACGGACAGGGGGATCTGGGTGGGGTTATCAATTCGGTTTCAAAATTACCAAAAGCTGAACAGCAAGGTGAGATATGGGGACAATATGGTTCTCATAATCGTAAGCAGATTGCATTTGATGTGACTGGCCCTGCGACAGATGACGGCAAACTGCTGTATAGAGTTGTTGGTTTACAACGAGATGCTGATACTCAGGTCGATCATGTTGAAGATGATGGTTATGTAATTGCTCCATCTATAACGTGGCGTCCCACAGATGACACAACATTTTCTTTCTTATTAAATCGCCAGGAAAATAGAGGCCAGGTTTCTGCTCAGTTTTTGCCACAAACCGGCACACTTGATCGAGGACCTTTAGGTTATGTCGGTTCAGAAACCTTTGTTGGTGAGCCTGACTGGGATAGATATGATAGAGAGAAAACGGAATTAACTTTCTTTTTTGATCACAAATTTAATGATATTTGGTCATTTTCTACTACCGCTCGTTACACAGAATCTAGTACCAAAACTCGCGAGCATTGGGCCAGGGTGGGAGCAGTTGTTTCTCCTGAAGGCAATATTGCACGAAGTATTCATACAGCTGATCGTCAAACTAGAATTTTTAATCTGGATACGCGTCTTTCAGGTGTCTTTGATTTGGGTATAACCCGTCATAACCTAATTATTGGCTGGGATAGACAGGATGCATTATGGGAGGAAGAAAATTATATTTCTAATTCAACCGGTGGTGGAATTATTAATCTTTATGATCCGCAATACGGAAACTTAAATACTGCAGCCCTAGCGAATCCGGTAGATCGTGATGATAATGAAATACAACAAGTTGGTATCTACCTGGCTGATCATATTGAAATTGGGAAAGTGGTTTTATCGGCTGGTTTACGGCGTGATTTCGCCAAAAACCGGAAACTTGCTGTAAACGGACCCAATGTCACGAGTGATGAGCAGGAAACAACTGGCAGAGTTGGATTAATGTACAGGTTTGATAATGGTTTATCGCCTTATATCAGTTACTCCGAAGCATTTAGCATGAACCTCGGTACTGATGGCACTTCTGCAGCCAATACCTTAAAACCCACCACCGGTGAGCAACAAGAAATTGGTATTAAATATCTCTCTCCAGATAAAACATTGGCTGTCACAATGGCTTATTTCGATATTACGGAAACCAATCGTATCGTTCAGGGACAGACTCCTGGTGGTGTTGAGCAGGTTGGTTCAGTCATTGATGGTTGGGAACTGCAAATTAACAAACGCTGGCAGAACTTCGAAACTCAATTTGCTTATACGGACTTAAACGCAAAAAATGATAATACCGGAGACCGACTGTCTGCTTTGGCTGAAAAAACTGGTTCATGGTGGAATAAACTCTACCTGGGAAATCATTGGCGTGTTGGTGCGGGCATTCGCTATATTGGTGATGTCGTAGGTGGCGGCGGCGCTCCGGAGATTCCTTCTGAAACGCTATATGACGCCATGATTGGTTATGCCGTAGGTGATTGGGATTTCACTGTTGATGCGAAAAACCTGACTGATGAAGAATTTATTTCCTGGTGTCGTGGAGAAGGTTTTGATTGTGGTTACGGCGAACGTCGTAGCGTAGCGGCTAATGTGCGTTACAGCTTCTAATTAAAATAAACCATAGAAAAGCCCCGAATGGGGCTTTTCTTTTATAACTAAAACGATCTGCCAGTTATCAATGAACAGTCAATTATCGATAATAGCGATGTTCCCGATGTTCATAATTCCGATGATTTCCTCTGGATTCGTAGCGGTACTGGTCACGGTGATTATCGTAGTCACGATAGGATTTCGGATGTTGTTTATGCTTTGAATAATATTTTTTTGGCTGGTGGTAATGGTGTTTATGTTTTGAATAATACTTTTTGGGTTGATTGTAATAATGCTTGTTATAGCTGTAACGAGGAGCATGGTGTTGTACGACATAATCATGATGGCGGTGATCCACATAGCCGGTTGGATACCCAAGCCCGATATTTATTCTGACATCGGCTCTGGCCTGATTTACTGAAAAACCGATGATGAATAATGAAAACATCAGCAGTATGGATGTTTTGGTAATTTTTGAATTAGCCATTATGCTTACCTCACTTTAAGAGCCTTGTAACTGATAAGCAGCTTAGGTCTTTTCTTTGTAAGTTTGGTTCAAGCTATGTAAATGTAGGTAAATATTAAGATAAATGCAGAGCTTATGATGATTAAGCGGCTTTTTTTCTATCAAGCGCCACTATTCAGCTCAGATAGGCGGCCAACACAATCCAGGTCATCGCTTTAGCTTTTTGTGCTGCCGTTAAATCACCCTGGACATGGGCCGTCACTATAGCCCCTTCTTTTAACAGGCTAATGGACTCGGTGACATATTGAATGGCTAACTCGCTAATTCCCAAGGCACGAATCTGTCTTTCAATTAAGCTGTTAACTCTGGTTTTATGCTGCTGGCATTGTAGATATACGGGATGGTTTGGATCGTTATATTCCGCACAAGTGTTAATAAAAAAACAGCCATGGAAATCTGTTAGCACATCAACACGATTATGGATCCAGTCATCAACTGCATCAAATAATTCATTCAGTCCATCATAGCCTGGTTTTACCTGTTCAAGCCGCGACGCTAGCCAGTTGTAAAATTTATCATCACGATATTCGACTACTGCCTGTATTAATTCTTCTTTACTGGCAAAGTGATGATAGAGGGTTTTTTTCGCAATCCCGGCTGTTTGCAGAATCTGATTAATTCCTACGGCATGAATACCATTTTGATAGAACAGATTAAATGCGGTGTGAATTAATTGCTGACGTTTATCCATAGTGAACACCTATAAAAACTTCACCAAGTTTGACAGAGGTATACCGATCTGTCTATTCTTGATGTAGACAAATCGGTATACCTTAAATTGGGAGAGATACAATGCAACAAAATGAACAGAAGCCCCCATTTCCACCCTTTACAATCGAGACAGCGAAACAAAAAGTTCGAATGGCTGAAGATGGTTGGAATAGTCGTGATCCGGAAAAAGTTGCTTTAGCTTACACCGTCGACAGTCAGTGGCGAAATCGTGCGGAATTTCCTGTTGGACGAGAACAGATCAAAGCTTTTTTACAGAAAAAATGGCAGCGCGAAATGGAGTATCGATTGGTAAAAGAGCTTTGGGCTTTTACCGAAAATCGGATTGCGGTTCGCTTTGCCTATGAATGGCATGATGAACAAGGTCAGTGGTATCGCTCGTATGGTAACGAGAACTGGGAATTTGACGAAAATGGGTTGATGAAAACCCGTTATGCCAGCATTAACGATCTGCCTATAAGTGAAGCTGAACGCAAACTGGTTTGGCCACAGGGCCGACGTCCGGATGATTATCCTGGCCTCAGTGAGATGGGACTATAAATAACAATATTATCTGCTAATCAATCAACAAACATCTCTATAATCCACAGGTAATTAACTACCTAGAGAGAAAGTTATGGCCAGCGTTGGTTTACTTGCATTAATTGATGATATTGCCACGTTACTTGACGATGTAACGCTGATGACAAAAGTCGCCGCCAAGAAAACAGCCGGTGTATTGGGCGATGATCTTGCCTTAAATGCTCAGCAGGTTAGTGGCATTGATGCCAGCAGAGAATTACCTGTTGTCTGGGCTGTCGCTAAGGGATCTTTAATAAATAAACTGATTCTGGTTCCGGCTGCCTTGGCAATTAGTGCTTTTTTGCCATGGCTGGTCACTCCATTAATGATGCTGGGAGGCTTATATCTTTGTTTTGAAGGCGTTGAGAAGTTGGCCCACAAGTACATTCATGATGAGGCAGAAGACGACGCGCATCATAATGAATTAGTCCATGCTGTGACGACACCTGAAATTGATATTGCTGAATTCGAAAGGAGCAAAATCAAAGGGGCGATACGTACAGACTTTATTTTATCTGCAGAAATCATTGTTATTTCATTAGGCGTTGCTCAAGGCGCTCCGATAATGACACAAACTATCGTGGTTTCATTAATTGCCTTAGTAATGACCTTTGGTGTTTACGGCTTAGTCGCCGGAATTGTCAAATTTGATGATGCCGGATTGGCCCTGATTACAAGCGCAGGAAAAGACTGGTTTGCAAAAGTTAAACGTGCAGTGGGACAGAGCATTTTATGGCTTGCCCCCAAATTTATGAAATTTTTATCAGTCGTTGGAATGTTGGCTATGTTTCTGGTTGGCGGCGGAATTTTGGTGCATGGTTTAGCTTTTTTGCATCACTGGCTGGAAAGCCTGAATGTAGGAAATGCGGTGGGTGCTTTTATCGTTCCACAACTTTTTAACGCAGGAGTGGGTGTTGTTGCAGGCGCTGTAGTGCTACTAATGATTCAAGGCATTAAACGGGTTGTGAAATAAGGAGTTTTAATCTCAACAAAAAGCATTTGAAGTGGACACACTTTTGCAATTTATTTTGCAGGAATATCCTCCCAAGCTTGTATAGGAAAAATACATTCCGTATAAAGAGGTAACTTATATGCCGGAATAGTATGGAATACGATTTTTCTGGGAGAAGATAATCTTGGATAGTCTTCAGCAACAGCAGTTTGCTATTAATCTGATGGAGCATTTAGTTACAGCAACTTTTGTGCTTGATGACACAGGAAAAGTGATTATCTGGAATAAAGCCTGTGAACGGCTGACCGGTATTAAAGCCTCAGAAGTAATTGGTACCGATAACCACTGGCAGGCCTTTTATTCCGAAAAACGACCCTGCCTGGCAGACCTGCTGGTGCAAAATCGCATTGATGAGCTCGATAAACTATATGTTTACCATGCTGAACCTTCAGCCTATGGTAAAGGCTATCAAGCAGATAACTGGTGCTATCTGCCACGAATAAACCGAAGGCTTTATATCGCTTTTGATTCAGGCCCAATCTATGATTTTCAGGGGAATCTGATTGCAGTAGTCGAAACCATGCGGGATATGACGGAATATAAGACAGTTCAGTCCGCACTGGAAAAGCTGGTAGAAATAGATGACCTGACTGGCCTTTCAAATCGACGCTATCTGGCAGAGCATCTGGAAACAGAATGGTCAGCTGCATTAGCCAATAAAAATCATTTTTCTATCATCATTGCAGATATAGATTTTTTTAAACAGTTCAATGATACCTATGGTCACCAGACAGGCGATGAATGCTTAAAATCAGTTGCGAATGTGATGCAGCAAAGTTTACTTCGAGCAACTGATGTTGCCATCCGTTTTGGAGGTGAAGAGTTCTGCGTATTATTGCCGAATACCAGGCCTAAAGACGCAATAGATATTTCTGAACGGATGCGTCAAAACATTTATGACATAGCGTTAGAGCATAAAACCAGCAGCGTGGCAGATTACGTAACAATAAGTTGTGGGGTGGCCAGCATGGTGCCTACCGGTGAGAAACAGGCCGCAGACTTAATTAAACAGGCTGATGAGGCACTTTACCAGGCAAAAGCCGCATGTAGGAATCGAACAGTAGAATATCAACACGATTTATAGGTTAAAAAAACCAAGGATCTACCCAGTTGCTGTCCGAGAATCTTGGTGATGGCGCGGAGCTGGGCTCCGCGCCAGAGTCCTTATCGTAATAGCAAGAACATAGCCTGATTATCCCGGACAATATTAAGTAATAACTCCGGTTGATTAGAAACCAGTTGTTTGAATTGTTCGAGGTTGGCAACCGGTTGACGATTGACCGAGGTGACAATGTCATAACTACGTAAACCTGCGACCCAGGCCGGGCTGCCACGTTCAACCGAGTACAGCATAATGCCTTGAATTCTGCCGTAGGCAGGTGAGCTTTGTTCGATATCACCAAAAGTGGCGCCTCGCAGTTTCGGATGCACATCGCCAGTTTGGGTTTTACTGGATTGGACTTCAGTAACTTTTGCCGTCAGGGTCTTTTCCTTGCCATTACGAATGATGTCCAGCTTGATAGTCTGGCCCACCATCAATAAACCGATGGTATTACGCAGGTTATCAGCGTTTAACAGCGAAACGCCATCGACAGCGGTCACCACATCACCCACTTTTAAACCCGCTTTTTCAGCAGCAGAATCTTTAATTACATTGGTTACTACGGCGCCGCCACGGTTGTCTTCAATACCAAATGCCTGAGCGAGTTCTGGGGTAATGTCTTGCATCTGTACACCCAGATAAGCACGACGAACTTCTCCATATTCCAGTAACTGATCAGTAATCTGTTTGACAAGATTACTCGGAATAGCAAAGCCAATCCCTACATTACCGGATTGATTCGGTGAAAAAATAGCGGTGTTAATACCCACTAATTCACCTCGCAGATTAACTAATGCACCGCCCGAATTACCGGGATTGATGGAAGCATCGGTTTGAATAAAGTTTTCGTAACCTTCAAGTCCCAGACCGCTCCGTCCCAAAGCACTGACAATACCGGATGTCACTGTTTGGCCAAGGCCGAACGGATTACCAATAGCGACCACAAAATCGCCAACCCGCAGTCTGTCGGAATCCGCCAGTGGCAGAGCGGTAAGTTTTTCGGGGGGAATGCGAATCACGGCCACGTCAGTTGCTGGATCGCTGCCTACTACTTCAGCCTGAAAGGTACGGCCATCGTGCAGGGATACAGTAATTTCGTCTGCACGCTGAATCACATGATTATTGGTTAATACCAGACCTTCTTTAGCATTAACAATAACGCCACTCCCCAGGCTTTGGGCCTGACGAGTACGGGGTTGCTGTTGTTGAGGTAAATTAAAAAAACGTCGGAAAAACGGATCATTTAATAATGGATTATCCTGAATTCTGACTTCACTACGTGTGGCAATATTCACCACGGCAGGTTTGGATTGATCCAGCATCGGTGCAAGCGTGGGCATTTGATTATCATCATCCAGCCATGGCAAAGGCAGGGCAGCCACCGCAACCTGCGTCAACAGAGTTACACCGGCCAACCAGATAACAGCAGATTTCAGTTTATTCATCATTTTGTCTCTACCTCAAAATGCTTATTCAATGTTCTCTCTTGGATTAAACGGAAGTTTTTCAGCCATTTGCTGATAAAACTTTTTCGCTTCGGCAGTCGTCGCCGGAGGAGTCATTATCTGTAAAACCACAAATTGATCACCGGGCGTTTTAGCGGGAAGCCCGCGGCCTTTCAAACGCATTTTTTGACCACTTCGAGTGCCCGCAGGGATATTCAAACTAATTTTTCCAGCTAAAGTTGGGGCGGTAATTTTGGCACCTAATGCTGCTTCCCATGGCGTAATTGGCAAATCCAGGTAGACATCCTTGCCTTCCAACCGATAAAGCGAATGTGGGGCAATCTGGATTTCCAGATATAAATCACCCGCTTTACCACTCATTCCAGCTTTACCTTGTCCGCTTAAACGAATTTTTTTACCCGGTTCGATGCCGGCAGGGATCTTGACGTTAACGGTACCCGTTTGCGTGGCACCGGCAGGACGGCGAATCGATTTATTCGCGCCGTTAAACGCATCTTCCAGTGAAATAGTAATTTTGGCGCTTACATCCTCACCACGGGCAAAAAAGTTATCCTGTTGACCGCCGCCCATTCCGCCCATGCCACCAAACATGTTTTCAAAAAAGCTGCTGAAATTACCCTGACCGAAGCCACCGACATTTTCCTCCCAGCCTGGAGGTGGAGAAAACGATTGACCGTGACGGAACTGTCCACCAAACTGGTCATATTGTGCACGCTTTTCTTTATCGCGCAGCACCTCATAAGCCTCACCGACTTCTTTGAACTTTTCTTCGGCATTCACCTCTTTGCTGACATCAGGGTGATATTTCCTAGCCAGTGTGCGATAGGCTTTTTTTATCTCCTCTGGTGTTGCTGTCCGGCTTACGCCAAGGATTTTGTAATAGTCTTTGTATTCCATGGGCTCATTCGAAAAAAATTGATCTGGGTCATTAGATGGGGATGATAGGACGTTTTTCAACGTCAATTAAGGATTTTTCTGATGTGTTGTAAAAAGACAACATGAGAAAATTCGTTAAATTTTTACAACATATAATCTAGGAACCATAGCTCATGCCAACCTTACGCAAATTACCCATATTGATGGCCCTGGCCAGCATGAATATCGCCTTACCTGCTTAAGCTCAGGAAGAAGAGGACTTATCTCTGGACGAGCTGGTTGTTACCGGCACCCGCTCGGGAACGCCAATCCTCGATTTAGCGGGGAATACCGGCAGAATTTCAGAAGAAGAAATCGATTTGGTTCGCCCGGATCACATCACCGAAATCGTCAATCGTGTCAGTGGTGTCAATATTCAGCGCGGTAATGGCCAGGAGCATCTGACTTCAATTCGTTCGCCAGTGTTAACCGGTGGTGCCGGTGCCGGGTCATTTCTGTTTCTGGAAGATGGTATTCCATTACGCGCAGCGGGCTTCGCTAATGTAAATGGTCTGTTTGAAGTTAATTATGAGCAAGCTGGCGGGATTGAAGTAGTGCGCGGTCCAGGTAGTGCCTTGTATGGTTCTAACGCCGTCCACGGCTTAATCAATGTTTTAAGTCGCGCCCCCTCCCTGGAACTTGAGCGAGAAATTGATCTTTCCATTGGGCCACATGATTTGTATCAAATGAAAGGTACAGTGAGCGATACCATTGGACAGCATGGTTACCGCTTAAGCGTAAATGGAACAACTGACGGCGGCTATGTCAGTGACTCGGGCTACGATCAGCAAAAAGTCAGCTTTCGTCATGATTATTATGGCGATATCGACAGCTTTAAAACCTTATTCAGCCATACCAATCTCAATCAGGAAACCGCTGGTTATATCACAGGATTTAGAGCCTATGAAGATGAAAGTCGCTCGCGTACCAATCCTAATCCTGAAGCCTATCGTGATGCTAAATCGACCCGGTTATCCACCGAGTGGGAACGCCAGTTAACAGACTCTTCTACCTTTAGATTAACCCCTTATCTGCGCCATACAGAAATGGAATTTTTGATGCATTTTCTACCAGGACAGCCGGTGGAGAATAACAAACATAGCAGCGTGGGACTTTTAGCTGCTTATACCAAGGATCTGGATGGCGGCCACAAAGTTATTTTCGGGACAGATTTTGAATATACAGAAGGAGAGCTTTCTGAGGTTCAATTTAATCCAACCATATTTGGACAATTTTTACAGGGTGTTCATTATGACTATGAAGTGGATGCCACAGTCGTTGCCCCTTATGTGCACAGTGAATGGCAGGTATTGGACAGAACTCGTGTCACCGCAGGTGTACGCTATGAATACACTAAATACGACTACACCAACAACACTGATTCACGCGAATTTGGTACGCGATATTTACGTCCAGATAGCGGTAAAGACACATTTAGTAACTTAAGCCCCAAACTAGGTTTAGTTCAAGAGCTTACCGATAATACTGCTGCATTTATCAACTATGCTCGCGGTAATCGCGCACCACAGACTACCGATTTGTACCGTGCCCAGATTGGACCTTCGCGTACCGGTGGTGCTGATTCAGAGTCTATTGATAGCATTGAGATCGGGGTTCGTAAGGTGGGAGATGGCTTGCAGTATGAAATTGCTGCTTATCATATGAAGAAAGATGACTATTTCTTTACTGATACAAACAACGAAAATGTTCCTGATGGTAAAACTAACCATACTGGTCTGGAGCTTGGCATGTTTTACCCGTTTAATGAATTGTTTGATATTGGTGCAAATGTCACTTTTGCCAAGCATGAGTATGACTTCAACAAGCCAGGAAGCGGTATCGAAAAAGGTGACTATTTAGTAACTGCGCCTAAAAGAATGGGGAATATTCGGCTGGGTTGGAATGTAACACCAGTTACTCGTGCTGAACTAGAGTGGGTGCATATGAGTGAATATTACATTACTGATGGCAATGACAAGAAGTACGACGGCCACGATGTGTTTAATTTGCGGGCGTCCCATGATGTCACCAATAATCTGACGCTGTACGGGAAAGTGCACAACCTGTTTAACACTGAATACGCTGAACGTGCTGACTTTGGTGGCGGTGGTGGTGGCGATTATCGCTATTTTGTAGGTGAAAAGCGTTATCTACATGTAGGCGCCAGCTACTCGTTTTAAATCGCCATAAGTTAAACCAAAAAAAGCGGTGGTTGAATTATCAGCCACCGCTTTTTTTATATCTAAGGAATGCTTAAGACTGACGATGCGCTTTACGAGCTTCGAGCCGACGTAAAAATTCCCGCATGATATCGTCATATAAAGCCGGTCCCAGATAGGCATCTTCTACGCCGCTATCGATACTGGGATTGTCGTTAATTTCAATTAATACGACTCGACTTCCGCTTTGTTTGATATCGATACCGTAAAGACCATCTCCTACCAATTTCGCCGATTTTGCCGCGATTTTAAGTACTTTTTCCGGAACTTCAGAAATAGGCACCGCGGCTGATTTACCGGAATCCGTGCCTTTTTTGGTATTGTGGTTATAAATCTGCCAATGGCCTTTACTCATAAAATACTGGCAGGCATAAATCGGTTTGTTATTAAACACTCCAATACGCCAGTCGTAATCGGTAAACATAAATTCCTGCAACAGGATTATTGCCGATTGTTGGAAAAACTCTGCGGCATTGCTTCGCAGTTCATCGGCATTATTCACCTTGATAACACCTTTGGAAAAAGCGCCATCAGGAATCTTCATTACCAAAGGGAAAGTCGCTTCAGCACAAATTTTTTCCAGACCGGTTTTATCGTTTCGATAGAGCAAATGTGATTCCGGCATCGGCAAGTTATGCTTTTCCAGCAGCTCTTTCAGGTAGATCTTGTTGGTACAGCGAATGATTGAAGTCGGATCATCAATTACGACCAATCCTTCACTTTCCGCCCGCCGGGCAAATTTGTACGTGTGATTATGAATCGCTGTGGTCTCACGGATAAATAAAGCGTCATATTCGGCAATACGGATATAGTCACGCGGCGTGATCAGCTCGACATCAATACCGATACGTTTACCACTGGCGATAAAGCGTTTTAATGCCGTGGCATCACTGGGCGGCATTTTTTCATCGGGGTTGTGGAGAATGGCCATGTCATATCGGTATTGGCGACGCTTTGAAGGTTTGCGCCATAACTTATGACTGAATGCATCCAAAGCATTGGCGAAGTTATCCTGCTCACTGTCAGTGAGCTGATTAAGCGGAGCAGCCTTGATGGCAGAAATTAACCAGTGCCCTTTGTGGCTGAACTCGATTTCGATGATAGGACAGGGATACTGTTCAAAAATCTGTCTTGCCAGCTTCTGCAGGCCTTTAAATTCACATTGGCCAAAGAATACTTTCAGCTTAAAACTGGTTTCAGATTGTTTATCACTGGCCGCAATGACTTTATCCAGGTGCGTACCAAAATCCGATAAATCGTAGGCATAAAGACTTTTACGGGATAAGTCATTAATGGTGCGCAAACTCGGCATCACCCGATGACCACGTGCTTCAGCTACCATTGAGCAGTAATAGCCGGGACTTAAATATTCAAGGCCGTGACAGAGGTTAATAATTTGCGCACGCTCACTCGCACTGGGGGAGGGGGTTTGCAGATAATCATCCACTGCGATGACCTGCGCGCTTGGGAAGTAAGGTGCCCAGTCTTCGATATTTTCAAGAATTATCAAATGGTTAGTCATATGACTTTAGCGTTGCTCCTAATCAATTTAGTCAGACGATTTGTGCATCATAAAGTGATTGTGTCATGGTTGTGATAAATATTTTTGCCACTATGCTGATTATCTGGTCAAAATCATGAAAGTCGCCTATTCTTCGCCGAATTTTCATCTACAGGAGAGTTGTTGCCATGTATGCAGATGCCGTTCTGAGTGTTTTTTCTCAGCGCTATGCTGGTGCACGTGACAAGTTCATATCAGCAGTGGAAACAAGCTCCATTGTCGAACGGGTCAATAATATTATTCACCCGGTTCGCGGGCCAAAAAACGAACGTTTGTTTTGTGATATTGCCTGGGCTGGCAGTCCTAAAGCAAAAAATATTCTGGTACTGGTTTCAGGCGTTCATGGTGTTGAGGGTGGAGTAGGCTCAGCAATTCAATCTGATTTTGTGGGACGTCACCGACGTTTACCCGCCGATGTGTGTGTTGTTATGGTGCATGCATTAAATCCCTGGGGATTTGCCTGTGCTAGCCGAAATGACCACGAAGGTATCGATATCAACCGTAACTTTGTTGATTTTAATGCCAAACTTCCAGACTCTGCTGATGCGATAGCGATATGGGAAAAGCTCAGTAAGCAAAAGGACGCAGTCGATTTAGTTGGGGAGCAACGTGAGCAGTTTGATAAGCTCAGCCAAGGCCAATACAGCAAAGCCGATGCGCTTTATTTCGGTGGCGAAAAAGCCAGTTGGTCACGTCAAACCATTGAAGAGCTGGTCGCACAACTTAAACCGGAAAAACGCGATAATGTTATTGTCATAGATATTCATAGTGGACTCGGGCCTTATGGATATGGCGAATTAATCTGTGATCATCTCCCAGAAACTGCCGGTCAGAAAAAAGCGCGGCAATTATTTGGCCCGACAGTGACCGAACCGGCTCTCGGCACCTCAACTTCTGGTGTAAAGTACGGTTTGCATGATTACTTCTGGCATCAGCAAGGGGATAATGTGTGTTTTCTGACACTTGAATTTGGTACTTTTAGCAATCAACAAATGCTTAAAGTACTGTTTGCAGATCAACAGTTACAACAGTCCGGTAAAATCGATTGGTCTGATCAGAAAACGCTGGATATTAAACACGCAATGCAGGATTTTTTCTGTCCTGATGAGACCCAATGGCAAGAGCTGGTATTGTTTCGCGGGCGCCAGGTCATCGAAATGGCCCTGGAGGGTTTGACCACTAATGCAAATGGCAGTTAATCAACAGACGAATTCGATAACCTTTCGTGCGGCCACTTTAGCTGATGTAGATGCACTGCTGGATATCGAAAATATCTGTTTTGATAGCGATCAACTCTCTCGTCGTAGTTTTAAATGGATGATCAACAAGGCTAATGCCTTATTACTGGTCGCTGAGCAGCAACAAAAATTGATGGGCTATGTGCTGTTGTTATATGCCCGGGGCACTTCGCTGGGGCGCATCTATTCGCTGGCGGTTTTACCTGAATATCGTAATCAGAAAATTGCCCGGGCGTTGATGCGTGAAGCGGAGCAGGCTGCATTGACAGCTGGCCGCAGTTTTATTCGTCTGGAAGTGCGGCCCGATAATGCTGGTGCAATTAAACTTTATGAAAGCCTCGGCTATCACCAGTTTGAAATCGTCACTGACTACTATGAGGATCATGCCAACGCCCTACGTATGATGAAGGTGTTGCAGCCACAACCGGAAGAACTGCATCAGCAGGTATTTCATTATTCACAAAGTACGGACTTTACCTGTGGTCCGGCCAGTTTGATGATGGCCATGAAAACGCTGCAACCGGTGATGCATCTGGATCGTGGCCTGGAATTACAGTTATGGCGTGAAGCTACCACCATATTTATGACTTCCGGACATGGCGGCTGTAGTGCACAGGGACTGGCGTTGGCGGCATGGCGACGTTATTTCAACACTACGTTAATCACCAATAGTGATGATGTGCCGTTTGTAAATGGCGTTCGTAGTGAAGATAAAAAAGCCGTGATGGAATGTGTGCACCTGGATTTTATGCGACAACTGGAAACCTCGGAAGTTGAACAGCAGATGCGCCAAATCGATGTGAATTTACTACGTGATTATCTGAACCAGGGCGCACTGGCAGTAGTGTTGATTAGCTCTTACCGACTAAATCAGAACAAATCACCGCATTGGGTGGTGCTGGTATCGATTTCAGATACCTTTGTCTATTTTCATGATCCAGATATTGATTGGGATGATGACAAAACCCTCACCGACAGCTTCTACGTTCCGGTGACTCATAAAGAGTTCAATCGCATGTTAGGTTATGGAAAACCCCGTTATCAGGCGGCTGTGATTTTACACTCGACAAAATAATCCTTAAGAACTGCTGCGTGATTAATCTGTCACTTCAGTACAGGAGAAACCTATGCTCGATAAACTCAAACAACTTTTACAGCGAGAATTGCTCGAGGATCACGATACCGGTGATGCTGCACATTTATCGGTGAAACTTGCAGCCGCTGCGTTAATGATAGAAGTCATTGCTGCTGATTATCATTTTAAAGATGAAGAGCGGGATATGTTGCTATCTATTTTGCAGAAACGTTTTTCTCTCGATAAAGATGCTGCCAAAAGTCTGCTTGCTGAAGCCGAAAAGGCACACAAATCTGCTACAGATTATTTTGCCTTTACCTCGGAAATCAATCATCGCTATAGTCAGAAAAAGAAAGTTGAATTAATTCATATCCTCTGGCAACTGGCCAACGCTGATCAGGAAATCCATCAGATAGAGCAACACGTTATTCGACGAATCAGTAACCTGTTGCATGTCGAGCACAGCGATTATATTGCCGCTAAGCTGGCGGCAACAGGTCATCGGTAAATGGCGTTAGAGTAATGCCTCGTTCTAAGTTTGTGCTGAGCTCAGACTTAGAACGAGGATTGTTTTATTACAGTCCTAAGGCAGCTATTTCAATCCGAGCTGCCGCGCCATAAAGCTTGGATGCATCTCCATCAACATCACCTTTAGGGGCGATGCTAGGCCATAAACCGGCCAGTTCTTCCAGATAGCCTTCAACCTGTTCAACTGTATCGGTTGACTCGTTGCGTGTTGCTTCGGGAAGTTGTTCAAGTCGACGTTTGGCGATTTGGGTAAAGCCATAAGCATCTTGATATTCATGCAGATTAATGAGTTTGCCGTTTTCTACGCCCAGTGCATATTCTTCACCTGCTGTGCGAATCAAATCTTTAATACTTTGCAGGGTATTTTTTAAATCCGGTTTTGCTACTGCTTCAGCGGCTTTAATGCCGGCTTCAAGCTGTTGGTAGGCTTCATCCACTTCAGCTTGAGGTGCTTTGCTGGTCACTTTGTCGGCCAGATTGCTTAATGCATCATCAAAGCGTTCACCACCACGATATTCTATTGATGGCACCAGACCCGCATACAGTTCATCGCGTGGATGTTTCATATGGGTGATAGCCATATCGACCTGGCCTTTTTTATATAACTCATAACCTACTAACAAATGACCACGAATCAGACCCAAACGCGTTAAAAAAGCGACATCATTAGTCTTCAGATCAGTCTCGGTGACACCACCACCTTCGCCTTCACCAGCCGCAGCCAGCGTGAAATTTTCATTGGTGAAATGCATATCATGTGATATATCTGCTGCGGTGGTGTTCAAACTGATTCCACTGGCTAGTGCAACCCCAAGGCTTACCCATTTTTTACGATTTTCTTGCATAGTCTGTCTCTCTGAGTGGCGTTATGATAAGTTATCTACTTTGCCATAAATGAGTCTCATTCTCAATATGATCCTGCATCTCTCACAATGTTTATCAGAAGTTGATCTTGAAGCGATAAAGGCAACGCTTAAGGATGTCTCGTTCCATGACGGATTGAGCACAGCGGGCCGGGCCGCCCTCCAAGTAAAGCAAAATCAGCAGGCAGATATGGCGGAAATTTCTGGCATTTTAAAGCTGGTGGAACAACGCCTTTTAGCCAATGATTTATTTGTGCAGAGCACCTATCCACAACAATTCGTTCGTCTCTTAATAAGCCGTTATCAGTCAGGTATGCGATATGGCACCCATGTCGATGAAGCATTGATAAACAATCAGCGTACGGATATTTCATTCACCTTATTCTTATCCGATCAAACCCAGTATCAGGGCGGCGAACTAGTGTTAGAAGACAGCAGCGGTGAACGTAGCTGGAAACTGGATGCGGGTGATTTACTGTTATATCCCTCTACATATCTGCATCGCGTTAATGAAGTTAATGATGGTGAAAGACTGGTTATTGTTGGTTGGGTCACCAGTCGGATACGTAATCCTAATCGACGGGAGATTCTGTTTGATATGGAGCAGTCGCTCCGTCAAGAGTTCAATCAAAACGGTAAAACAGAACAATATGATCGGCTTTCCCGAGTACGTAATAATTTGTTACGACAATGGCTGGATCGTTAAGGCCGAGATATATTTAATTATTATTTCACGCAACTAAAAATAAGATAGTTTCTATGAATTGCTCTTAATTATTAATTATCTTAGAATGCAACTGATAATCATTATCATTAACGGTTGTAAGTAATAATTATGAATGCGCCATTGTCACCACCTCGTACAGAGAGCCTGGAAAAACTCTATCAAAATAATTTCAGCTGGTTACAGAGCTGGTTACGTGAGCGTTTGAGCTGTTCGTATCAGGCGGCCGATTTGGCGCAGGATACGTTTGTAAGATTGCTATCAGCCCCGGATTTTAATGGCAAAATTGAGGCTATTCGTGAACCTCGCAGTTATCTGGTAACGGTAGCAAAGCGGGTGATGATCGACCATTTCCGTCGACGCACGATAGAACAATCTTACCTGCAGGCCTTAATGCAGCAACCGGAACAGGAAGTCATCTCGGCAGAGCAGAGCATGATTGTACTGGAAACGCTATATCGCATTGATGCCATGCTGGATGGTTTGGGTGTAAAGGTGAAAACTGCTTTTCTAATGTCCCAGCTTAAAGGCATGACTTATCGTGAAATTGCTGAAGAAATGGGGCTATCAGAAAGCTCGGTCAAAAAATATATGGCCAAAGCCACGCAGCATTGCCTGTTATTTTCGTTATATGAACAGTTAGACGCATGAACGCTTCTTCAGCAGGTTTGACGCCTCAACAACAGCAAGCACTGGCAGAAGCTGCTCAGTGGTATGCAGAACTCACTGCTGAATCTAATACCGATCACACCCGGCAGGACTGGCAAAGCTGGTTATTGAAACGGCCGGAAAATCAATGGGCCTGGCAACAACTGGAGCAATTACAACAACGTTTTAACCAACTTTCAGGGGAGTTGGCTTTTGAATCACTCAAAGCAGCTAACGATGAGAAGATATCAAATGGCGATCACATTCGGCAAAGAAATTTTTCTGGAGTTGACTGAACCAAAAAAGCAGAGAATAAGGGCCTTGGCTGATGCCAGGCAGGGCCTTTTTGTTATTTGAAAGAAAATGTTAGCTTCCTCATGCAGACATATTTTGTATGTCTATAAGCATTATTGCCCTATGTTTTGTAGACCTTTGAAAGCCACCAGCGAGCAAGGCTATCTCTGTAATTTATTCATTCACCATCTTGTTATCAAGTTTGGCGCTCCCACGGATTCGGTTACTTTAACCTAGGATATTGGCAAGGTAGCAATAGCATTGCTACTGTGGGATGTGACTTTTTAATACTGTAAACAGGAGGACTATTTATGGTTGCCGAGTGGACAGATAAAGATGAACGTCAATATGAGCATATCAAGGATCAGCAGAAAAAAAGCGGTAAAAAGACCGATAAAGCTGAAGAAATTGCGGCTCGCACCGTCAATAAGCAACGTCGTGAGGAAGGCCGTACCCCCAGAAAAACTTCTCAGGGTACTGGCAATCCTAATAGCCCTTTGGAGTCTCGGACAAAACAGGAGCTGTATAACCGGGCCAGTCAGCTAAATATTAAGGGACGTAGCAAGATGAGCAAGTCGGAATTAGTGGCTGCTATTCGAAACAACTGATTTCAAACAACGTTACTGTTATTTGGTCACTTAGTCGCATTTATCCCACATTGGCCGAAGCTGACAATTAACAGCATCGGTTTCAGTTTCTGATTTGGATTCGGACTTAGAACCAGATTCAGGTTGAGATGTTGTGTCTTGGGATGGAGATGATTCGGAACCAGTCTCACGATCAAAATCACTTTCGAATGCGTCTACAAAAGCATTTTCCAGAATGGCGAGAAAGGCCTGCCAGGCACTGACATCTGGGTCATCCAGATTGCCACGTATCTCAACTTCGGTGGCTATACGGTTTTTGGGATCGTTGCGGAATATCTGGCCAAAAGCACCGACAATGGCTTGCCAGGTTGCACTGAAAACGCCATCTTGCAGATCTTCTTCCAAATCAAAGATTTCAACATTATCCAGAACGGGTTTTGCATAGCCGGTTAATTGAGCCTCCTCAGCCTGCAATTCCATCACAAAATCACCGTTACCTGATTTGAAATTAAAATTACCATAAGCTTCAGAGACTTCATTGAGTTTTGTCAGGTTTATACCGGTGATTTTTAACTTGAGTTCAAAATTATGAAAATCGCCTAAGGGATCCAGGCGGCCATCCAGTCTAGCCGAAGCGCTATCTAACACTTGCCCCTGAATATCAAAATTAGCGAATTTCAGTCCATCTCTTCGTTCAGCATTACTTAGGTTGGTTATTTCACCGTCTAATTGGTAAAAAACCAGATGTACTTGGGGATCAGAGGTAAAGTTATGAAAATGAATTTCACCATTATCAATATTTAATCGATCAATTTGTAATGGAATAATTTCCTGAACGGTCTGACGCCAGGTGGATTCTTCTTCAGGCTGGTCTTCTGCTTCGTCATCGACCAGATGGATTTCGGCATTTATCAAATCAACATCTGCGACCACTTTGCCTTTGAATAAAGATGCCCAGCTGACAGAAGTATCTATGGTTTCGGCATTAAAAAATTCCACCGAAGGTTGGTCTTTTTTAGTGATTTCCAGTTGATGAACAGAGTAGGCGCCACGCCACAGATGAATGTCGACATTAGCGATTTCTCCCTGATAATCACCCATATCCGCGAGTTTGCCATTCAAGTAATCTTTCACCATTGAAGGCAATTGCATGCGCAGAATGATTAAAGCGATAACCACTAAAACAACAAAAATCAGCGTATAGGAATAGCGTTTGGCGATCATGATGCTCTCCTTCTAAGACGTTTTAGATGAAATCCAAGCTAACGCAAAATCACCCGTCTGAACATTCAAACGGGTGACCTGATTCAACTGGTTATTTCATCATAAAAAACAACTAATCAGCACGTTGCCAAAACCGAATATCACGACAGTTTTGGGTAAATTCGTCCGTCGTTTTAGTATTGGTCAATTGCAGGCAGCCTTCATCCAACATCTCACTGATACCGGCCTTTTTCAAAAGCGGCATGGCATCTTCACCGTAGCCAATAAATTTCATGTGATTAAAGGCATCACTGACAAAGGTTAATGCTGGTGGCATTTCTGCCAGCATTTTCACACCGTCGCTACCAGGCAAAATCACAATGGCATCAAATAACACGGAAGGTCCGCCATCAACCTTTTCATCAACCTTGATGCTGTCACCAGCACTGCTGGTTATTTCACCGGTATGTGGCGCAACAACTTCAAACATTGCCCCTTCTGCTTTAAGTGATTTCTCCAGCGATTTGAAAATATCAGCATCAAATCCATCGGTCATCAAGACACCAACTTTACGGCCTTTAAAGCTATTCGGGCCATTTTTGAGAATGCTTAACTTGTCAGAAGCTGGCAAATCATCCCTTGTTGGCATCGCTGCATCAGCCGGTTCCGGCAACGGATTGATGCCCAATTTTTCAGCAACTTTTTCGGCTAGTTGTTGATCAATATTCAGCAGATGACTAACCATGCGTTTACGGATCGCCGGTGTTTTGACTTTACTGAGCTCAAATGAAAATGCATTGATAATATGCTGCTGTTCCGTTTCAGTCTGGCTTATATAAAACTGCCTGGCCTGGCTGTAGTGATCAGCAAAGGTTTCAGAACGTTCACGGACTTTTGGACCAGATACATCTTCTGGATAACTTTCAAAACCTTTTACCGGACATTCACGTGGACCGCCTTCTTCTTCGCCCCAGCTATTCGGTTCATAGTTGGCCCGTCCGGTAGGATTGCTCATTGCCATATGACCATCCTGCTGGAAATGATGCATCGGACATTTCGGCGCGTTGATTGGAATGTGGGTGAAATTGGGTCCACCCAGACGCTTTAACTGCGTATCGAGATAGGAAAAGTTTCTGCCCTGCAGCAAAGGATCATTTGAATGATCAATACCTTTGACGATATTCTGGGTGCAGAATGCCACCTGTTCGGTTTCAGCAAAAAAGTTACTGACAACCCGATCCAGCACTAGTCGACCGACAATGCGAATCGGCACCTGTTCTTCAGGGATAAGCTTGGTGGCATCCAACACATCAAACTCAAATTTCTCAGCAAATTCCTCATCGAAAATCTGCAGTCCCAGTTCCCACTCAGGGTAATCTCCCTGAGTAATGGCATTCCATAAATCACGACGATGGAAATCCGGATCGGCACCATTGATTTTTAACGCTTCATCCCATAAAACAGACTGCAAGCCTTGCTTTGGCTTCCAGTGAAATTTAACAAACTGGGACTTGCCGTTTTTATCTACCAGTCTAAAGCTGTGTACGCCAAAGCCTTCCATAAAACGGAATGAGCGTGGAATCGTACGATCGGACATTTGCCACATCAGCATATGCATGCTTTCCGGCATCAAAGTCGCAAAATCCCAGAAATTATCGTGGGCCGATTGGGCCTGTGGAAATCCGCGATCAGGTTCTTCTTTGACGGCGTGAACCAAATCAGGAAATTTCATTGCATCCTGAATAAAAAACACCGGGATATTGTTACCCACGATGTCCCAGTTACCTTCTTTGGTATAGAGCTTGACGGCAAAGCCACGCACATCGCGGGCCAGATCGGCTGAACCCTTACTGCCGGCAACGGTTGAGAAACGCACAAAGGCCGGGGTTCTTTCACCTTTACGCTGGAAAATATCAGCAGAGGTGACATCTTCGAGCGATTCGGTGGTTTCGAAATAGCCGTGAGCACCAAAACCACGGGCATGCACCACTCGTTCTGGAATACGTTCATGATCGAAATGGAAAATCTTTTCGCGCATGATGTGGTCTTCGATTAAACCTGGACCACGAGCGCCAGCTCTTAATGAATTCTGATCGTCGGCAATCGGGCCGCCTTGCTGGGTGGTGAGTGTTGAGGTATTTCCGGTAGCTTGCTGATGGGGTTCGCCACCATTACCTCGGTTTGTTTTCGGATCGGTTTTGTCCATGACTTCTCCTTGATTTTTTTGGTGTAGAGGGGTGTGTCGCGAGAAATTTCGCGATTGGCAAGGGCCTATTGATCTTTCATTGCCACCACTTCACGTTGCTCGTCATTTATTTAGAATGACTAAACTTCATTCCTCGCGCCTGTGTGGTGCATTTTCAGTCACAACAGAGGCGGCTATGAAAGATCATTAGGCCCTGACCATTCTGCGCCGGACCTAACTAATCGCATTAACCTAAGTAAAGTGAACTGCGTCACAAAATTCAGAATTAGCATCAGACAGTGTTTACAGGTTACAAAGAATTTTAATGGGGAAGGTGAATGAGGAGAGCGCGTTCGAATTGTCTGAGAAAAGGCAATTAATAAGTATTTTTAATCAGCGTTATAGTCTGGAAAAATAGCCTTGCGGATAATCGCATGCACACCCAGATTGCCATCCACAACCTGGGTAATACCAAAATCCACCGCTACCGAAATCAGTGAAATTGCTTCATCTTCACTAAGCTCATGTTCTTTCATTAGGTAGTGACGGGCTTTTCTGAAAGCGTCACGCATGGCGGCTTCCATAGAGGAGTTTTTATACACTTGCGTTTGGGCATTCGGGCCGAGCTCGGCCTGATAGTCGGAGAAACTCATGCCCTGTAATACCCATTCATCCGGTGTTTCCAGAAATGGATGACTTAGGCCATCCATAAAGCTGCCTTTTAAATCACGTTGTTTGTGTAACACCAATTGAAACACACCGGTTAAAGAACACTCGATAGCGGTGCCACATAATTCCGAATCACCTTGTGAAGCATGTGGATCACCGACCGAAAATAGAGCCCCAGTTGTGGCGACGGGCAGAAATAATTTGGTGCCTTTGCCCGCCCGCCAGTTATCCATATTGCCACCAAAATAGCTGGGTGGAATAGAATCAATCATACCGGTCTCACGCGGGGCGACGGCCATGACGCCAAAATGCGGTCTGACCGGAATAACGGCTTTGTCGAGAATACCGAACTGCTTGTCGATACTAGAGTGATCAACCGGTATGCCAGGGTAATCAATGGTTGGGTGCACAATGCCGTAAGGATCGGTTTGTGGGGTCCAGCGAAAGTTATAAATCGCCTTGGCATGCGGTGGATGGGTGTGTTGGTGTACTTCGTATACGGTCACTACTTCACGCTTTTTCGGTTCGGTGAGCAGATCGTCATATTGAAAGCCCCACCAGGTGGCGGCATTGCTACCAAAGTGTTTACCTTGATGCTTCGGGCTGCAACTGAGTCGTGGTTGAATATCCAAAATGCGTATTTCCAGCACATCACCGGGTTCAGCATCGGTGACATACACCGGCCCGGTACAAATATGTACCCCAAAGCCCTCTCCGGCACCGCGGCCGAATATCGTGGCATCCATCGGCCCGGCACCCCGCCGGTCAACGTTCTTTGTTGTACTAGTCCAGTGAAAAACGCTTTGTGCTCCGGCATCTCCGTCAATCATGCGTTCGCAGTCATCAGACGCATGCTGGGATAAGGTTTCAATCGTTACAATATCACCGGAGCGAACGGTTAATACCGGTTTGATCGCATTACTGAAATAGCCCCAGTGAACGGTTTTATCGGACACTGGCAGGTAATATTGTCGAGAAGAGTGAGTGTCGGTTTGTGAAGACGTAGTGTTATCTTGGTCGGAAACCCGTTTCGGGGCGAGTCGCAACGACAACGCATATTTAGCATGATCATCCAATACTTCCTGAAATGGTCTGCGTCGTTTTTGAATGTCATCATCCTGCAAAAAGGATTGCGGATCGGCGGTAATTGAACGAGCTGACGGTTTTGTTTGCGGACAGCCACGGCGAAGCTGTTCATGCAGATCCTGTGGCGGTGCAGAACGATAGCTTTTCGGTGACATGCCCATAAACTGTGAAAAGGTACGGCTGAAGTTTGCGGCGTCATTAAACCCCCAGCGGTAGCACAGCTGGGCAATACTGAACTGGGCAAGGGCAGGGTTAGCCAGATCAATACAGCAATGCTGTATTCGGCGGCTCTTCAGATATTCACTGAACGTTGTGCCACTGTTTTTGAACAGTTTTTGTAAGTATCTGGCGGATAAACCTTCCTGTGCAGCGATTTGCTCAATATTCAGATCCGGATCGTCCAGCCGTGAATCCACCGTTCTGCACACCCGACGCAAATGGGCCAATTGCACATCAGTAGCTTCTTCATTGGCAGCAGATTGTCTATGGGAAAGACAGGCTACCAGTAACTCGGCCAGCGTTACTTCTAATGCGGGTAGCTCATTGTGATCCACATGGGGCAACTGTTCGGTCAGTGATTGCAGCATGTTCAAGCATAATGCGCCGATACCTTGTTGTGTGCTGATGCGGTTCGCTTCCTGTCGTCCGCTACGAACCAACCTGAGCAGAAAGCTGGATGACTCTAATTTGATTAGCATGATGCGAAAACGAGTTTGCAAAGCCAGTCGCCAGGATTGAGTAGGATCCAGCAACATGATGTCGCCTGAACGTAATTTAACTGTTTGATCGGCATCCAGCACCTGCGCGGTGCCATCAAGCAAGGCGAGCACCAATACAGTGCCTTGTAACGGTTGAGTTGCTTTGGCAGTTATGGGTGAAAGAATCTGTGGAGCTGCGGTGAGTTGAACAAATACTGAGTCGCGTGCCGAGACGGACAGTGCCATATGGCCACTGTCGTCATTACGAATGGAGCTTGCAGCATCACTCGCCAGCCCGAGCCTGGAAAGTATTTCATTCCAGGCCGGCTGGCGTAGCTCTGCGGGTATAGCACTGGCAGAAAAGCGTTTCAGGTCAGTCACGGTCGTGTCTTATTCCTTGAATACTGAAGCATCCTTTCGCAAGTGTTATGCCATAACTATTAACGAGGGTATTTAGAAGATAAACCGACTCTAGTTACGCGCCGGGAACATGGATTTTTTCAGGATCGCATGCACGCCCCAGTTGCCATCCACCACTTGAGTGATACCAAAGTCGACCGCCACCGTCATCAGTGATATCGCTTCATCTTCATCCAGATGCTGAGTGGTCATTAAAAAGTGTCGCATCTTGCGATAGGCATCGCGTAAAGCTTTATCAACCGAAGATTTGCTGTAAATATCATCCTGAGCATTGGGGCCCAGTTCAGCCAGATAATTGGCATAGCTAAAGCCATGTAACACCCAGTCATCCTGGGTTTCCAGCAAGGGGTAATTGAGTTCAGCCAACGAGGTGCCGGGCAAGTCAGCTTTTTTGTGCAAGATAAACTGGAAAGTCCCTGTTAAAGAGCACTCAATGGCGGTACCGCACAACTCAGAGTCACCCTGTGATGCATGTGGATCACCCACTGAGAACATGCCGCCATCCACTGCGACCGGAAAATAAATCTTCGCACCTTTGCCAATCCGCCAGTTGTCGATATTGCCGCCGGTGTAGTTGGGCGGAATCGAGTTCACCATATCGGCTTCTGCGGGAGCGAGGCCAATGGTGCCAAAGTGAGGACGGATCGGAATACGGATATCACGCAGAATATTTTCCTTCTTGGTGATGGTGCTGTGATCGACTGGCACCCCCGGATAATCGATAGTCGGATGAACCACGCCGAAGGGGTCAGTTTGTGGTGTCCAACGATAGTTGTAGACGGCTTTGGCCCAGTTACGCTCACCCGTTGCATCGACTTCGTAGATGGTAACGACTTCCCGTTTTTTCGGTTCGGTAAGCATATCGCCGTAATGAAAACCCCACCAGGCAGCAGCATTACTGCCAAAAGTCTTGCCTTTGTAATCAGGGTTTCCACTGGGTCTGGGAGCAACATCGACAATCCGAACTTCAAGAATATCACCCGGCTGAGCGCCTTTTATTCGTACTGGTCCGGTACAAATATGCACGCCGGCTCCACCGCCGGCACCAATCTTCGCATCCATCGGGCCAGCACCACGTCGGTCGACACCTTTGCCTTGAGCATCCCAATGAAAAATACTTTCAGCACCGGGGTCACCTTTTACCATCCGTTCTGCATCATCGTTGGCATGATGGGTGAGTGTTTCCATGGTGACAAAATCACCGGACTCTATTTCAACGGTAGGCTTGGCATTCTTGCTGAAATAACCCCAGAGAACCGTTTCCGGTGTGGCCGGAATGTAATAGTGCATCTGGCCGGGTGTGTCAGCATCGATGGGAGTATTAGCGCCAGCGGCAAAGCTCATGGGCGACATGGTCACGCCCATAGCGCCGAGAGAGGCGGCACCACCGCCAACAAAAGCGTTACGGATAAATGAACGTCGCGCAGTATCAAATTCTTCTACCACGTCTTTTTTATTTTCTTCGGTGATGCCGTGTGTGCAACCTGGAGTACAAATATGTTCTGTCATGATGAATCCCCTCGGATAACTGCTTGATGTCGGAGGTGCCCCGGCAGTGCGGCACGTGCAGATATTATGTTCCTGAGGGTGAGGTTTCTTCTTGTCAGCTGGCGCACTAATTCTTGTCGAGCAGCATTAATTACGTTGTCGTTGAGGTTTTACTCAATGTCATTGCTAGGGCTTGTTTATCTTTCATATCCCCCT
>TARA_R110002110_G_scaffold7099_5_pt1 | contig 157457 bp, 145 predicted proteins | sample TARA_R110002110 | Tara Oceans TARA_R110002110 (sample SAMEA4397330) | marine metagenome | biome: Polar Biome; feature: [SRF] surface water layer (ENVO:00010504); material: water (ENVO:00002006), including particulate matter (ENVO:01000060) such as... | depth 5 m | reverse complement strand
TTGCAACAAAGTCCGATAAAGCCGTTTATCTAGGTAAACTCATAGAAATGGATGAGGAAGAAGTAGTAATCGACTTTTTGGGATCCGAAGGGGAATTTGAAGGTGAAATGAGTTTTAAGCCAAACAAAATAAGAGTGATCGAATTTGATACTGATTATATCAATTCGCTGAAACTAATTGTTGACGAAGAAAAGAAAAAGTAAGTCCAAATCTATCACGAGAATACTTCACGACAGCAAGGACAAAATCCTGCGTTCAGCCTTTATTTTAAAATTAGAAGGGAATAGTGGTTAAGTTAAAAAATTTATAAAACCGCTACTATTTTCTCTGTTCGCTATAAAATGTAATAATTTTAAAAAATGAAAAAATATCTAATACTACTTTGTGTTACGGCGGCTCTTGTATTTTCTTGTAATACCAAAAAAGACAATAATGACGCCGCAGTCAAAAACGACACTGTTGCAACCGAAAAGCCACTCACAAAAGCAGATTCTATAGTTAATCACGCGATCGAAGCCCACGGTGGAAAATTGTATAATGATGCCGATTATTCTTTTGAATTTAGAGGCAAAAAATACCGCTTTAAGAATAACGTAGCTAATTATACATATTACTCTGAAGTTCAAAAAGGAGATTCGCTGATAAAAGATGTAATGATTAATAATGACTTTAAGCGATACATCAATACAAAACAACAATCATTAAGCACCGAAGATGCTGGAAAATATGGAGAAGCCTTGAACTCGGTTATTTATTTTGCTACGCTTCCGTACAAATTGCAAGATGCTTCGGTACATAAGACATTCGTTGAGGAAACAACCATCAAGGGCAAGAAGTACGATGTAGTCCAAGTTACTTTTGGTCAGGACGGTGGCGGTAAAGATTTTGATGATGAATTTCATTATTGGATAAACAAACAAACCCATAAGATTGATTATTTAGCGTACAACTACCGAACAAATGATGGCGGTGTTCGTTTTAGGTCAGCTTTTAATACACGAGTAATTGATGGTGTGACTTTTCAGGATTACATCAATTATGAAGCTCCGGTTAAAACTGATTTGAAAGATTTGCCTCAATTATACGAACAAGGAAAACTAAAAGAAGTATCCCAAATACTTACAGAGAATGTGGTCCACAACCCTAAATAAACAATTTGATTATAACAATAAAACGAAAGCTAAGAAATCAATGCAATGTTCCTGCCTATTAACAGCTACATAAAACCTGCTTTAACTCGATTCACTGAAAACTTTATGGCATTCACTGAATTCTAAACCGTTAATAATGGTTTATTATTATTTTTATATCGCAATTTTTAACAACTATATAAAAATGAGAAAAGAAAAACTATCATTCATCGGAATAAGCCTTTTGATTTTTAGCTTTACCCTTACTTCTTGCAGTAAGAGTGACAACGCAACAGAAATAGATGCATCTACAGAAGGTTCCGTTTCTGTAACAAGTACTGTACAATCTAAATATACAACCGCTGTAGCTATTTCTACGAGTGGTAATACTATCACATTGAAATCTAACGGAACGCCCAACCACCTTTCGCCTTACTGGGGCGTGGGCAAACCACAATACGAGGCTCCACGAACGGGATATACGGTAAATCCAGGAATTATTTCTGAACATACCCTGGCAATGACTATTCCAACAAATCCAGCATCAGCTACTATAAAAGAAGAAACTGCTTTAGGCGCAATAGGTATGGCATTAAACGGAGTACCTATCTACAATGACCGCGAGGGCGGCAATGTACCAGTAGATGCAATGATTTTAACTTCGTTTGACAGAGGTGGTGCACACGTAGGTCCAAGTGGCTATCACTATCACGTAAGTGGCGAATTTACAACAACAGATGATGCAAATTTAGTAGGCTTTTTAAGAGATGGTTTTCCAATATATGGTCGAAAAGACAAAGATGGAACATACCCAACAAATCTAGATGCATATGGCGGCCATACTTCCGTTACAGCAGATTTTCCGACTGGAATTTATCACTACCACTGTTCGAATGTTAATTACCTAAATGCAGGTGTTTATATATTAAAATCGGGTAGTTATTATGGTACAAAAGGAACTTTCACTAACTAAATTTACCGTTTTCATTAGTTATTTTATTACGTCAGAAATAAAGATTCTTTGACAATTTTAATGGTCAACATACTGACGGGGTATTTATAGGCAAAAGATTTAGACGCTGTTTACAATGCTGGTTTCTTTCCTGAAAATTTAATGGAAATCAGTTTGAGTGTATCTCTAAAAACAATGAGCAACTATATCAATCACATTACGGAAAACATTATGAACGAGGAGTTATAACCTTTTGCAGTTGGAAACGAAATAGAAGATTAAAAAAACCTCAACTGTAGCGATCGACTGAAAACTAAAGGGCGTTCACTGTTTTTTTAAAGATTGCTTAATTTCGATAGCTATTTTTGAATATTCAATTTAATGAGTAAATCAATAACAGTATGAATAAATTAAGCTTTTTTTTATTTTCGACAGTGCTACTTACACTTGTAAACGCTTGTACTAAAGATAGTGAAGATACTACCACAAGTTCCGAGGCCGTTGTAATCAATGTAAAATCATCTAACTTTTTAAGCGCTGGATTATCAGAGCCCATTACAATTGTATCTAAAACATTATCAAACGGAAAAACGGTTGATTGCTATAAAATTGTAGTAACAAGTCTAGCAACAGACCACGAAATGGGCCCTTGGTGTCCGGGTAACATTTCTGATGATGCAAGCAAAGGAGGAATATGGCTCGAAGGAGGCGAAGTCTATGATGTTGATGGCGCCTTTGTAAAAAACATGTCTACATTTTACAAAGACAGTCAATGGATGATGTATAATGCTACAACAGGAGCAATTACAAAAACAAGTACTAAGGAAGAATGTGCCAATGCAGCTATACCAGATGTAGGTGTAGCTTATAAAAATTATTGCGTACAATGCTTACCTTCTTACTTAGGTACAATAAGCAACACGTATTATTTACCTGTAACACCAATAGCGGCAAGTTCAGCAATCTCATTTGGAGGTCCTGGACCCAATTCATCCGGACCAAGTTCCAGAGGTATCGCTTTTAACGGAGTAGTATTTGATGCACCTGCTCCAACAAGTAATATCTTGGCAGCTTACACATTGGCACCATTTGATGATGCAGGTGGACATATCAACTTAAATGCTGGATACCACTATCATGCAGCTATGGGAAAAACAACTCAAATAGCTCAAGCAGATGGTCATGCTGCCATGATTGGATATGCATTTGATGGTTACGGAATGTACCAACATCTAGATCCTTCAACAGGAAAAACATATACAGATCTAGACACCTCCCTTGGACACTATGACTCTACAAGAGGGTATCACTATCACGTTGATTATGCCGGAAAAAATAACTTTATAAATAGTTTACACGGTGAATATGTTAAATAAAATAATGAAAAATAGTCTAGCGACACTACTGTTAATGATGTCAGTAGTTGGTCATGCACATCAAGCAGAGTTTTCGTCCTCACTACTTTCTAAGACCGATGATGGAAAATACATTTTGCAAATAGCAAGTTCAATGACCGCTTTTCAAGGGGAAATTGATTACATCTATTCGCAAAAAGCATACAAGACAGCTGAGGAGTTTAAAAAACTAGTTATTGATTACTTTACTAAAAATGTCTCCCTTATCGTTAACGGAACCGAGGTATTACAACTAAAAGACCCTATGGTTTTGCTTGGCCACGAAACCAAAATAATTGTTGAAGTAATCGGTATTCCTGCAAAAATCAACGAGCTGACCTTTACGAACACCATGTTCAAAGACCTATCGCATAATAAAATGGGATTGATTATGCTGATTGATGGTTTTCCTAAGGAACAATATATTTTAGAAAATGAAAATGAGCAAACGATTCGGTTAAAATTAAAAGAAGGGACTTGGGTTAGTAGTGAAAGTGATGAGTTAATAATGAAAAATATCCTATACATTTCATTCTTTTTAATTATAGCAATGATTCCGCTGATTTACGTTAGTTATAGAGACCGAAAAAACTTTAGAAAATAAAATTAAAAACAAACAACAATTAGCTCAGAAGTATATTCCGGGCTTTTTTCGTTTTATAATAAAATCAAACCTTCAATAATCCCAAATTCCCCAGCCCAGATGGAAACGGCATCCTTTTATGCCAGCTTTTGCCATAAAAGATATAGTGCACAGCTGGAAATAGCTCCTAAAAACTAAGAACCTCCTAACCTTTGCTCCTCTGAACCTTTTTTCATACTTTTGCAAAAATAATTTTTCACACTTAAACCGTTTATAGCATGCAACTGTATAACACTTTAAGCGCAGAAGAAAGAGCCATCATGATTGATGATGCCGGAAAACAAAGACTTACTTTGTCTTTCTATGCTTATGCGCGAATTCAAGATCCGACACAATTTCGTAACGATTTATTCCGTGCTTGGGACCCGCTAGTGGTTCTTGGTCGTATTTATGTGGCCAAAGAAGGAATAAATGCCCAGTTATCGCTTCCTGCTGATAATTTCTATGCTTTTAAAGACACTATTGAAAAGTATGATTTCATGCAAGGCATGCGACTGAATATTGCGGTGGAACATGACGACCACTCGTTTTTGAAATTGACCGTAAAAGTGCGTGACAAAATTGTTGCTGATGGTTTGAATGATGAAACTTTTGATGTGACCAATATTGGAGTGCATTTGAAAGCTAAGGAATTCAATACTATTTTAGAAGATCCAAATACAATTGTGGTTGATTTTAGAAATCATTACGAAAGTGAAATTGGTTATTTTAAAGGAGCGATTACGCCTGATGTAGATACTTTTCGTGAATCTTTGCCAATTATCAACGAGCAATTACAAGATTTTAAAGAAGATAAAAACTTGGTTATGTATTGCACCGGAGGAATTCGATGCGAGAAAGCTTCGGCTTATTTTAAACACCAAGGGTTTAAAAATGTCTACCAATTAGAAGGTGGAATCATTAATTACGCCAAACAGATAAAAGAAGAAAACCTAGAAAGTAAATTCATTGGAAAAAACTTTGTATTTGACCACCGCTTAGGCGAAAGAATTACAGACGACATTGTATCCAAATGCCACCAATGCGGAAAACCTTGTGATGTACACACCAATTGCATCAATGAAGGTTGTCATTTGTTGTTTCTACAATGTGAGGAATGTGCGCAGGCTATGCAAGGTTGCTGCTCACAAGACTGTGTAGATGTGATTCATTTGCCAGAAGAAGAGCAAAAAGCGATCCGTCGTGGGGTGAAAAATGGCAATAAGATTTTCAAAAAAGGAAAATCTGATGTATTGACTTTTAAGAATAGAGAAGTAAATCTTGATCCTTTAGCTGCAATTCCGAATCTTGCTGATTTAACTAAATCAAAAGCGTTGGCTAAAAAGTTACCAAAAATCAAGAAACAATACATCGGGAATGGAACGCATTTTTATCCAAAACCAAGTATTGGTCAATTTTCTATCGAAGAAAACGAAATCAATGTTGGTGATACTATCTTGATTAAAGGAATGACCACTGGTGAACAACAATTGGTCATTACCGAAATGCAAGTAAATGATATAAAAGCTGACAAAGCAGTTGCGGGAGATATTTGTACTTTTCAATTGCCGTTTAGAATTCGACTATCAGATAAGTTATACAAGGTCCTAAACTAGTATTTATAACCTTAAGTTCCAAAAAAGCCTATTTCAACTACTTGAAATAGGCTTTTTTTTATAAAATATTTAATATTTTGACAAAAGTTAACTTTTGCAACTTACCGTTAAAAAATGCTATCTTTACGCATTAATCTTTTTAAGAACTTAAGTTGTGCTCGTCACAACACTATATATAAAATTATGGCATGTACAAGTTGTTCAACTTCTGATGGTGGCTCACCAAAGGGTTGTAAAAATAATGGGACTTGCGGCACCGATAGCTGCAATAAATTAACTGTTTTCGATTGGCTTTCAAATATGACTTTACCTAGTGGACAAGCACCATTTGACTGTGTTGAAGTTCGTTTTAAAAATGGAAGAAAAGAGTTTTATCGCAATACTGAAAAATTGACTTTGAGTATGGGAGATATTGTGGCAACTGTCGCTTCTCCTGGACATGATATTGGAATTGTTACTTTGACCGGAGAGTTAGTACGAATCCAAATGAAGAAAAAAGGAGCTAATCCTAACAGTAATGAGATTCCGAAAATCTATAGAAAAGCATCACAGAAAGACATTGATATCTGGTCTGCTGCACGAGAAAGAGAAGAACCAATGAAAGTTCGCGCCCGTGAATTAGCCATTTCTCAAAAACTGGAAATGAAAATTTCTGATATTGAGTTTCAAGGAGATGGATCTAAAGCAACGTTTTACTACACGGCAAATGACAGAGTCGATTTTAGACTTTTAATTAAAGATTTCGCCAAAGAATTTAGTACTAGAGTAGAGATGAAACAAGTTGGTTTCCGTCAGGAAGCAGCTCGTCTAGGTGGAATAGGTTCATGTGGTAGAGAATTGTGTTGTTCTACGTGGTTAACCGACTTTAGAAGTGTGAATACTTCGGCTGCTCGTTACCAACAATTGTCATTGAACCCACAAAAATTAGCAGGGCAATGCGGTAAACTAAAATGCTGTCTAAACTATGAGTTAGACACTTACATGGATGCCTTGAAAGGATTTCCTGATTTTGAAACTAAATTAGTTACTGAAAAAGGGGACGCAATTTGTCAAAAACAAGATATTTTCAAAGGGTTAATGTGGTTTGCCTACACTAATAATTTTGCCAACTGGCATGTACTTAAAATTGAAAAAGTACAGGAAATCATCGCCGAAAACAAACTCAAAAACAAAGTGTCTTCACTTGAGGATTATGCAATTGAGGTTATTCAGGAAACGGAGAAAGATTTTAACAATGCGATGGGTCAGGAAAGTTTAACGCGTTTTGACCAACCCAAAAAGAGAAAAAAACCAAACAAAAAACCAAAACCAGCAGGCGAAAACAAACCGGCGGCTGATAATAAGATTATAGCAAACAATAAAAAGCCAGCAAACAATGGTCCTTCACCTTCAACCGACAAGAAACCAGCTATAGCAAGAAAACCAATAATTATTACTAAGAATGAGGCTAAGAAATAGCATTTTTTTCGTTTTGATTGCGATACTCTTTTTTTCATGTGATAAAAAAAGAGCATTTGACGAATATAAATCTGTGGGAAGCGCTTGGCATAAAGACAGCATTATAACTTTCGATTTGCCAGAATTAGATTCCACACAACGATATGATTTGTTCATCAATTTAAGAGACAACAACAATTATCAATACAACAATCTCTTTTTGATCGTGTCCGTTGAAAAACCCAATGGTTATACAAAAGTGGACACATTAGAATACCAAATGGCAAATCCTGATGGCACATTGCTAGGAGACGGATTTACAGATATAAAAGAAAGTAAATTGTTCTTTAAAGAGAATGTTAAATTCAAAGGAAAATACAAAGTCCATATAAAACAGGCTGTCAGAGAAACCGGTAAAGTTCCCGGTGTGACGCTTTTAGAAGGAATTACAGAAGTGGGATTACGAATAGAAAAAAAAGACTAGGATAATTTATGGCTGCTATAAAAAAAAACAATAAGGGCAATACTGCTGATAAAGATTTTAAGTATTATACTAAAACATTTTGGAAGATTTTTCTTTACGGAATGGCTAGTGTCGTTCTATTTTTCTTATTTGCTTCGTGGGGGCTTTTTGGTTCCATGCCTTCATTTGAAGACTTGGAAAACCCCGATTCTAATTTAGCAACTGAAATCATTTCAGCTGACGGAGTAGTATTAGGAAAGTATTTTCAAAAAAATAGATCCCAACTAAAATATTCTGATTTACCTAAAAACCTTGTTCAAGCATTAGTAGCAACCGAAGATGAACGTTTCTACGAACATTCAGGTATTGATGGAAGAGGAACTTTAAGAGCTTTTGCTAGTTTAGGAGCTAGTGGAGGAGCAAGTACTTTGACACAGCAACTTGCTAAACAATTATTTCACGGTGAAGGTTCGAAGTTTTTGCCTTTTAGAATTGTACAAAAGGTAAAAGAATGGATTATCGCTATTCGATTAGAAAGACAATATACCAAAAATGAAATTTTGGCCATGTACTGCAATGTATATGACTTTGGAAACTATTCTGTAGGAGTAAGTTCTGCAGCACAAACCTATTTTTCAAAAGAGCCAAAAAACCTTACTATTGAAGAATCCGCCATACTAGTAGGTATGTTCAAAAACTCAGGGCTGTACAATCCGGTAAGAAACCCTGTAGGAGTAAAAAACCGTAGAAATGTAGTACTTGCGCAAATGGCAAAAGGAGACATTATTACCGAAAAAGAAAAGGAAAGACTACAAAGTTTACCAATTACCCTTCGTTTTAAACTGGAAAGCCACAGAGAAGGAACAGCAACTTATTTCAGAGAGTATCTTCGTGATTACATGAAAAAATGGGTTGATGAAAACAAGAAACCAGACGGATCTGATTATGACATCTACAAAGATGGATTAAAAATCTACACCACGATTGATTCCAGAATGCAATTACATGCTGAAGAAGCCGTTTCTGCCCACATGGCTAATCTTCAACAAGAATTTTTTATTCAGGCAAAAAACAATAAAAACGCCCCTTTTGTAGGTATCTCAGATAAGGAAACACAGCGTATTTTAACCCAAGCAATGAAATCATCAAACCGATGGTCTGTTTTAAAATCAGCAGACATGAGCGATGAGGATATTATAAAATCATTTAGCGTAAAAGCTAAAATGACTGTATTTACATGGAAAGGAGAAAAAGATACTATCATGACTCCGATAGACTCCATTCGTTATTACAAACACTTTCTACAATCAGGGCTTATGGCTATGGAACCTCAAACGGGTAACATAAAAGCCTGGGTAGGTGGAATTAACTATAAATATTTTCAATATGACCACGTAGGTCAGGGAGCTAGACAGGTAGGATCTACCTTTAAACCTTTTGTTTACGCGACAGCGATTGAACAATTGAACATGTCTCCATGTGATTCCATAATAGATGCTCCTTTCACTATGCCTGTGGGCCGTCACCACGTTACCGCAGCATGGACACCTAGAAACTCTGATAATAAATACAGAGGAATGGTAACTTTGAAAAAAGCGTTAGCCAACTCAATAAACACTGTGTCTGCAAAGTTAATGGACAAAGTAGGTCCTGAGGCCGTTGTTAAGCTTACTCATAAATTAGGAATCAAATCAGAAATACCTATTCAGCCATCCATTGCATTAGGTGCAGTAGATATCACTGTCGAGGATATGGTAGCGGCATACAGCACATTTGCTAATCAAGGTGTGTATACAAAACCTCAGTTTTTAAGTCGAATAGAAGATAAAAGTGGCGTTATTATTTATGAGCCAATACCTGAATCTCATGACGTATTAAACAAAGACATTGCTTTTGCCATTATTAAATTATTGGAAGGAGTAACAGAAGGAGGTTCTGGAAACAGATTAAGAACTGAAGGCGGAGGTTATGGATACAATAGAATTACAGGATATCCATATAAATTCACTAACCCAATTGCTGGTAAAACAGGAACAACACAAAACCAGTCCGACGGTTGGTTTATGGGAATGGTTCCAAATCTAGTAACAGGTGTTTGGGTAGGTTGTGAAGATCGTTCTGCCAGATTTAAAAGTATTACTTACGGGCAAGGAGCAACTGCTGCACTACCTGTTTGGGCTTACTTTATGAAACTTTGTTATGCTGATGAAAATTTAAAAGTGTCTAAAGGAGAATTCGACAGACCTCCTAACCTTTCGATAAAAGTTGATTGTTACAATGCTCCCGCTGCAAAAGACACAACCGACACGCAACAAAATACAGATGAATTCGAATTCTAAATACGAATTGACTAAGTAGATTTACAAATTTTAGACTTCAAGACATTTGCGATTTCCATGGCTAAAAGTATAGGATAACGCAGTTGATTGAACTTAAAAAATAGACTATGATAAATAAAAAAGTAGAAAACGTTCAAGTTGCACTTGAAGGAGTTGAAAACGGAATGACTATCATGTTAGGTGGTTTCGGTCTCTGTGGAATACCCGAAAACTCAATTGCTGAATTGGTAAAAAAAGAAACTACTGGTTTGACCTGTATTTCTAATAATGCCGGTGTGGACGATTTCGGTCTTGGATTATTATTACAAAAAAGACAAATTAAGAAGATGATCTCTTCTTATGTTGGAGAAAACGCTGAGTTTGAACGCCAGATGCTTTCCGGAGAGCTAGATGTAGAATTAATTCCACAAGGAACTTTGGCAGAACGTTGTCGTGCAGCTCAGGCTGGAATCCCCGCTTTTTTTACTCCTGCCGGCTATGGTACTGAAGTAGCTGAAGGAAAAGAAGTTAGAGAATTCAACGGGAAAATGCATATAATGGAATTAGCTTTCAATGCTGACTTTGCTATTGTAAAAGCGTGGAAAGGTGATACAGCAGGAAATTTAATTTTTAAAGGAACTGCTAGAAACTTTAATCCTTGTATGTCTGGTGCTGCTAAGATCACTGTTGCTGAAGTGGAAGAATTAGTGGAAGCCGGAACGCTGGATCCAAATCAAATTCATATCCCTGGAATATTCGTGCAGCGCATTTTTCAAGGTTCAAAATATGAAAAAAGAATAGAGCAACGTACAGTAAGAAATAGATAATGAGAAAATGAGTTAATTAGATATTGTAACTCAATTATCTAATTTCCGAATTCTCTAATTAACACATTAATATTATGGCATTAGACAAAATAGGTATTGCGAAACGTATTGCACAAGAACTTAAAGACCGCTATTTCGTAAATTTAGGGATCGGCATTCCAACATTGGTAGCCAATTACATCCCAAAAGGAATTGACGTTGAATTTCAAAGCGAAAACGGTGTTTTAGGCATGGGACCTTTCCCTTTTGAAGGAGAAGAAGATGCAGATATAATCAATGCAGGAAAACAAACAATAACAACATTACCTGGAGCCTCCTTTTTTGATTCAGCTCTAAGTTTCGGAATGATTCGTGGACAACATGTAGACTTAACTATTCTGGGCGCTATGGAAGTTTCTGAAAACGGAGATATCGCCAACTGGAAAATTCCAGGAAAAATGGTAAAAGGAATGGGAGGGGCAATGGATTTAGTAGCTTCTGCCGAAAACATTATCGTTGCCATGATGCACGTAAACAAAGCGGGGCAATCTAAGATTCTTAAAAAGTGCAGTTTACCATTGACTGGTGTTGGTTGTGTCAAAAAAGTAGTGACTGAATTGGCTGTTTTAGAAGTAACCCCTAAAGGCTTTAAACTCTTAGAACGTGCTCCAGGAGTGACGGTAGAACATATTATTTCTTCCACTGAAGCAGAGTTAATTATTGAAGGCAATATACCAGAAATGATTATTGACTAAAATCTTTATAAATAAACATAGGCTGTCCTATCAAAGGGTCGCTGGATTAACATGAAAAAGAAATCGGCACAGAATAACTTCTATGCCGATTTCTTTTTTTTAATTACTAATGAATTCTATTTGTTGTTACTGCTCTTGATTAGGGTTCCTAATCACTTTTGTAAAATTCAATATACTTTTGTAAATAATCCCAAAGACGTACACTACAAATTTCTTTAATAAGGAAGTTGAAAATAAACTAAATGCAACATCCATTCTCGTGACAAGCATTCCTTTATCCTTCCATTTACACAATGCAACCAAAAAATAAATACACAAAATCTCATGGGGACTTTATTGTCAGTAAAAATCACAAATAGCTTTTTTTTAGAAAAAATAGTGCTTTTATACATTCGAATTAACTAAATACCTGGAAACTAATCCTATAAAACTACATAAATACCTACTGTATTCTTTTAAATTAAAAAATAAAATACCTTAGCATCTCGTACTATCACAGTCTTTTTATCGATTATACGCATAAAAATCCGATTAAATACAAAAATAAATAAAAATACTGCTCCTTTTCTTACTTTTTAATCTACATTTGGAAATGAAAATTTTAATTTTTTATTAACATTTAACCTACAGAAAATGAAAAGAAAATTACTCAGTAAAATTGCGCTTGTACTAAGCGTCTCATTATTTGCTATTGACGGAAGCGCCCAAGATTCCGCCAAAAACGTAAAACAAAAAGTTGTTGATGAAAATGGGAAACCTTCCCTAATCACTTTCAATGAAAACTCCACTTACAAATCGACAGATTCTAAAAAAGTGTTGACGGAACAATTAGAATTAAAAGATAATTCTACATTTTCTACTATGAAAACTGAATCTGACAAATCAGGTTACGCCCATGAAAAATTCCAACTGTATCATCAAGGCGTTAAAGTAGAATATGCTACCTACTCTCTACATTCAAAAAATGGAAAGTTAACATCTATGAGTGGTGAATACTATGATATTAAAAATGAATCAACAACTCCAAGTATCTCGAAAGAAACTGCTTTTAAGAAAGCTGTTAATCAAATAGGTGCTTCAACATACTTATGGGAAAATCCAGAAAATGCCTCAAAAATAGGATATCATAAACCTGAAGGGGAATTAGTTTTTCTTCCTTCTATGATTGACCAAGGTGAAAAAAACACAAATCAAAAGGTTCGTTTAGCCTACAAATTTGACATTTACGCAACAAGTCCTGTTAGTCGAGGTGATTTATATATTGATGCAATAACTGGCGAAGCACTTTACTATAATGCAACAATCAAGCATCTTGGTGAATATAGCCATGCAAAAAGCCATACAATAAATGGGGTTGGAGCAAAAAATACAAATGCGGCCAAAGCCCTCTTCGTATCAGCAAATGCGGCTACTAGATATAGCGGAACTCAGTCAATCCAAACTGCTTTAAGCGGTTCTTCTTACATATTATCTGATGCTACACGTGGAAACGGAGTTCAAACATTTAATATGAAAAAAGGAACTAATTATAGTACTGCGGTAAATTTTACAGATAGCGACAATAACTGGACTGCTACGGAATTTAATAATGCCAATAAAGACAATGCTGCCCTTGACGCACATTGGGGAGCAGAAAAAACATACGACTATTTTTCCGCAGTTCATGGAAGAAACAGTTATGATAATTTAGGTGCGGCGATAAAAAGTTACGTGCATTATGACAATGCTTATGACAATGCTTACTGGAATGGTAGCGTTATGACCTATGGTGACGGAAGCGACACCTATTTTGATGCCTTAACATCAATAGATGTTGCTGGACACGAAATAGGACATGCCGTTTGTGAGAAAACAGCAAATTTAGCCTACCAGAAAGAATCTGGCGCGATGAATGAGGCTTTTTCTGATATTTGGGGCGCATGTATCGAATATTACGCAGCACCAGGGAAATCTACTTGGTTAATCGGAGAAGACATAGAAAGACGAGCAGGTCGTCTAGCATTACGTTCTATGAGTGATCCGAAAAGCGAAGGGCAACCAGATACTTATGGCGGAACAAATTGGAAACTAATTGAATGTGGTACTCCTACACAAGCAAATGATTATTGCGGGGTACATACAAATAGCGGGGTGTTAAATCATTGGTTTTACATCTTGACAATAGGAAAATCAGGAACAAATGACATTGGAAACTCTTATAATGTTACCGGAATAAATATTGATAAAGCTGCCAAAATAGCTTATCGTTTAGAAAGTGTTTATTTATCTGCTAATTCTACCTATGCTAATGCCAGAACTTATGGTATTCAAGCAGCAACTGACTTATACGGAGCTGGATCTCCTGAAGTTATAGCTACAACTAATGCATTTTATGCTGTAGGTGTTGGCTCAGCTTATGGAGTACTAAATTATTGTGCTTCAAAAGGAAATAGTGTTGCAGATGAATATATCAGTAAAGTTCAATTAGGAACAATAAATAATACAACTACTGGCGGGACAGGTTATAGTGATTATACTTCCATTTCGACTAACCTAACAAAAGGAGTTTCAAGCACAATTACAATCACACCAACATGGCCTGGAACAAAATATAATGAAGGCTATGCAGTATGGATTGATTATAATAAAAATGGTGACTTTAGCGATGCCGGAGAATTAGTTTGGAGTAAAGCTGCATCTCAAACAACACCAGTTTCAGGTTCGTTTACGGTGCCAACAACTGCTACTACTGGAGCTACCCGTATGAGAGTGTCGATGAAATACAATGCAATTCCAACACAATGCGAGGCCTTACCTTATGGTGAAGTTGAGGATTATACTGTAAATATTACAGCCGGTGCCGCAGATACAACTGCACCATCTGCACCATCAACCTTATCCGCTTCTGGAACAACTACCACAACTACAAATTTATCATGGAACGCTTCTACGGATAATGTGGCGGTAACTGGATATAATGTATATCAAGGTAATACTTTGAAAGCGACTGTAACAAGCACTTCATATGCTGTCACCGGATTAACTGCCAGCACTGCTTATACCTTCTCTATAAAGGCAAAAGATGCTGCCGGAAATATATCTGCTACGAGTAATGTGGTAAATGTAACTACGTTAAGTAATACTCTGGTATATTGTACTTCTAAAGGAAATTCTGTAGCTGATGAATATATTGATTATGTTTCAATAGGAGGTATCAATAACACTACAGCTGGTAATGCTGGATACGGGAACTTTACTAGCCTTGTAGGTAATCTTCCTTATGGTTCAAACACTATCTTGTTTAGTGCTGGTTTTAGCGGTACAGCTTATACAGAATATTGGAAAATCTGGATTGACTATAATCAAAATGGAACTTTTGAAACTGCTGAAGAAATGGTATCAGGATCCTCTTCTAGTAGCGCAAACCTAACAAGCACATTTACTGTTCCTACCTCAGCTTTAGCGGGTCCAACTCGTATGAGAGTGTCAATGAAATACAATGCGGCACAAACTGCATGTGAGGCTTTCTCTTATGGAGAAGTTGAAGATTATACTGTTAATATTGGTGCTGCAGCAATAACAACCATTACAACTGCCAAAGTCGCAATTGATTTAGGAAACGAAGATTCAATTTCAGATGTAGTAATGTATCCAAACCCTGCAGATAACATCCTAAATGTAAGAATGGCAGATAGTAGAAAAGGAACTTATCGACTTATTAATTTCCTTGGTCAACAAGTTGACGCAGGTAAGTTATCTGAAAGTGGAATAAACGTTAATAAATTAGGAGCTGGAGTTTATATCTTAGAAGTAAATGACGGTCAAAAAACAGTGGCTAAAAAATTCGTGAAAAACTAACATCACTAAAAAATAGAAAAAAGCTGTCTCAAAAGAGACAGCTTTTTTATTTAAAAATAATCTAACGATTGACATAATATTATTACTTTATTATGTTTTACGACTAAGCACAATTCAAATAAATTATTAATTTTCCTATCTAATGTTATAATACTACATAAAAACCTGTGGTTTTTGATTTTATTTAACATTTTTAATTGCTATTTTAAGAAATAAGTCTATTTTTAGGAAAAATAACCAAAACCAAAAAATGAAAACAAAACTACTTGGAAAAATTGCATTATTTGCATCCGTTTCTTTACTAACATTACAGACAAACGCTCAAGATGCAAGTAAAAACGTAAAACAAAAATTTCTCGACCAAAGAGGAAAACCATCATTAATAGTGTTTAATGAAAAGTCATCTTATAAAGAGTCTGATTCTCAAAAAGCATTCAAAGAGCAATTAGATCTAAAAGACAATTCCAGCTTTACGAAAACAAAATCTGAAAAAGACAAATTAGGTTTTTTACACGAAAAGTTTCAATTATTCCATCAAGGGCTAAAAGTGGAGTTTTCTACTTACACGCTGCATTCTAAATCCGGGAAATTAGAATCAATGAGTGGCGAATTTTATCAACTGGACAATGTAAATACAAACGCTACATTATCAAAAGAACAGGCTTTTAAAAGTGCATTAAAAGAAATAGGCGCTACAAAATATCTTTGGGATTCTCCAGCCGAAGCAACATTTAATGACTATAAAAAACCGGAGGGAGAATTAGTTCTACTGCCTATTACGGATGAAGATGTTACTGGTAAAAAAAACCAACAACTTCGTTTAGCGTATAAATTTGACATTTATGCTACAAACCCCGTGAGTCGTGGTGATATCTATATCGATGCAGTTACAGGAAACTCTTTGTTTTACAACGCCACTATTAAACATTTAGGCGAATATAGTCATGGAGCTAAAAAGATTGGTAAAACTGAAAATAAAAATACCGCCACTGCTTTTGTTGCTGCAAATGCCGCTACACGTTATAGTGGAAATCAAACCATACAAACTGCATCAAGTGGTGGGTCATATATCCTTTCTGACGCTACTCGTGGAAATGGAATCATGACCTATAACATGAACAAAGGAACTAATTATTCTGCAGCTGTAAATTTTACAGATGCCGACAACAATTGGACTGCAGCTGAATATAACAATGTCAATAAAGATAATGGTGCCTTAGATGCACACTGGGGAGCCGAGAAAACATATGATTATTGGACATCGGTTCATGGAAGAAATAGCTTTGACAATGCCGGAGCGGCTATTAAAAGTTACGTTCACTACAGCAGCAATTATGATAATGCTTACTGGAATGGAAGTGTAATGACTTATGGTGATGGAAGCGGAACTTATTTTGATATTCTTACATCAATTGATGTTGCCGCACACGAAATAGGTCATGCTATTTGTTCAAACACAGCAAATCTGGCTTACCAACTAGAATCTGGCGCAATGAATGAGGCGTTTTCTGATATTTGGGGAGCCTGTGTTGAATATAATGCAGCGCCAAATAAATCTACCTGGTTAATAGGAGAAGATATTGAAAGAAGAGCAGGTCATTTAGCATTACGCTCCATGAGCGATCCAAAAAGTGAAGGCCAACCGGATACTTATGGTGGAACTAACTGGACGGATCAAACTAAATGTAGACCAAGCAGTAGAAATGATAATTGTGGAGTACATAATAACAGTGGGGTTCTAAATCATTGGTTTTATATTCTTACACAAGGTAAGACTGGAACAAATGATATTGGAAGTTCCTATAGTGTAACTGGTATTGGAATTGATGCAGCTGCTAAAATCGCTTATCGTTTAGAAAGTGTTTATTTATCAGCAAACTCAACTTATGCAGATGCTAGAACTTTTGGAATTAAAGCTGCAACTGATCTTTACGGAGCTACTTCAGCTCAAACAATCGCTACAACAAATGCATTCTATGCAGTAGGAGTAGGTGCTGCATATAGCGGTCCTACAGATAATGTTGCTCCAACAGCTCCAACAAGTTTAGCTGCATCAGGAACAACAACTACATCAACAACCTTATCTTGGACAGCATCTACTGACAATGTAGCGGTTACCGGATATAATGTATATAACGGTACAACATTACTAACAACAGTGACTGGATTAACTTATACAGTGGCTGGATTATCAGCAAGTACACAGTATACTTTTACCGTAAAAGCTAAAGATGCTGCAGGAAATGTCTCTACTTCAAGTAACACTGTAAACGTAACTACTCTTACTCCTGCACCAGATGCTACTGCTCCTACTGCTCCAACAGGTTTAACAGCTGCTTCGACTACAGCTACATCAACTAACTTAACTTGGACCGCCTCTACAGATAATGTAGCAGTAACAGGATATGATGTATATCAAGGTAGTACTTTGAAAGCAACTGTAACAAGCACTTCATATGCAGTAACAGGATTAACTGCCAGCACTGCTTATACCTTCTCTGTAAAAGCGAAAGATGCTGCAGGAAACGTTTCTGCTTCAAGCAATGTAATTAATGTTACAACAACTGCAACAGCAGTTGCAAACTATTGTACTTCTCAAGGAAATAGTACTGCAAGCGAGAACATTGGTAGTGTCGATTTTAATACCATAAGTAATACGACTTCAAGCGGTAGTGGTTATGTAGATTACACTTCAATTTCTACGAATGTATCAAGAGGAACTGCTTATACTATTACTGTGACACCATCTTGGGCAAATAGAAAATTCAAAGAAGGATACGCCGTATGGATTGATTTTAATGCCGATGGAGATTTTGATGATGCCGGAGAACAAGTAATGACCATTGGAGCAACTTCAAGTTCTCCAGTTAGCGGAACAGTTTCAATTCCAACTTCAGCAACTATTGGTGCGACAAGAATGAGAGTCTCAATGAAATATAATGGAATCCCTTCTCCTTGTGAAACTTTCCCTTATGGGCAAGTAGAAGATTACACTGTTATAATCGATGGTGCAGCGTTCAACGCAGTCAACTCTACATCTGCAAATGATAATTCAAGTTTCGATTTTACTCTATATCCGAACCCGACATCTGACTTTATTAATATTTCTTCAAACCCATATAAAGAAGGTTCTTATAAAATTTATAATTCCCAAGGATTTGAAATTCAAAACGGAAATACTTCAGGCGATGCAGTTAATGTAAGTAGCCTAACGAAAGGAATCTATTTCTTCGAATTTAACAATGGAGAGAAAACTGTTGTTAAACCTTTTGCAAAGAAATAATACTTTTTTTTTAAAATAATAGAAAAGCCTCACAGTAATGTGAGGCTTTTTTTATGAGATCAACTTCTTTCAAATAAAATTTAGAGAAGTAACAATTCTATAATTAACAAACTGTACGCCTATTAAAAACCGAGATTTAGTTCCTGTAGATCTGCTTTGCTAAACGGTTTTTCGACAAAATGAATTATTTTTGAATACGATGCTGCCTTGTCTTTGTCTTCCTGATCTACAGAAGAAGTAACCATAATAACTTCGATTTTTTTATTAAACCCTTCTTCATGGATAATATCCAACAAGCCCCAGCCATCCATAACAGGCATATTGATATCCAAAAATAGCAAAATAGGTTCCTCATCATTAGAAAGGCTATCAAAAAAATCCAATGCCTTAGTTCCAGAATTAAAGGTTCTCGGCGAATCATGGAGACCAACTGCTTTAATTATTTTACTGTGTAAAAACAGAATTATTTCATCATCATCTACAACAACTACATTGTAACTCATTTGTCTTCAATTTTATTTATTGTTTCGGTTTTTTTTACAATATCCCTAATAATTGAATCCAGTTCAGTACTTGAATCAAGAAAATGATTCAATAAGTCTTCATAGTCTGTAGGCATGTTAACTGATTCCTTCATAAACTCAACAATAGACATCATTTTTGCTAATGGCGCTCTAACAACATGAGAGTGCGTCCAGGCAATGTCTTTGAGACTTTTATTTTGATCCTCAATAGTGTTAATGTGCTGCATTTGCTTTGTTATATCATTCACCATAACCAGCTTTACTTTCTGATTATTAAGGAAAATAATGTTGCTTTGAATTTCGACATCGATAAGAACTCCGTTTTTTTTCTGATGCCTTAAGTACCTTTTCTTTAAGTTATCTCTGTACTGATTAAAAGAATAAACTCCTTCTTCAAAAAGAGGGTAGTCTGCCTCTGGTCGTATCTCTTTAATAGTCATTTTTAAAAACTCCTCTTTGGTATAACCATATTTCTTGATAGCAGCCTCATTAACATCTAAAAAGTCGAATGTCCCCAGATCATAAACCCACATAGCCAAGGGGCTTAAGTGAAAAAGATCACTATAACGAGTTTTTGCATCATCGTATGAATAAAATATTTTTTTGCGCTCTATCGAGCAAATAATACTCTTATACAACATCGCAGTTGTTAAATCTTCCTTTACTAAATAATCTGAAATACCTTGGGAAATTGATCTAATACTGAAATCAACATCTGCATTTGTGGTTAGCGCTATTATGGGACAAAACAATACTTTATCTATCATTGCATTAACCAAATTTTGCGGACTTATATCCGGTAACGTAAGGTCTAGCAGGACAACATCAAAAAACTTATCGTCTGAAGACAAAATCGCAGCCGCTTCTTCGAAGCTTTTTGCATATCTAATTTGAAAATCAAAATTAAGTGCCAATAACAACTGTTCAATCCGCGAAGCGTCAGTTAAATCGTCTTCAACAACTAAAATTAAATATGTATTTTCGTCTTTAATCATCTTGTATGAAAAATTGCAATGAGTTTTGCAAAAGCTATAAATTAGGGGGGCACTTTCTTTACTATGCTTCTTTTCAACCAGTCAAGATCTTAAAAAAGGAAGGGGTATTCTCGTTTCTGTTTTTAAAACAATTTCGATACCGCAAATATAACATTCCTTTTTGTATTATGATATAATTATAACTGTTTTGGGGCAGTCAGTCTAAGTGTCGTTCCCTTTGGGTATAGCCTCAATCAGCATTTTTGTATATTCTTTTTGAGGATTGGCATACAACTCATCTGCATCTGCAATTTCCTCTATTCTTCCCTTGTTCATAACTAAAACCTGATCACTCATGTACTTCACCACAGCCAAATCGTGTGAAATAAAAATATAGGTAAACCCAAAATTCTCTTTTAACTCATTTAAAAGATTTAAAACCTGCGCCTGAACAGATATGTCCAATGCTGAAACCGACTCGTCACAGACGATTAATTTGGGCTGTAACGCTATAGTTCTCGCTATTCCGATGCGTTGTCTTTGTCCACCCGAAAATTCATGTGGATACCGATTAAAATATTCAGCACCTAAACCTACTCTTTCGAGAATTTCGATCGTTTTTGCTTTTCTCTCTTTGTCATTTTTATACAATCCATGAACTTTCATGGGTTCCATAATGGCTTTACCTACAGGAATCCTTGGATTCAATGAAGAGTAAGGGTCTTGAAAAATAATTTGAATTTCTTTTCTTAGTTTTTTGAGTTCTGCGTTGCCAAGTTTGGTAATATCCTCGCCTCTATATAATATCTGTCCTGAAGTCGCTTTGTCTAATTGTAAAATGGCATTCCCCAAGGTTGATTTTCCGCAGCCACTCTCCCCTACTAATCCTAAGGTTTCTCCATCATACAATTTAAAACTCACATCATTCACCGCTTTAAATCCTGATTTTTTTCCAAAGAAACCTGCTGTAGAAAAATATTCTTTCTCAACATTAATGACCTCCAAAATGAGTATCTGACTATACAATTTATTGTGAAAACGAGCTCTATCTTCTTGGGTTACTACCTCAGCATTAATTGTATCATCTAAGAAATTCTGAATCGTGGGCAGTCTCTTCAAACGGAAATCTAAAGAAGGACGCGAAGCAATTAAGGCTTTCGTATAATTATGCTGCGGATTTTTGAATATCTGCTTTACTTCTCCTTGCTCCACAATTTCTCCTTGATACATCACCAAAACTCGATGAGCAATCTCTGAAACTAGGGACAAATCATGAGAAATGAATATAATACTCATCCCGGTTTCTTGCTGAATATCTTTCAACAACTGGATAATTTCCTTTTGAACGGTTACGTCTAAGGCGGTTGTAGGTTCGTCCGCAATCAACAATTGTGGTTTGCAGGCAATCGCCATAGCAATCATCACACGTTGTTTTTGCCCTCCTGAAATCTCATGAGGATATTTATCGAATAATATTTCCGGATTCGGTAATTTAACTTTATCGAATAATGAAAGTGTCTCGGTTTTAGTTGCTGCTCTTGACAAGCTTGTGTGTTGCAACAAAATTTCCTGTACCTGAAAACCACATTTTAGGGACGGATTCAGCGAACTCATAGGTTCCTGGAAAATCATCGCGATTTCATTGCCTCTGAGTTGCTGCAGTTCCTTTTCGCTTAGATGCCCAACATTTTTACTATCAAAAAGAATCTCACCTGCTGAAATTCTAGAAATAGTAGCAGGCAACAAACCCATAATCGCTAAAGAAGAGACTGACTTCCCAGAACCAGATTCTCCTACTATACCGAGGATTTCATTCTGTTGTAAATCATAACTGATGTTCTTGATAACAGCGGTATAAACCCCTTCTTTTTTAAAGGAGATTTCGAGATTCTGAACGGAAAGTAAGGGCTTATTCATAAGTGTAAAAGTAAATATTTAACCGCTTTAAACACATTTTTTTTTAAAAGACTATCCGGTACTAAAATAGTAATGACAGAAATTGAAGTAACCGCTTACTTTCCATTTAATTAATATTAGAAAGCGACGTGTTAAACATGAATAATCTCATCATCGATCAATAAATCTTCCCTTCTAAGCCTAAGAAAAATCTGAGCAACGGCAATAGTATCTTTCTCACAATAGGTAACAATCCTATCAATGTCTTTATCTACATAAAAAACATGACCTACTTGACTGCCGTCGATATCACCTTTCGGAGAGGGTATTCCAAGCACTTTGCACATTAATTTTAAAGAGGTGTAATGCTTGTAGTCGCCAAATTTCCATAACTCCAAGGTATCCAAATGTGGGATTTCCCATGGTTTTTTTCCAAATAAATTCAATTTATTGGGTATTACAATTTGGTTGATAATCATTCTTCTTGCCATAAACGGAATATCAAATTCTTTGGCATTATGTCCGCACAAAACATGTTGCGGCTGATTGAAGTGCGTATTTAATAAGTTGTTAAAATCATTCAAGATTTTCTTTTCCTCTCCAAAAAAGGAAGTGACCCGAAAGTTCCGGATATCCCCTTTGATTGTAAAGTATCCAACAGAAATACAAACTATCTTCCCAAACTCTGCCCAGATTCCAGCGCGATCGTAAAAATCTTCCGGACTATACTCGTCTTTTCGTTGGTATTGGGTTTTAAGCTCCCAAAGGTCTTTCATCTCGGAATCCAAAGAATTATAATCCTCGGCTTCTGGTACTGTTTCTATGTCTAGAAAGAGAATGTTATTAAGGTTGATTTTTTCTATCATAATAATGGAACGCGGATGACGCGGAATTTACAGATTAAAACGGATTTCTCTTATTTACAAATCGAAAGAATTAGATACGAATTTAAAAAATAATATCAGCTTTAGTACTTACTCTAAAACAAACTTTGCTGCGTTGATGGGTTTTCGTGTTCCAAAAGCCATTTCTTACGCCATAATCCCCCAGCATAACCGGTTAGCGAACCATCTGAACCAATCACCCTGTGACAAGGCACAACAATCCAAAGTGGATTTTTTCCATTGGCGGAAGCCACAGCCCGAATTGCTTTTACATCTCCTAAAATTTTGGACTGTTCTAAATACGTTCTAGTTTTACCATAAGGAATGTCTAATAAGGCGCCCCATACTTTTTGTTGGAATTCAGTTCCTTTTGGATTTAGTTTTAAAGTGAAGTCGGTTCTTTCTCCATCAAAGTATTCGTTGAGTTGAGTGACTGCTTCTTGTAAAACGTTTGGAATTATAGTTGGAATCGTTTGCTCATCTGAAACAGTAATTGAGAATATACCGTTTTCATCCCCAATAATTGTAGCAATACCCAGTGGGGTTTTGATGTGAGCTGTTTTCATAATAAATAATTATCAGCTGCAAAGTACACAAAGTTTGCCAAATTATTTCAAAATAAAAAAACCAATCGGTTTACGAATGGTTCTTATTTTTTAGCCCTGATGGAAACGGCATCCTTTATGTTTTTTTAAACATAAAGATATAGTGTACAGCAGGAAAAAGCTCCTTAATCTACTACAAGTAGAATGTCTAAATTACTTTAAATTAGAATTGATATACGCTTCTAATCCTTGTAATTCTTCGATAGACATTGCTTTTGTAATTGCAAAATTTGCTTTCATTACTTCGTATTGACTTGGGTCAACCAACGGTTTTGCATCGTCTTTTAAGAAAGCCACAATATTTCCGCCTTTAGCTTTATAAACTGCAGCAATATCTTGTACACTAGGTCCAATAGTTTTTGTGTCTACTTGATGACAAGTTGCACAAGTTCCTTTTCCGTTAAATATTGTTGCACCAAGTTCTTCTGGAGTTTGTGCTACTGCCGGCATTCCTTCAGAAGATGATTCTGTAGATTCAGCTGGTTCTTGTTTACCAAAAGACTCTTCTTCCTTTCCTTTGCAAGAAAATGCTACTAATGCGATCGCAATAATTACTATTTTTTTCATGATTTGAAGTATTTTAACTCAAATTTAGTGTACTTAAAGTTTTTAAAAAATGATAATTATCAGTTTTATTTATTTAAAATTACAGCGGCTTCTTTTGCAAAATAAGTCGAAATTAAACTTGCCCCAGCACGTTTGATACACATTAATTGCTCCATCATCGTTTTGTCATGGTCTAACCATCCTCTTTCGGCGGCAGCCTTAATCATCGCATATTCACCAGAAACATGAAATACTGTTACCGGAACATTTACCGCATTTTTTACTTCACGAACAATATCTAAATAAGCAATTCCGGGTTTTACCATAACCATATCTGCGCCTTCTTCAACATCCCAAAGGGCTTCCTTGACCGCTTCAAGCCGATTAGCGTAATCCATTTGATAGGTTTTTTTATCTTTTGGAACTACTACATCTGCTTCTCTTGGTGCGCTGTCTAATGCATCGCGAAATGGTCCGTAAAACGCCGAAGCATATTTAGCCGAATAGCTCATGATTCCCACATTATGAAAACCTGCAGCATCAAGGCCTTGGCGCAAACGCAATACACGACCATCCATCATGTCTGATGGCGCAACAAAATCGGCTCCAGCGGCAGCATGTGAAACGGCCATTTTTACTAAGGCGTCATTTGTAGCATCGTTTGCTACATCTCCATTTTCTATAATACCATCGTGACCATAAATAGAATATGGGTCTAAAGCGACATCTGGCATAACAATCATCTCGGGACAAACCGCTTTAATCGCACGAATAGCTTCTTGCATTAATCCGTTTTTATTCCAAGCTTCTTTTCCAGTATTGTCTTTTAGGTTTTCACTTACTTTTACATAAATATTTACCGCACGAATGCCTAAAGCAAATAATTCTTTGATTTCTTCTAAAGTTAAATCAATCGAACGACGGAAGATTCCCGGCATCGAAGGGATTTCCACTTTTACATTTTCTCCCTCTGCAATAAACATAGGAAACATAAAATCTGACGGACTTAAAGTAGTCTCACGAACTAGACTTCTCATGGATTCGTTAACGCGTAATCTTCTACCTCTGTGTAATGGAAACATAATATTTTGTTTAAAGTTTCAGGTTTAAAAGTTTAAAGTTAAACCCAATTAAAATTTAAAATTCAGAATTTAAAATAAACTATACCCAATCTCTTGGTTTTTCTAATACGTTTACTAATTTCTCTTCTTCGCTACCAGCTTCTGGATGATGACCGTAAACCCATTGTACATGTGGCGGTAAACTCATCAAGATACTCTCGATTCTTCCATTCGTTTTCAGACCAAATAAAGTCCCTTTGTCGTGAACCAAATTGAACTCAACATAACGACCACGACGGATTTCTTGCCAGGTTCTTTGCTCATCTGAATAAGACAATGCTTTTCTTTTTTCCACTATTGGAACATAAGCTTCTAGGAAACTATTCCCAACTTCAGAGACAAAATCAAACCAATTTTCCATACTCATTTCGTCAGTAGCTTTGCAATAATCGAAAAACAATCCGCCTATTCCACGGGCTTCATGACGATGAGCATTCCAGAAATAGGTATCACATTGCTTTTTATATTTTGGATAAAACTCCGGATTGTGTTTGTCGCAAGCGGTTTTACAGGTTTGGTGAAAATGAATGGCATCTTCTTCAAACAAATAATAAGGCGTTAAATCTTGTCCGCCACCAAACCATTGTTGAATCACCTTTCCGTTGTCATCGTACATTTCAAAATAACGCCAGTTCGCGTGAACAGTTGGCACCATTGGATTCTTTGGATGTAAAACCAAACTTAGTCCACAGGCAAAAAAATCCGCTTCGCCTACGCCAAACATTTTTTGCATTGCTTCTGGCAATTTCCCGTGAACAGCTGAGATATTTACACCGCCTTTTTCAAAAACAGCACCGTTCTCGATTACTCGGGTTCTTCCTCCTCCACCTTCTGGGCGTTCCCAAAGATCTTCTTTGAATTTGGCTTGACCATCAACAGCTTCTAATCCTGCAACGATGGCATCTTGAAGGTTTTGTATGTATGCGTAGAATTGTTCTTTCATGTCTAAATAAAACATTAATTAATTTTGTAATTGGCTGGAAGCATATTTCCCACCCTTTGTTCTGATAACTTGCCTGAAAAGCTTATATCTTCGATATTTGAATTAAGACCAAATTGATCAATATAAAACGAGGTAGTTTCCAGAATAAATTTTGACTGACCCGCTTTTTTGTGTAACAAACTAAATTCAGCTATAAATTTTTTATTATGCAAACCTCTTTCTTGTTTTAACACTTCAACTCTTTTTAAGCCTAAAGTATCTCTTACAGTAAAACTATCCTTTGGGTTAACTTGATATGATTTTTCAAAAACTAAAAAATTGCCTTTTCCCAAAGTTTCGTCTCCTAAATTTCTAAAAAATTCTAATTGCGAACCAGTATAACATTTTTCTCTGTTTTTAATTATTTTAGAACTAGAGTCATTTTCTTCAAAACGAGATAAACCAGAAAAAAAACTCCGCGTCACATCTCTAGAATTAACACTTAGTTTCCAAAACTTAGTTTCGAAATTCGATAATTCATAGGTTATTTTGTAACCTAACGCACTATTAACTATAATTAAAGGGTTTTGTGAGAACGCTTTTAATGTTGTTTTATCTTTATCATATATAAAATAAATATCGCTTTCGTTTTCGATTTTAGAAGCTTTTCCAAATGAAGTTCTACCTAAAAATTGATCTCTAAATAGCTCCATTTTTTGCTTTCTAGTAAAAAGATCTTTTTTAATTATGACTTCATTCAAGCTTTCAGCTACTTCTTTTAAAATAACATATAATTCTTTATCCGAATCAAATTTTAAATATTGCGTTTGATACCCTAAAAAACTTACCACCAAAACAGTATTTAATCTAAAAGTGTTGTCAATTATGAAATCTCCTTTTTTATCTGTTAATGTGGCAACTGTTGTTCCGTCAAAATAAACATTTGCAGCTACAAGAGCCTTACCATTAACATCAACTACCTTACCTCTAATTTGAGCAAAAGAAACAGTAACAAATAAAAGAAGTATGAGTGTTTTCATATTATAAAAAACTTAGATTTAAAGCTTTATCCATTAAAAACTATTGTTTATAATTTTAATCAAAATAACTTGAAAGATAAATTTAGTCATTATTTATCTTTCATTTGTATGTTCATATAATTCCATATCTATCGGAGATTCTCCAATAGGAGAAAATTCATTTAATAACGTTCGCTTCCATATAAAATCACAATTCTCGGCCACCTTTACACTTCCTATATTCGTTTTATGAGCGGTAATCTGTAAAACTTTCAAATCTAACTCATTATAAGCAAAGCCCGAAATAGCTTTAACGGCTTTCGTAACCAAACCTTTCCTTTCAAAATCTCTTCCAATACAATAAGCAAGTTCTCCAATTCGACCTACCCAATCAATTTTTTTAATCATAATTAAACCCGCAATATGCTGCGTATCTAACTCTCTGATTACAAAAGTAAAATTTACTTTTCGCCGTATTTCATCATTTTTTTATAAAATATAAGCTACTGACTTTTCAATAGTTTCATTACTAGAAAGCGTAAGCGGAAAAAATTTACTAAGATGCGCTGTATTATCTAACAAAAAAAGATGTAATGTAGTAGCATCCGTTGATTTTAATTGATCGATAATGAAATTTTCTGACAGTATCATTTACCTTATGGTTTTGATTTAATACCAGCAATTTTATTTATTATATCAAATGAAAAAGTCTTACTCTCTAATTGAATATGCTCATAAATAGCGATTGCTTTCGCCGAAAAATCAAATTGATTGTTCTTTGAATAGGCAATTAGAAAGTCCGCGAATTGTTCTTTTTGACCCCAATCCATTTCGTACTTATCTAATAATTGAATCAAATCTTTTTCTTCAATTTGGTCAATAATCACAGTTGTTAAATCAAAATCAGTCAACTGACTATCAATTAAACTCGTGTCTTCTATATTCCAAAATTTGGGCACAAAAACCAAAGAAAGTAAAGTACTTAACATATTGTCAATCTTTACTTTCTTTTCGTCTCTTAATCCTTTATTCAGCATCTGCTATTATTGGTTGTATTCTTTCACTGCATCGATAAATGCTTTTGCATGATCAACAGGAATATTTGGTAAAATACCATGACCTAAGTTCACGATGTATTTGTCTTTTCCGAATTCGTCAATCATTTCGTGTACCATTTTCTTAATCACCGGAATAGGAGATAACAATCTTGATGGATCAAAATTACCTTGTAAAGTAATGTTTCCACCAGAAAGGTATCTTGCATTTCTAGGAGAACAAGTCCAATCTACTCCTAATGCAGAAGCACGACTTTTACCCATTTCGCCAAGAGCGAACCAACATCCTTTTCCGAAAACAATAACCGGAGCGTCATCGGCCAAAGCTTCAACGATCTGATTGATGTATTTCCAAGAGAATTCTTGATAGTCTACTGGAGATAACATTCCGCCCCAAGAATCAAAAATTTGAACGGCATCTACTCCCGATTTTACTTTTTCTTTTAGGTATAAAATAGTCGTGTCAGTAATTTTTTGCAATAAAACATGTGCTGCTTCTGGGTGAGAGAAACAAAATCCTTTGGCTTTATCAAAGCTTTTAGATCCTTGTCCTTCTACTGCATAACACATAATAGTCCATGGCGAACCCGCGAAACCAATTAACGGTACCTCATCATTCAACATTTCTTTAGTCAATTTAATAGCGTCAAAAACGTATCCTAAAGTTTCATGTACATCTGGAACGATCACTTTTTCTACATCCTGAATCGTACGAATAGGATTGGGTAAATACGGACCAAAATTAGGCTTCATCTCTACTTCAATTCCCATTGCTTGTGGAATCACCAAGATATCCGAAAATAAAATTGCTGCATCTGGAGCGATTCTACGAATAGGCTGAACCGTAATTTCTGCAGCTAATTCAGGCGTTTGACAACGGGTGAAAAAATCATATTTATCACGTAAAGCAATAAATTCTGGTAAATATCTTCCAGCTTGACGCATCATCCAAACTGGTGGACGTTGAACTGTTTCTCCTTTTAATGCTCTTAAAAACAAGTCATTCTTTAACATAATTCTATCTTTTTTATTCCCCACCGCAGCGAGGTTATTGGATTTTTTAATTTTCAGCTGTAGGCTCGATACTTTCTTCCGGATTATAATATTGAATCACTTCAATAATTACGTCTTCGATTGTTGGGATTTCGGCAATTACAATGTTTTTAACTTTGTTTAACTCTAATGCTTTTGCAGTAGTATTCCCTACGCAAAAACAAATTTCCTTTTTGATTTTGTTGTTTGTCAAATAACTCTCCACTGCAGACGGACTAAAGAACATTATTCCGTTAAAATTTTCCTGATCGGATATTTTGAAAGGCGCTAATGTAGTTTGGTACACTTCTATTTCATTAAATGTTATCCCTTCGCTTTTTAAGGCTGCTGGCAAGGTTTCCTTACGTAAATTTCCGCTCAAAAAAGTATAACTCTCTTTGCTATAGATCAATGTAATAATCTCCGCTAATTCAGAGGCGTAATCCATATAGACACTAACCGTAAAACCATTAGCTTCGAGTAATTCTTTGGTTTTAATACCTACACAAAAGACCATTTTAGTCTTAAGAATTTCCCAACCGCTTTGTTCCATTAAACTCACAACAGCATTTTGACTACTAAAAATCAAATTATCGTTGAATTTATCTAACTGAAAAAGGTTGTTTTTTATTTCGATAAAATCTTGCTCTAAAAGATCAAAATCAGCATCGATAAATACTTGCCTTTGTTCTGCAGACAATGTTTTGGTTGATAAAATGCTTGTTTGACTCATTATTTCTTTAAGTTATTTTTAATTTCCGCCATTAATTTTGTTCCGCCATTATTCAAGACTTCCTGAGCAGAAAAGAAACCTAATTTTTTCCATTCTTCGATAGGAACAATTTTTTCTACTTCAATTTTTTCTTTTCCGTCAAGCGAAAATAAAACTCCCTGAAAATGAATGGTATCCTCTTCTTCATTATAACGTGCCAAAGCTCCAATAGGTGCCGTACAACCCCCTTCTAATGTTTTAAGAAACTGACGTTCTATATAAGTTACGATTTCGGTTTCAATATCATTTAGCTGCGATAAAGCATCTAGTGTAAACGCATCTTCTTGCATAGCAACAACAAGCATAGCTCCTTGAGCAGGAGCGGGAATCATCCAGTCTAAATTAATATAATTCTCCGGTTTTAAGTTGATTCTTTCTAAACCAGCAGCTGCAAAAATAGCTCCGTTCCAGTCACCTTCGTTCAACTTTTTCATACGCAAATTTACATTTCCGCGAAGGTCAACTACTTTATGTGTTGGATATTTATTCAGCCATTGCGCTTGACGACGCAAGCTTCCTGTAGCAATAGTTCCTGATTCGTTAAGAAAATCAAGATTGCCTTTATGAACTAAAATATCTAAAGTATTGGCTCTTTCTAAAACTGCAGCTTGAACAATCCCTTTTGGCAAAGCCGTAGGAACATCTTTCATTGAATGCACTGCAATATCCACATCGCCATTTATCATAGCAACATCTAATGTTTTTGTAAAAATTCCGGTGATTCCTAATTCGTAAAGTGGTTTGTCCAGAATGATATCCCCAGTAGATTTAACCGATATAATCTCAGTTTTATACCCTAAATCGTTTAATTTTTTCTCTACTGTGTGTGCTTGCCAAAGTGCGAGTTCACTATCTCTGGTACCGATTCGTATTGTTTTTTCAGCCATTTTTATATTTTGATTTCTTAAAAAAGAAAAACCATTAAGAAATTAAGATTCATTAAGTTTTATATAAATTTATTTCGCTGCAAGACCTATTTTAAAAACTTTTTCAATCCACTCGATGCTTTCATCTACCATGGTATCATCATCTTTCAAATGATTAGCAAAGTGTGTAGTAATTTTTTGAATGATTCTTGCGCTTATAATTTCGGCTTGTTCTTCGTTGAAATCAGCTATTTTTTTACTTTGAAAATTTAATTCAGAAGTTTTGATAGCGTTCAATTTTTCTTTCAAAGCATGAATGGTAGGCGCAAATTTTCGCCCTTTTGTCCAAACATTGAACTCTTCTTTGATTTCTTCAATAATAGCCTCAGCAGCTGGAATATGATTTTTTCTGTTTTCTAAAGTTTCGTCAGTCAATTGCGACAAATAATCCATGTGAATTAATGTAACGCCATCTAATTCCTGAACATCTTCATTTACATTTTTAGGTATGGATAAATCCAAAATCAATAAAGGTTTTTTTAGATTTAAAATTGCTTTATCTACAGTAGGATTTTGGGCACCAGTAGCAACTACAACGACATCTGCTTTTTGCAATTCCAGATGTAACTCTGAATAATCTTTTACAATTAAGTTTAGTTTTCCTGCTAATTTCTCTGCTTTATCTTTTGTTCTGTTGATTAGAGTGATGTGTTCGTTTTTGGTGTGTTTTACCAAATTTTCACAAGTATTACGACCAATTTTCCCTGTTCCGAAAAGTAGAATATTTTTGTTTCCAATGTCTTCTACATTCTTCATTATATATTGAACCGAAGCAAAAGACACCGAAGTGGCTCCGGAACTAATTTCTGTATCTGTTTTTATTTTTTTACTCGCCTGAATAACCGCATTCACTAATCTTTCCATGAAGTTATTAGCTAACCCCATTACTTTAGACTGCGTAAAACTTGATCTTATTTGTGAAATAATTTCAAAATCACCAAGAATTTGACTGTCTAAACCTGTTCCTACGCGAAACATATGATTTATAGCTTCTTGATTTTTATATACAAAACCAACCTTTTGAAATGATTCAACACTACCTTGACTGTTCTCACAAATCAATTTGATTAATTGAAAAGGGTGTTCTGCAAATCCGTATATTTCAGTTCGGTTACAAGTAGACGTTACGATTAAGCTTTCAATCCCTTCCTCTTTTGCTTGTTCCAGTAAACGTGTTTTAGCTAAAGCATCTAAGCTAAATTTTCCTCTAATCTCGGCATCTGCTTTTTTATAGCTTAATCCAACGGAGTAAAAATACTGATGCTTTGATAGGTTATTATTTTCCATATAAATACTTTTCCAAAAAGTGAGACAAAATTATCACTATAGACTTTATAAAAGTAACGCTAGAAGTTCTTTTTGTGTCGCTAGATGTTTTTTTGTTTCTAATCGGCTATTTTTATCCAAAAATAGTTAGTTTTGTAATGAAATCAAGTTGTCACGCCTTTCTTATTTAGAGTCGTTCTAAACTAACACGGCTGATAATTGTCATGTTTTAAATTAAAAAATGTCGCTATGAGTTCTCAAGAAATTATAAAAATTGAAGATGATTTTACCTTAATTCGTTTTCAGAATGACAGCACAGAATCCTTTAATGCCCAGCGCGAAGTCAGCAGTGGGTTGATTCAGTTTCATTTTGGATTAAAAGGAAGCGCTAAATTTATATTCAATCAAGGGAATTATTCCTTAGAATTGAAAGAAGAAAAATCCTTGCTTTTATACAATCCACAAAAAGAATTGCCTTTAAATCTCGAGTTAGCGCCAAATTCATGGGTGATATCTGTGATTATTTCCATCAAGAAATTTCATGCCTTATTTTCGACAGAAGCAGATTATATTACTTTTTTGAGTGGAGACAACAAAGATAAAAAATATTATAACGAAGGGAATATAAGTCCGTCGATGGCAATTGTGCTATCGCAATTATTTCATTACAGCCTGCATCCTTCGATAAAAAACTTGTATTACAAAGGGAAAGGATACGAATTATTAAGTTTATATTTCAATCGAACAGAAGATCCCAATGCAGAACAATGTCCGTTTTTGATCGATGAAGACAATGTAATGAAGATTAGAAAAGCCAAAGAAATTATTATTGCTAATATGGCAGAACCGCCCGGTCTACAAGAACTGGCCGATGAAATAGGTTTAAATTTAAAGAAACTGAAAATGGGTTTCAAACAAATTTATGGCGATACTGTTTATGGGTTTCTATTTGATTACAAAATGGATTTTGCTCGAAAATTACTCGACAGCGGATCATATAACGTAAATGAGGTAGGATTAAAAATAGGATACAGCACCGGAAGTCATTTCATCGCTGCCTTCAAAAAGAAATTTGCTACAACGCCAAAAAAATACTTAATGTCCATAAATCCGAATACTTAATTCGTCATCGGTTTTTTATATTAAACAATAAATAAAAAATAGTTAATCGTAATTTACAGCAAACCAACTTTAATTACTTTTGCCACAAGATTACACATTCTTCGTACTCAAGGGTTTTACCTGAACAGCTGAAGCAATGATAATAATAAAAAGAAATAATTTATGAAAGGTGTATTATTAGTCAACTTAGGTTCTCCTGAAAGTCCAACTGCAAAAGATGTAAAACCTTATTTGGATGAATTTTTAATGGACAAGTACGTAATTGATGTTCCGTTTTTGTTAAGAGCATTATTAGTTCGCGGAATCATTTTGCAAACGCGACCTAAAAAATCAGCGGCAGCCTATGCTAAAATATGGTGGGACGAAGGTTCTCCACTTGTAGTGATATCTAAAAGAATGCATGCTAAAGTAAAGCAATTAGTGAATGTTCCCGTTTCATTAGCCATGCGTTACGGAAACCCTTCTCTTTTATCAGGGTTACAAGAATTACATGATCAAGGTGTTACTGAAGTGATGCTTTTTCCTTTGTATCCGCAACATGCGATGGCGTCTACAACTACAATATTAGAACTAGCCGAGGAACACCGTAAAAAGTATTTCCCAGAAATGAAATTTACGATTGTACCTGCTTTTTATAACAAACCTGACTATTTACAAAACCTTGCGGATTCTATAAAAGGGCACTTGGAAGGGTATGACTACGATCATTTGTTGTTTTCTTACCATGGAATTCCAGAGCGTCACATTCGCAAAACGGATATCACCAAATCACATTGTAAAATTGACGGCTCTTGTTGCAATACGCCCTCACCGGCACATGAGTTTTGTTACCGTCACCAATGTTATGAAACTACAAAACAGGTCGTGAAATTATTAGGTATTCCAGAAGGAAAATACAGCCAAACGTTTCAATCCCGTTTAGCGGGTGACAAATGGCTTACGCCTTACACGGATGTCGAAGTGAACAAAATGCCTGAAAAAGGAATTAAAAAATTAGCAGTGGTAACTCCAGCTTTTGTCTCTGATTGTTTAGAGACATTAGAGGAAATCGCGATGGAGGCTAACCACGAATTCAAGGCACATGGAGGCGAAGAATTCTTGGCAATTCCTTGCCTGAACGATAGCGATGCCTGGTGCAATACCGTAAGCAATTGGATTACCGAATGGGTAGCTGTTGAAAAAACGACTGCATAAATGGCAATTTCAGCCGAAGAACTAGGAACCGAAGACATAAAAAAACTCTTGATGAAGCAGGCTTTGCCTGCTTCTATTGGGATTTTGTTCATGTCCGTCAATATTCTTATTGACACCATATTTGTCGGACAGTGGATTGGTTCTCTTGCTATTGCGGCTGTAACAGTGGTCTTACCGATAACATTCCTGATTTCATCTTTAGGTATGGCTATTGGTGTGGGCGGCGGTTCTGTTCTTTCTAGAGCTTTGGGTGCGAAAGACCGCGAAAAAGCCAAAACCACTTTTGCCAATCAAATTATGATGACCTTTATTTTGGCGTCACTTTTTGTAGTTCTTGGCATCTTTTTCAGTTCTGAAATGCTACTGCTTTTTGGTGCCAAAGGAGCAATCATAGCACCGGCAGCTGAATTCTTTTCCCCAATCATTGTTTCTGTGCCTTTTCTGGCACTTTGTATGATGGGAAACAATATTATAAGAGCAGAAGGCAAAGCTAAATTTGCCATGGTTGCCATGATTATTCCTGCTTTTGTCAATATCATATTAGATATTATTTTTATAAAAGTGATGGGATTAGGCATGTTTGGAGCAGCGTTAGCCACATCCATTTCCTATTTTATGTGCTTCCTTTTTGTTCTTTGGTTCTTTATTTATAAAAGCGAATTAAAACTAAAAGCGCGACATTTTAAATTACACTTACCCATCATTAAAGAAATTACAGAACTAAGTTTTGTTACTTTTTCAAGACAAGGAGTTATAGGTGTTTTGGCCATTATTCTCAACCACACTTTATACTCGTATGGCGGCGAACATTCGATTGCCGTTTACGGAATAATAAGTAGAATGTTGATGTTTGCCCTATTCCCGATTCTTGGAATCACACAAGGGTTTATCCCGATTGCTGGCTATAATTATGGGGCTCAAAATTACGAAAGAGTAAAAGAGAGTATTCAAATATCAATAAAATATGCGGCGCTACTAGCATCGTTAATTTTTGTTGTTATTCTCTACTACGCTGCGCCTATAGTCGCCATTTTCACCACCGATCCAAAAGTTATTGCCGAAACACCGGATGCATTGCGCTGGGTATTTGCTGCTTCTCCGATTATTGCCATCCAGTTAATTGGGGCTGCCTATTTTCAAGCGGCAGGTAAAGCTAAAAAAGCATTAATGCTGACGCTGAGTAAACAAGGATTTTTCTTAATTCCGTTAGTACTGATACTACCGAATTTTTTCGGTATTTTTGGAGTGTGGGTTGCCTTCCCTATTGCCGATGTGTTGTCAACAATACTAACCGGTTATTTTCTAAAGAAAGAAATGAATACAAAATTGATTAAAACTACTGATGGAATATTATAACTACCTCAAATCCCTACACCTCATATTTGTAATTACCTGGTTTGCAGGTTTATTCTACATCGTCCGTTTATTTGTTTACCAAATTGAAGCAAATGACAAACCATCCCCTGAAAAAGAAATTTTGCAAGCACAATATAAAATAATGACCTACCGCTTGTGGTATATTATCACTTGGCCTTCGGCGATTCTAGCTAGTATTTTTGCATTTTGGATGCTGTTTTTCACTGACTTAGGAAAGTCTTGGTTGCAAATGCCATGGATGCATGTAAAACTTGGCTTTGTATTTGTGTTGTATTTATACCATGGCAAGTGCCATCAAATATTTAAGCAATTGCAAAACGACCAGGTTAAATACACAACTAACTTTATGCGTTTATGGAATGAAGGGGCTACCATCATTCTTTTTGCAGTCGTTTTTTTAGTGGTTCTGAAAAATGCAGTTAATTGGATTTACGGGGTCGCTGGCATTTTTATATTTTCAATTACGATTATGTTGGGCTTTAAATTTTACAAGAGAATACGAGAAAAAAGTAATTAGCAACTAGCTATTAGTACTTGGCTTCATGGCTTTGAACTAATCACTATTCACTATTCACTAATCACTAAAAAATGCTAAAAGGTTTCAAATTATCGATGTTATCACTACGAATTCGGATTTTTCTTTCGATGATCGTACTGATAATTGTAGCCTCTGTTTTACTAGCTTCCATCTCGATTATCCAATTTAAAAACGAAGCCAAAGAATACCATCAGGAGCGACTGGAACGTAAAGAAAATGCAGTTAGGGAGCATATCAATTATGTCCTTTCTACAACAACTTACCCTTTAACGACTGAAAACCTGGATTTAATTTTCAAGGATAAAATTCATGAACTGGCACACATCCACAATATTGAGATAAACATTTATAGCTTAGAAGGCGCGCTATTAAAGTCATCCAAAGAATCTTTTTCCGTTGATAAGGTTTCGCCGCCCATCCCAAAATACATATTAAAACTAGTTCGCTCTTCGATTGAAAAACGATACGTTGACATTAAAACGATAAATGGTGTTAAAAACCGCTCCTCTTTTACCCAAATAAAAGACGACAAATTCAAACCACTGGGTGTTTTGAACTTACCTTATCTCGAGGACGACGGTTTTTATGAAAAGGAGCTGCATAGTTTCTTAATCCGTTTAGGGCAAGTCTATACCTTCATGTTAATTGTGGCATTTGGACTAGCTTACTTCCTCGCAACTTACATCACTAAATCACTAAAAACGATTTCAGACCGGATAAACGAAACCAGTTTGAGCCAAAAAAATAAAAAAATAGTACTAGAGGCGAGCAGCAAAGAAATCAACTTATTGATCAAGTCTTATAATCGAATGGTCGAAGAGCTAGAGATAAGTGCCGTGAAATTAGCGCAAAGCGAAAGAGAAGAAGCTTGGCGCGAAATGGCAAAACAGGTGGCTCATGAGATCAAAAACCCTTTGACGCCCATGCGTTTGACTGTACAAAGCTTTGAAAGAAAATTCAATCCCGAAGATCCTGACATCATACAAAAAATGAAAGATTACTCGGAGACATTGATTCAGCAAATTGACACCATGAACGCCGTTGCATCTGCTTTTTCTAATTTTGCTTCTATGCCAGCACAACAAAACGAAACGTTGAATGTAGTGGAAGTCGTTGAACTGTCACTAGATATTTTTAATGAAGAACACATTGTCTTTGAAAGTGATTCTCCCGAAATTATTTCTAAAGTAGACCGAACACAATTGATTCGAATCATCACCAATTTAGTTAAAAACGCCATTCAATCAATACCAGAACAACAGGAAAATAAAAGGGTTTTTGTAGCCGTAAAAAAAGACCTCAACAATGTACTAATCATCGTTGAAGACAATGGAATCGGAATCAAACCTGAAGATATTAGTCGTATTTTCGAACCTAAATTCACCACTAAAAATAGCGGAATGGGATTAGGCTTGGGTATTATCAAAAACATCATTGAAAATTATAAAGGAACAATTACCTTTGATACAGAATATGGAAGAGGGACACGTTTTACAGTATCACTTCCAATAATTAACTCTTAAATTACTAAAATGAGCTACAATAACATTCTAGTTGCAAAAGAAAACAGTATTGCAACAATAACTATAAACCGCCCTACAAAACTAAATGCCCTAAATACAGTAACGATTCAAGAACTGCATGAGGCGTTTCAGGAGTTGGAAAAAAATTATGACACCCGTGTGGTTATTTTAACCGGAAGCGGTGAAAAAGCATTTGTTGCAGGAGCTGATATCGCTGAATTTGCCGACTTTTCAGTTGAAGAAGGCGTTCAATTAGCTGCTCAAGGACAAGACATTTTATTCAATTTTGTCGAAAATCTAAAAATCCCTGTTATTGCAGCCGTTAATGGATTTGCACTTGGAGGAGGATTAGAATTAGCTATGGCTTGTCACTTTAGAGTCGCTTCAGATAATGCTAAAATGGGCTTGCCAGAAGTATCTTTAGGAGTTATTCCAGGGTATGGTGGAACGCAACGTTTACCACAATTAATAGGAAAAGGACGCGCCATGGAAATGATTATGACTGCAGGAATGGTAACCGCTGAAGATGCCTACAGAACTGGTTTAGTAAACCATGTGGTACCACAAGCAGAACTTTTAGACTTCTGCAATGGCATTGCACAAATAATCATGAAAAACTCTCCTTTGGCGATCAGCAAAGCAATTAAATCAATTAACGCTAATTATAAAGATGGTGAAAATGGTTTTGAGACCGAAATAAAATCTTTTGGAAAATGTTTTGGAACCAATGATTTTAAGGAAGGTACTACTGCCTTTTTAGAAAAAAGAAAAGCTGCCTTTACTGGAGAATAAAATTATTATATAAAAAAATACCGCAGATTCATTGCTTTTAAAACTATGGATCTGCGGTTTTCTATTTAAAAAATTAAAGTTTTCGTAGAATACATTCCTCTTTTCAGATACAAAAGCTAATTTTGCACACTCTCTTTTTAGAGAAATTAAACCTAAAATTAAACTCATGTCATACGAACCCGTATTTGCCCTTTTTTGGGAAAGTGTAAAACAAAGTATTCAAAACGGAACTTATGCCAAATTAACTTTGGCGAAGACCATAGGTGATACAGAACTGAAAAACATTTATGTGCGACCTGTATTACTGGAAAATGATGTTTTTAGCCTTTCTCTTAGCGCTAAATACAAAACAGAGGAAATAGAAAGTTTTCATACGATTGACGAAGCTTTTATAGTATTGGCTCCGTATATGAACAATCCTTTTTTGACAGCCCTTTTATTTACAACAGAAAACGACATTACTTTCAAACTCAACAAAAAAAGAGTGGGAAGTATTATAGAACAGCCACCTACGTTTAAAAATGCTTCGGATGTAATTATCGAAATGAAAGAAAAAGGAATAATTTAGTTGTGTTAAGTGTTCCGTTTTTTAGTAATCAATAGTTCTGAACACTATAAAGCTGAACACTGCTCACTTACTTCTCCCCATCCCATTCCGCATAAAATTGCGCAATAAAGCTTTCCATGAAACGATGTCTTTCTAACGCAATTTGTTTGCCAGTTGGCGTATTCATTTTATCTTTCAACAAGAACAGTTTCTCATAAAAATGATTTAGCGTAGGCGCATCATTTTTTTTATATTCCTCTTTTGTCATTTTTAAATTCGGAGCGATTTTAGGGTCGTACAGCGCTCTGTTTTTGAATCCGCCATAATTGAACGCTCTAGCAATACCTATAGCACCTATAGCGTCTAAACGGTCAGCATCCTGAACAATTTCTAATTCTATAGACGAGAAGTCCTTTTTGAAATTTCCTCCTTTAAAAGAGATGTTTTCTATGATTTTGATAACGTGCTCAATAATTGCTTCATCCACTTCCTCTGATTCTAGAAATGCTCTCGCTGTTTCCGGTCCAACCACTTCGTCTCCATTATTGAATTTGCTATCTGCTATATCATGAAGCAACGCTGCTAGTTTTACTACTATCTCATTACAAACCTCATCTTTTGCAATCGATAATGAATTTTTATAGACTCTTTCGATATGAAACCAATCGTGGCCACCTTCTGCATTTTTCAATTTTTCTTTAACAAAAGTGATAGTCTTACTTATGATATCTGTGTTATTCATCTTTTATATTTTATAAAAAAATGTTGATTTCTAAAGTTATTACACTCTAAAAATCAACATTTGTATTTTATTTTATTGTTGATTCTAAAATCAACATTCGTTACTTTTACAACTAAAACCTACAATCTTGCAGGCTCTACCCATTTGAAAATATGGGATTCTTGAGGAATAACCATTCTTTCTGAAATTCTAGCCATTCTAGCAGGTAATTTCATTAAATAATCACGTGCTTTCTCTGCCTCATCAGTTAAACCGGTAATTTTATCAATTTCCCATTTAACCATTAATTTTTGCATGATATCAATATAATCTGCCGCAGTATAAACTCCGATACGCTGCGCTGAATCAGAAAACTGTTCGAATGCAGTACTTATTTTCTCTCCTGATTCTCTCAAGAAATGTGCTGGCATTACAATTTTTTGTTTCATCATGTATTGAAAAGCAAGCATCATCTCACTAGGATCTATCTTGAAAATAGCGCTTACAAACTCTGAATAAGCATGATGATGGCGCATCTCGTCACCGGCAATCATCTTACACATTTTTGACAATTTATTGTCTCCATATTTCTTAGCCATTTGTGCCACTCTATTATGAGAAACATAAGTAGCAAGCTCTTGAAAACTCGTGTATACAAAGTTTTTATACGGATCTCTTCCAGTTCCAATATCGAAACCATCATTGATAAGGTGTTGCGTTGTCATTTCAATCTCACGCATATTAACACGCCCAGATAAATAAAGGTACTTGTTTAATAAATCACCGTGACGATTTTCTTCACCTGTCCATTGTCTGATCCATTTAGACCAACCATTTCTTTCTACGTTATCAATTCCCTCTACATCCATCAACCAAGACTCATAGGTAGGAAGGGCTTCTTCAGTAATGGTGTCTCCAACTAGGGTTACCCAAAAATCATAAGGTAATTCCTTTGCTATCTCGCGCAACTCTCTAACCTCTTCAAAAAAGTTGTCACTTTCTGAATTGGGTAAAAAATCGGTTGGTTGCCATATTTTTTCAACAGGTATTAAATATTGATCAACATAGCTATCAACGTTTTTTTCCAAAAACTGCATAACTTCTAATCGAATGTTTTTTATTGACATTTTATATAAATTAAAATTTTATTCCATTTACTACTGCGCTTTCTGTCTTCTCCATTAGCTCCGCAAAATCATATTCACTTACTGCTAATGGTTTATGTAATACAAAGGTAAGCCGATTTCCCAAACCTAATGGAAAAAATCCATATTTAACGATTTTCCAAGAATTGTTTATACTTACAGGAACGACATAAGCCGATGGTGCGTTCTTACATAATATTTTCAAACCTGTTTGCGCAAACTCTTTTGGCTTCCCTGTCTTACTTCTAGTTCCTTCCGGAAAAATAACTGCCGAACGGTTATTTGCAACTATATAATCGGCCAAACCTTTAATTGCAGGAATCGCTTGCTTAGGATCTTTTCGATCAATCAACACAGAACCTCCATGACGCAAATTAAAGGAAATACTTGGAATTCCCTTGCCTAATTCCTTCTTACTTACAAATTTACAATGAAATCTACGTAAATACCAAATCATTGCTATGATATCGTACATGCTTTGATGATTAGAAACAAATATAATTGGTACGTTTTTGGGTACACTTTCTATATTTTCAAATTTAAAGGTTGTTCCCAAAAGGTTCGTGAGTCTCACGAAAATAAAATTCATGTAGTCCACACTTTTTTTATGAGCCTGGTATCCAAAAACATTGAAACAAACCCATTGAATAGGGTGAAAAATGACCAACGTAAGACCAAATAACAAATAATATATTACGGATATGGGATACGATATTATTTTTTCCATGCTTAAAATTTAAGCGACAAAAGTAGCAAATATATTTTTACTGCTAATTAATTCCTACACAATAATAGGTTTAGCGTTTATGTATTCAATGATAGTACAATAATCCCTATAGCTATCGGGAGGACTCTTTTAATACTATATCTGCATCATCCTATACATTTTCTGACTAATAAATAACTACAATTAGTATTAATTGTACCTTTGTCTGCTATAATCCCTCTCTCTAAAGAAAAATGAATTTCACTTATCCAAAAAAAGAAAAACTAAAAAGTAAAATCATAATTGGACTATTATTTACTGAAGGGAAATCTGTATCTAAATATCCGCTACGACTCGTATATCATTGCGGGCCATCAAGTGACGGTCAGCAAATAAAAATGGGAGTTTCTGTTTCTAAGAGGAACTTTAAAAAAGCAGTTGACAGGAATTACTTCAAACGTGTTCTGCGTGAGACCTATCGTTTGAATAAACACATCCTTACTGACAAACTCGACCAAACGTATTCTTTCATGTTTTTTTACCAGACCAAAGACCGCTTGTCTTATGAGGAGATTAACATCAAGACCATTCAGTTGTTTGAAAAATTTGTAGCACAAAACAGTAAAAAAGAACAAACAGAAACAAATAGCGATCTAGTAAAAGAATAATTTCGCCTCAATAATTAAATTAGAGTTTATCAAAAAAATTGTAGTTTTAGCTCTAAATAAATTAATATGAAATCTATTATTCTGTTTTTATTGGTGCTAATATCTTTTTCAAGCTGTAAAAAATCCGACAGTGAAGTAGCAGCTTTTTCAATGTCACCAAATTCATCAGAATTAGATCAAGTAAAATTTGTGAAACCTGTAGTTGCAAACGCAGAAGAAGTTACTGAAGAGCCTCCAATTAACTCCTCTCAGAAAGAACAAAAAACTACAGAACAAAAAATAATTAAAGAAGCTAATCTTCGTTTTGAAACTACTGATTTAAATTCTACTTACAATCAGATATTAAAAAGCACTACCGAAAGTGGTGGCTCAATACAAAATGACACTGAAGGAAAAGATTACGGCACTATCTTTAGACGATTAGTCATTAGAGTTCCTAGTCAGAATTTTGATGGTTTTTTAAAAAACATATCAAAAGGCGTTTCCTATTTTGACAATAAGGAAATTTCAGCACAAGATGTAACGACTCAATATATTGATATTGATGCGAGATTAAAAACTAAAAAAGTACTTGAAAATCGATATATTGAATTACTAAAAAAAGCAAATAAAGTATCGGAAATGTTAGAAGTTGAGGCACAACTATCAGCCATTCGTGAAGAAATAGAAGCTAAGCAAGGACAATTTAACTATTTACAAGATAGGATTTCTTTAAGTACAGTTACTGTAGAGTTTTACAAACCGGTTGCTCCAGATAGTGGTATAACCGTTTCGTATGGAATGAAAATCTGGAATGCAGTCAAATCTGGATTTAATAGCTTCTCAAGCTTTTTCATAAGTTTAATTAGCGTTTGGCCCTTCCTTATACTCCTTGGAATAGTGTTCTATTTTGTAAAAAAAAGATTTAAGAAAAAAACCGTTTAAGATGACAAACTTTTTTAAAAAAAAATACATAGTTCCCGTAGTTGCCTCGGCATTACTGTTTCTAGGTGCCAGTTTCAAAAATGATTTTTTTGAAATTGCAAAACAAATCGAGATATTCACTACACTTTTCAAGGAATTGAATATCAATTATGTTGATGAGACAAACCCTGGAGACCTAATGGACAATGCGATCAAAGGCATGTTAGCTGGTCTAGATCCCTACACTGTTTATTTCAATGAACAGGAAGTTGTGAAATTTAAAATAAACAATACCGGGGAATATACAGGAATAGGCGCTTTGATTACCCGAAGAGAGGATAAAATAATTATTCGTGAGGTCTACAAAGATTTCCCTGCTGATAAAGCTGGTCTTAAACCCGGAGATGAAATTACTCAAATAGGAGATGTTCTTTTATCCGACTTCAAAGACGATGCCTCCCAACTCATGAAAGGAGCTAAAAACACCAAAATCGACGTCAAATATATCCGTCAGGGAAAAACAAATACGGCACAAATTATTCTTGATGAAGTCGAAATAAAATCGGTGGTGTTTTTCTCAAAAATAGATGAAAAAACAGGATATATCGTCTTGGCACATTTTAATAAAAAAGCTTCCTATGAAACCAAACAAGCATTAGAGGAACTAAAGAGACAAGGTGCTGAAAGAATTATATTAGACCTAAGAGGAAATCCCGGAGGTTTATTGAATGAGGCGGTAAACATATGCAATCTCTTTGTACCGAAAAATGAAGTTATCGTAACCACAAAATCGAAAAACGAAAAACACAACAACACCTATAAAACGACAATGGAACCGGTCGACACGGCAATTCCATTAGTAATAATTATAAATGACAAAAGTGCTTCAGCATCAGAGATTGTAGCGGGCGCGTTACAAGATTTAGACCGAGCTGTAATAGTGGGAAGTCGCAGTTTTGGAAAAGGTTTGGTACAAAAACCAATAGACTTAACATACAACACCCAGTTAAAAGTAACGATTTCTAGATATTACACACCATCAGGAAGGTGTATTCAAGCTTTAGACTATGCCCATAAGGATAAAAATGGCGTAGCCATTAGAACGGATGAAAAAAACTACAATAGCTTTAAAACTAGAAAAGGAAGAAGCGTTTATGACGGTGGCGGCGTCTTACCAGACATCCAACTTGAAGAAACAAAAACAAGTCCTATTGCCAATGCATTGTTGAAAAATGATGGGATTTTCAATTATGCAACTGCCTATTATTACAAAAATCCTAATTTAGGAGTACAAGTACCTTCTTTTTCGAATACTGACTTTTTGGATTTCAAAAATTTCTTAAAAACTCAGAAAATTTCTTTCGATACCGAAACAGAGCAGGCACTAAAAAACACTATGGCTGTGGCCAAAAAAGAAAAAATAGACGCCACGATTACTACAGAATATGAACAACTTCTTGCGGCACTTCAAAAAAGTGAAGAGACACTATTGGATAAAAACCAAGAAGAAATTAAAGGGCTAATTGTTGATGAAATTATTAAACGATACCAATATCAGGAAGGTCTTTATCAATATTATGTGAAAACTAATTCCGAAATAAAAAAATCCGTCAGTATTTTAAACAATAGTGCTGACTATAAAAATATTTTAAAAATTTAATGCTAAAATATTTAAAAATAATAGCTCTGCTGTCCTTTAGTTATCTTACCGCTCAAGCAGGGAAAGTAGAAACTGTTTATTTTGAATTTGATAAATCCAACCTCTATTCTGAGCAGGAGCAAATGATCTTAGATTTTATAATTAAAGTAGATACTTCTAGGATAGAATCTATTCAAATCTATGGCTATTGCGACGATCGGGGAACCGCTGATTATAATTACAAATTATCCGAGCAAAGAGTAAATACTGTTCGTAATTTACTTATTTCCTACGGCTTCAATAAGAACAAAATTGTAATAATTGAAGGAAAAGGACGCGTCATTTTAACTGATGATCTTTTAGAAAATCTAGGTGAAATACGATCCAAAAACCGACGTGTCGATTTACTACTTGTGCAGAAAAATAGCTTTGGGGAAGGGATTTACAACTCTTTTCAAGACAAGCACGTAGTAGGAGATCGGATTTATTTAGAAAAAATATATTTCCCGTTTGGAAGCAGCAAACTAAACTATCAATCCAAACAAGAATTAGACAAAATTGCTAAAATACTTGACTCAAATAAAGGAATTGAATTTGAAATTATAGGCCATGTATGCTGCACTCCGAGTTATTACGAAGACGCTATCGATAGGGAAACAAATGAGCGAAAACTATCCGTAAACCGCGCCAAATCTGTTTTCCTATATTTAATGAACCAAAACATCAATAGCCTAAGGATGTCTTATAAGGGTGTTGGAAATAAATTCCCCTTAGGAAAAGGGGAAGAATTTGACCGGAGAGTTGAGTTTCTTATTACTAAAATATAATTACTCTTTCTTCATTTCGATATGTGGAATATCATCTTCCAGATACATTTCGCTACTTTGCACAAACCCGTGGCTTTCATAGAATTTTTTCAGATATAATTGAGCGCCAATAGTTATTTTACTTTCCCCATAATGCTGCGCTATTCCAGCGATAGCTTCCCGCATCAAATCATGACCCCATTTTCTGTCACGGTAATTAGCATCTACCACTACCCTTCCTATTGATGCATTATCAAAACTGATTCCGGGTTTAAAAAGTCGGGCATGAGCCACTACTTTTCCTTCAAACTCTGCAAAAAGATGCAATGCAACTTTATCCTTGCCGTCAAGATCAAGATAGACGCAATTTTGCTCCACTACAAAGATCTCACTTCTTAATTTAAGTAAATCATATAGTTCATTAACTGAAAGTGCCTCAAAAAGCTTTATTTTCCATTGTATTGCCATGGATTGTTTCTTTATTTTAAAATTTAGGTTTTGGAATTTATGCTCCTTTACAATTCTTTTTTAAGCACTGTAACTGATTTTATAATGGATTCTAATTCATGCATGGAATCTCGTTTTTCCTTCGAAGGTGAATAACAAAATCCCTCCAGAAACAACACTCTATTATTTACTGTATCAAAAATAGCGTAATTAATAAAAGGGCCCGACATGAAATCGTTTCGCAACTCCCAGGTTCCTTTTATTTCATACGTTAATTTACCGTCCAGTTTAATCTTAAAGAAATAAGGAGCATAAGCTTCTTCAGTAATCATATCCGTATCGGGTTCTTTCCCGTGAATGTATAAAGCACCTATAGAATCTCTCGTTTTAATGATATTTGAAACCAAATTTTTATTGTTCTTTATCGCATTAATGGGTACTTGATAAATTAATAAACTAGTGTTTCCGCTTACTAATTCTTTCTTTAGCCAAATAAAATTAGCATCCTGCACCATGTTTTCATAATCGGATGGGACGTCTATAGTGATATTGAATTTTTCAGTAAATAATTTTTCTTCAAGAAGTGACTTTTTATTAATTCTTTGGCATTCCTCAATTTCAGTCTGGCGAATGATTTGGATTATTTGAGAGGTGTTTTTTTCTAAAATAGCTACAATGTCTGCTCCTGTCTTTCCTGAAATATGAAAAACATTTTGCGGTGAGGCATATTCATCTTTCTTTATGGCGAAGTAATTTTTATCACCTTTCTTAACTATAATAATATTTCGGCTATCCGTCATAAACCCTTCCATAAGTTTAATAGGATATTGATTTATAGTAAATAGAGGTTCTTCTTGCGGCAATCCGATTACTGGGGAAGCAAACTTATTTCTTATACTATCCCCTATCTCGCCATTCCAGAGCTGATCATCAATAATAACAGAGATATTATTGACTTTTCCAGTCGTTTTTCGAATAGCGTTAGTTTTTTCCTCTTTACAGGAAAAAAACAGAACCGAAATAAGGAGTATTAAAAAATAGGATTTATTCATTCTAATTATATTATAAAATAAAACCCAAATTTATAGAAGTTAAACGTATTATCCGCTAATTTTCAACTTCATTCCAGGTTTAATTTTTTCATCGCGAATATCGTTCCACTTTTTAATGTCTGAAATCGTTATTCCAGGATATTTTTTGGCTATGCTGTATAAAGAATCGCCTTTTTGAACATAATAGTCGGCTACCAATTTTTTAGATACGGCTGCATTGTCCTTCTTTTTGAATGAATCTACCGAAGCTTGAGCCGTATTGATGGCAACTTCATTCTTAGCAACTACCAAGACTTTACCTAAAACAATATTATGGTCTGATAACTGATTCCATTCTTTTAAATCAGCTAAAGAAGCGCCAAATTTCTTCGCTATATTTCCAAGGTTGTCTCCTTTTTGGACTGTATATTCAATGTCTTTCATTTCTGCTTCTGCAACAAGCTCCGTTTTATTGTCGGTATTTGTTTCTGCAACCTTTAAAGACGCTCCTAATTGAACAGTTGTATTCGAGAGATGGTTCCATTCCTTAATTTCAGCAACTGTAACATTATTCTTTTGAGCAATGCTGTTTAAATTATCTCCTTTTTGAACAATATAACTAGTGGCAGTATTTGCAGAAACGGTATCTGTCTTAACCTCTTTTATAATTTTAATGTCCCTCACGACTTTTACATCTGCTGAAGCAATTTCCGTTCTAGGTTCTTTTTTAACGGTTTGCACAACGCTTTCTGTAGTAATGATTTTTAAACTTTTTCCGTAGCCAATCGAGTTACTTCTAAGTCCGTTCCATTTTTTAATTTCGGCAACAGCAACATCATATTTACTGGCAATTGAACTCAGATTATCCCCTCGTTTTACCTTGTAATATTTTGTTTTGGTTTGTGAAACTGTTTTTGTTTCAGTGCTGCTTTCATCACTTTTTGCTATAGCTCTTGAATTTATGAAAGGGCTTTCCTTAACATCTATTTCATGTTGTATATAAGCATACATTTTGTCTTCATTAGAAACGAATGTGGCTATTTTTTCTGTTGGTAATCTCAAATAATGATGTTCGTCGTTATAAAAAGGAATGATATTCAATTTATATGACGGGTTCAGCAACTGTAATTGTGAAACGGGAACGTCTAATAAATCAGCAACCTGCTTGAATGACATTTGCTTTTTAATCATTATGGTATCCGTTGCAAAGTGCTGCACTACCGCTCTATCTGCTTTTATTCCGTGCTCATTGTGGTATTCATATAAGTACATGGTTGCTAAAAAAGCAGGAACATATCCTTGTGTTTCTTTAGGAAGGTGCTTTCTAATATCCCAGTAGCTTTGCTTTCCTCCGGAGCGTCTGATTGCTTTAGACACATTCCCCGGTCCTGAATTATAAGATGCCAATACCAATTCCCAATCTCCAAAAATGGAATACATATTAGACATGTATTTTGCAGCTGCGGCAGTGGATTTCAAAGGATCGCTTCGTTCATCTACATACGAATCGATCTTTAAATTGTATTGTTTTCCTGTCTGATACATAAATTGCCAAAGTCCTGTGGCGCCCATTCTGGAAACTGCTTTTGGGTTTAATGCTGATTCGACAATAGACAAATACTTTATCTCCAAAGGCACATTTTGTTTGGCGAAAGCCTCTTCAAACATGGGGAAATAATACTCTGAGATTGCCATTAATCGCTCAAACGAATGCTTTCTGTACTTCAGAAACGATTTAATTACATTTTCAAGGCTCTCATTGTATTCAATCTTGAAAGGTGATTTTGCATTCATGGCCTCCAATCTTGCTTTCAACAATTCCGTAGGCAATTCATAATCTACCTTCGCATCCATATTGATGTTCTCAATATCAGAAGTAATATCATTGTACAACTCCAGATTTGTCAATTCCTTCATCCATAAACTGTCTACGCAAGTAGCCATGTCATCTTTTACGAAGGTCTTTTTAATTGAATCTAGGTACGATAGATTTGTTTCTATACTAACAATTCCTTTGCTTTCTGCAAATTGTTGCGAAAACGAAGGAATTGATGTTAATAAAATGAAGGATAGTGATATATTTTTTATAGTCATATTAATGTTGTCAACATCCTTAATTCTAAACGATTAAGGAACTGTTATTTTTACAAACTTAATATGTTATAACTACAAACTTCAATAAAAATTGTTAAAAGTGAAATGTCTAGTCTAAAATCGCTGCGATTCCTGGCAATACTTTACCCTCAAGCATTTCAAGCATCGCACCACCACCTGTAGATACGTAACTCATTTTGTCCTCAAGACCAAATTGTTTTACTGCCGCTACAGAGTCACCACCACCCACAAGAGAGAAGGCTCCTTTTGCAGTAGAAGCTGCTATATATTTACCAAGTTCAATAGTACCATTAGCAAAACTTTCCATTTCGAAAACTCCTAACGGACCGTTCCAAAGAATAGTTTTTGATTCCATAATTACTTTTTCGAAGTTTGCCAATGATTTTGGACCTGCGTCTAAACCTTGCCATCCATCAGGAATTTCGCTTACGTCAACAATTTTAGTTTCGGCGTCATTTGAAAATGCATTTGCCGCAACCACATCAACTGGAATATGAATTTGTACTCCTTTTTCTTTTGCTAATCTTAGAATTTCAAGTGCCAATTCTTGTTTGTCATCTTCACAAATAGAATCTCCAATTTTTCCTCCTAATGCTTTTACAAAAGTAAATGTCATTCCACCACCAATAATCATGTGGTCAACTTTATCCAGGATATTTTCGATAACAGTGATTTTAGAAGACACTTTTGATCCACCTAAAACAGCAGTTACTGGTTTTTCGCTATTTTTCAATACTTTGTTTAAACTCTCTATTTCTTTAGCCAATAATAATCCGAAACATTTTTTGTTTTCAAAAAACTGTGCAATGATAGTAGTCGAAGCATGCGCTCTGTGTGCAGTTCCAAAAGCATCATTTACATAGATATCTCCTAGTGCCGCTAGTTGTTTTGCAAAAGCAACATCTCCAGCTTCTTCTTCACTATGAAAACGTAAGTTTTCCAATAATAAAACTTGGCCTGGCTGTAATCCTGCAGCAGCATTTTCAGCTTCTTTTCCAATACAATCTGAAACAAAATTAACTGGTACCCCAAGAACTTCTGAAGTTGTTTTCAAAATATGCTTCAATGAGTATTTTTCTTCAACACCTTTTGGTCTACCCAAGTGTGACATCAAAATTACACTTCCACCTTGAGCTAAAATAGTATCGATTGTAGGTTTTGCTGCTTCAATTCGAGTAGCATCAGTCACGTTAAAATTTTCGTCTAACGGCACATTAAAATCAACACGTATTATTGCTTTTTTATTTTTGAAATCAAAATCGTTTAAAGTCTTCATCAGCTCTGTTTTTAGTTTGTTTATTTGAAAGAACACCAAATATAGAACTTTTAGATTATTAATAAATTTGAAAAAATCAAAAAAACCGAAACATAATCAACGAAATCGATGTAAATCGATAAATAATTTATTTTTATGCCAAATAAAAAATGATATATTCACAAAAAGAGGGAATAACGCTTTCTAAAACGTTTCAATATCCAATGTCATTTTGCGGTTACATTTTAGTAAACTTTGCTATGTAATATTTTAGACTAACCCATTTTCTTATATCTTTGCTTCATGCAATTTTCTGAAATTTTAGGCCAAGAACACATTAAAAATCATCTGACGCGAAGTGCCGATTTGGGTAGAATCCCGCATGCACAATTGTTTGTTGGTCCTGAAGGAAGTGGTACCTTAGCCATGGCGATTGCCTACGCGCAATATATTTTGTGTGGCAACCAAAACGGAGAAAATAGCGGTACTAATCAAGCTTGCAATCTAAAGTTCCAAAAAATATCGCATCCCGACTTACACTTTGCCTATCCTACTGTAACGACCGAAGAAGTAAAGAAAAGCCCGAAAAGTATTGATTTCATTACTGATTGGAGAAAATTTATAACCACAAATCCTTATGGTGGTTTGTTTGATTGGTATGCCATATTAGGTGTTCAGAACAAGCAAGGCGAAATAAGAGTAGATGATGCACAGGAAATTCTAAAAGCATTGTCGTTAAAATCATATGAAGGTGGTTATAAAATTATGCTAATCTGGATGGCAGATAAACTCAATATTTCTGCTTCCAATAAATTATTAAAGCTGCTGGAAGAACCACCAGAAAAGACAGTTTTTATTTTGATTACTGAAAACGAAGAAGATTTAATTCAAACGATACGTTCTCGTTGCCAGATTTTACATTTTAATGGTTTAAGTGAGCCTATCATTGCAGAAGCATTGGTAGCAAGAGAACAAACCGACCCAAAACTGGCGGCAAAAATTGCACATCAGGCACAGGGAAATTACAACATTGCCTTACACTTACTCCATGCTGATGATGAAGAGCATCCCTTTGAACAATGGTTTGTTACCTGGGTTCGGGCAGCATTCAAAGCAAAAGGAAATGCTGCGGCGATTCAAGATTTGATTCTTTGGAGTGAAAAGATTGCAGGCTTGGGAAGAGAAACCCAAAAGAAGTTCCTTCAATTTTGCATCGAAATGTTCCGTCAGGCATTAATGATGAATTACGAAACCAAATCGTTAGTTTATTTTGAACCCAAAGTCGAAAAGTTTAAACTGGAAAATTTTGCTCCTTTTGTAAATGGTAATAACATTCACGATATCTTTAAAGAACTTTCTGATGCCATGTATCATGTGGAACGCAATGGAAATGCAAAAATCATATTAACTGACTTATCAATAAAACTTACACGTCTAATCCACAAAAAATAACCATATGAACAACGTTGCCTCCATTTTAATATTAGTTTTTTTAGCGATCTCTTTTCTGCAATCCGGTTACGATAAACTGTTTTATTGGAAAGATAATATCGAATGGTTAAAAGGTCATTTTTCTAAAACACCTTTACGAAATCAAGTACCATTGGCTTTAGCAAATGTGCTGGTATTGGAATTAATATCCGGTATTTTGTGCATTGTGGGCTGTATCGAGTTATTGGTAAACAACGGTAGGGAATTTGGTTTTTATGGCGCAGTTTTTTCTTGCATAACTTTACTTATGTTGCTTTTTGGGCAAAGATTAGCAAAAGATTACGATGGAGCAAGAACCATTGTTATCTATTTTATACCGGCAGTTATGGCCGTGTACTGGTTAAATTAGAATACATAAAAAAAGAAAACAGTAATTACATTGACAAATAAAATGACACCAAAACATCCTTCCGAATCCTTGACAACATTAACTGATTTAGTGTTGCCTAGTGAAACAAATCCTTTGAATAATCTTTTTGGCGGTGAATTACTGGCGCGAATGGATCGTGCTGCAAGTATTGCTGCGAGAAGACATTCGAGAAGAATCGTAGTTACAGCATCTGTAAATAGCGTGGCTTTTAATAGAGCTATTCCGTTAGGAAGTGTTGTGACTGTTGAGGCTAAAGTTTCCAGAGCTTTCAAAAGTTCGATGGAGATTTTTATCGACATCTGGGTAGAAGATAGAGAATCCGGAAATAAAACGAAGGCTAATGAGGCTATTTACACTTTTGTCGCAGTAGATGACACGGGAAGACCGGTAGAAGTACCTCAAATAATCCCAGAAACGGAATTGGAAAAAGAACGTTTTGATGCCGCATTAAGACGAAAACAACTCAGTTTAGTTTTGGCCGGAAAAATGAAACCGGAAGAAGCAACAGAGTTAAAGGCTCTGTTCATGTAAAAAAATAGAATTTGAGACTGTCTTTTTTATAGAAAATTAAGGTTTTAAAAAAAAACTTGAAAGAGAAAATTCACATCATAAAAAGAAGTATTTTTACGAAAACATACAATTACTTTTAAATAAAATTAACGGCATACTAATCCATGCTGTTAGTTTGTTACAGATAGAAAAACAATACAAATAGATGAAAGAAAAGGTAAAAGAGAAAGAGAAGATGAGTACAGAAAAAGAAGCTAAATTAAAAGCGCTACAACTTACGCTTGACAAACTGGATAAAACCTACGGAAAAGGAACTGTAATGAAAATGGGCGATAAAGCCATTGTTGAAGTAGAAACTATTTCTTCAGGGTCTTTAGGTATCGATTTAGCATTAGGAGTTGGTGGTTACCCAAGAGGAAGAATAATCGAAATATACGGCCCAGAATCATCTGGAAAGACTACGTTGACACTTCATGCTATAGCAGAAGCTCAAAAAGCGGGTGGAATTGCAGCATTTATCGATGCGGAGCATGCATTCGACAGAAATTATGCTGAAAAATTAGGCGTAGATATTGAAAACCTTATTATTTCTCAACCAGATAATGGAGAACAAGCATTAGAAATTGCTGAAAACCTTATTCGTTCAGGAGCAATTGATATTGTTGTTATTGACTCTGTTGCTGCTTTGACTCCAAAAAGCGAGATCGAAGGTGAAATGGGAGATTCTAAAATGGGACTTCATGCCCGTTTAATGTCTCAAGCATTAAGAAAACTAACAGGAACGATTAGTAAAACAAATTGTACCGTTTTCTTTATCAATCAATTGAGAGAGAAAATTGGAGTAATGTTTGGAAATCCTGAAACTACTACAGGAGGAAATGCATTGAAGTTTTATGCTTCGGTACGTTTAGATATCCGTCGTTCTACACAAATTAAAGACGGAGACAGCGTTCTGGGTAACAGAACTAAAGTGAAAGTGGTAAAAAACAAAGTAGCACCGCCTTTTAAAATTGCTGAATTTGATATTATGTACGGTGAAGGAATTTCAAAAACAGGAGAGATTTTAGATCTTGCCGTAGAATTTGAAATTATTAAAAAAGCAGGTTCTTGGTTCAGTTATGGTGAAACCAAATTAGGACAAGGACGTGATGCAGTTAAGTCTTTAATTAAAGACAATCCTGAATTAGCAGATGAACTAGAAGCTAAAATTAAGGAAAGAATAAAAGAATTAGCAGACGCATAAAACTAAAAAAAGAGTTGGCCGTGGCCAACTCTTTTTTTATACTCTATTTTTAGAAAACATCCATTTCTTCTCGTTTGCTTCATTCTCATACGCCACTAGCTGATTGTAAATAACGTCACGAACTTCCTCCCTGATGTGTCTTCTGTCTACACCTGTTTTTCCAGAGGTTTCAATTTGTTGGTGTATCTTAACACGCATTAATCCTGGACCACCACTGAAAAAAGTATAAGAAAGTCTCTTTTTATTATCTGGAAAACTGATAGGAACTATTGGGATTTGATGTTCAATTGCGAGTCGGAAAGCACCGTCTTTAAACGTATCCAAAAGAATCGATTCATCATCTGGAACACCACCTTCAGGAAAAATACAAACACTCAAACCGCGGTCAAATCTTTTCTGTGCCTCATTAAAAACCGTTAAACGGCTTTTAGAGCAACCTCTGTCTACTAAAATACAGGTTCTTTTATAGAAGAATCCAAATAACGGAATCTTGCCCAACTCCACTTTTCCAACAAAAACAAAAGGGTTTTTCACCGTAGCGAGCATAAGCATAATATCAGTCATAGAAGAGTGATTAGCCACAATCATATAACTTTTATTCGATTCTAAAGTCTGATTTTTTTCGATTTTATAGTAAAAACCCATTCCGAAGAGAATGAATTTTGCCCAAATTCGTGCCATTTTGAAATAGTACGGATATCCTTTTTCAGAAACGATAGACAAAACTAAAAACGGCAACATAATCACTATGGGGATAGTAAATAAAACATAAAACCACATCCGCCATAAAGTCCAGAAAATTATTTTTATTCCTTTCATGACGTCAAAAGTAAGGAATCGAATGTTATCATCATTATAAAGTTTCGATTTATAGAACAAGTAAACTTATTAGTATTTCACAGAGACACACAAAGAAAGACTCAGAGATGTACAAAGAGTATCTTGTATGAGCCTTGGCGTGTTTCCATTATGTTTTTACTCTGTGAACCTATGCGTCAATTATTTATGGAAATTGAGTTTCACGAAGATGCATAAAGAAAAAACGCAGAGGCACACCAAACTACTTATACAAAACTTCGGAAATTTTATTTGCAACTAAACTCTGCGAGCCTTTGTGTAAGTTTTTAAAATTTACCTCAAAAAAATAAAAAACTTTGCGAACTTTGCGATCAAGAAAAAATCACAATGGCTAAAATACTTACAGGCGTTCAAAGTACAGGAACTCCACATTTAGGAAACCTACTAGGCGCAATTATACCGGCGATACAATTATCAAATGATCCTAAAAATGAATCGTTTCTTTTCATTGCCGATTTGCATTCTATCACGCAAATAAAAAACGGAGAATTACTTCGAACGAATACCTATAGCACAGCAGCAGCTTGGCTGGCTTGTGGATTAGATGTTAATAAAGTGGTTTTTTACAGACAGTCAGACGTACCACAAACAGCGGAATTGTCTTGGTATTTGAGTTGTTTTTTTCCTTTCCAACGTTTGACATTAGCACATTCGTTTAAAGACAAAGCTGATAGATTAGAAGATGTAAACGCGGGATTGTTTTCTTACCCAATGTTGATGGCTGCTGATATTTTGTTGTATGATGCAGAGTTGGTTCCCGTAGGGAAAGACCAATTGCAACATCTTGAAATAACTAGAGACGTTGCTTCAAGATTCAACCACCAAATGGGAGAAACCTTCGTTATTCCAGAAGCTAAAATTCAGGAGGACAGCATGCTGATTCCCGGAACCAATGGCGGAAAAATGAGCAAATCAGCCAATAACATCATCAACATTTTCCTTGATGACAAGTCGTTACGCAAACAGGTAATGAGCATTGAAACCGACAGCACGCCACTAGAAGATCCGAAAAATCCAGAGACTTGTAATGCATTTGCTATTTATAAATTACTGGCAACCGAAGACCAATTGGCCACAATGACTACCAATTACCTGGGCGGAAACTATGGTTACGGTCACGCAAAACAAGCCTTGTTCGAGCTAATTTGCGAAACATTCAAAACCGAAAGAGAAAAATACAATTACTATCTAAATAATCTCGAGGAAGTAGATGCGTTATTGAAAATAGGTGCTGGAAAAGCTTCGGCTGTTGCCAATGGTGTATTGTCAAGAGTACGAGAGAAATTAGGCTTTGAAGTGCTTTAAAAACCACATAATCTTAATATACAAACCCCTTTCTATTTTAAAGTAGAAAGGGATTTTGGTTTTAAGCTACCTAGTCAACTGTAGAATTAAATACACTGCAACTCTATTTTATATCCTAAAGTGTATTATATTTAAAATCATTAGCTACAAATTAATCTATGATGAAAAAACATATTTCACTTCTTTTGCTAACTTTTTTTTCTATTACTGTCCTAAAGGCACAAGAGAAAAAAAAGATACACTATTTTTTAGCATTGATAAATATTACACAATATCACCTACATTAATTCCAAATCTTTCGAAACAAAGTTATTCTGAACACGAGATCGTTAAAAAACAGCAAATGAATCATACGAAAACGAATGGTTATGTATTCTTTGTTGGTAATGGATTTTTAACAAAAGATTTGAAGCCCAAAAAAATTCTATCAATAAAAAAGTATATTGAAAACAGGAAATTCTATTTTGATGGAAAACACAACCAAATAATAGATAAATGGAAACTAAAAGATTCATTGACAGAAAAATACACAATATATTTTATTAATGGAAATGAGTTTGTCCAGCCAAGATACATAGAGTATTATTCTTACTATCCAATTGGTAAAGGGGAAAACGCCGTCAATAATAAAATAAAAGATACACTGTTTTTTGAATTAGATAATAGTTATGTTTACCAATCAAAAACTGTTAATAAAGAGTATTTTATCAAAGATAGTAGTGGGTCAAATAATGGTACTTTTTTCTTTCAAGAAATTCAAGCTAAGAATAATCAAAAAATAAAACCAGAAGAAATACTCAGTCTTGAAAATTTTGTACGCTCCTCAAAATTTTTCGATAAAAACAAACAGCGAAAATTAAATGATGATAATCTTGCTCATTTTTTCAGTAATTATGTTGTGTTTTTAGTAGAAGATAATCTTGATACAACAAAATATATTCAAGTTAAGTCGAGCATTATGATTGAATGAAAACAATGTTATAGGCAATCCCGCTGGCACTAGTTTGTTTTCTAGTTCTGGCGCTTGCATACTTCTGATTTTTAAAGGGCACGAATTAGACTTTGAAGTTATCTAGTTAAAAAAATAAAACCACAGATTCGCAGATTTAAAAAAATTAAAAATCTGCGAATCTGCGGTTTATTTACTTCAGTTTATATCGCCTCAAACAATTTCCCTGGCAATGGCCGTACCACACCCTTCAATTCCATATTCAACAGCATTCCTGAGATTTTATAAATAGGAAAATCACAACGCAGGGCTATGATATCCATTAGTTCTTTTCCTGTTTTTAGTAGAAAATCATAGACTTTTTGTTCGTCGTCTTCCAAAGTCACAAACAACTGTTTTTGTACGGGTTTTGTCTTAGCCTGAATATCCCAATTCAAGATGTAAACCAAATCAGCTGCACTGGTGAGCACGTTTGCTTTTTGGGTTTTTATCAGGTTGTTACAGCCCTGGCTGTACTTGTCGGTTACGCGACCTGGAACCGCAAAAACATCGCGGTTGTAATCATTCGCCAGATTAGCTGTGATCAGCGAACCACCTCGGTCAGCCGATTCGATTACGATTGTCGCCTCAGACATACCTGCTACGATCCTATTTCTACGCACGAAGTTTTCTTTGTCGGGATTCGATGTACTCCAGAACTCAGTCATGAATCCGCCGTTCTCTTCGACTTTGGCGACATACTTTTTGTGGGTTTTGGGATAGATTTGGTTTAAACCATGAGCTACGACGCCAATTGTCTGTAAGTTGTGTTCCATAGCCAATTGATGCGCCACGATATCAACTCCATACGCAAAACCACTAACGATTATAGGATCTAGCGGAGCCAAATCCTCGATTAGTTTCCGGCAGAATTCCGTACCATAGGAAGTGATTTGGCGAGTACCAACTATGCTGATTATTTTCCGGTTTTTTAAATCAATTTTTCCAGAGGTAAACAATAACAAAGGACCGTCGATACAATGCTTCAATCGCTCCGGATAATTCTCTCCTTGAAAATGCACGACATTGATCTCGTTTGATCGTATGAACTCCATTTCTGCATTGGCTTTATCAAAAACAGCCTGGTTTTTCAGGTTTCTAAGTAAAATTGAACCCACACCATCAATGGCGCCAAGTTGGGTAGACTTGGTTTTAAAAACTGCTTCGGCACTGCCGCAATGAGTCAGAAGCTTTTTGGCCATAATGTCGCCTACACCCTCCACTCTTTGCAAGGCCAATAGATAAAATAAATCTTGTTCTGTCATGCTAAATATTTGTAGTTGAAATGTATAAAAAAAATACGCTGATTGTTAATAAAAATTGTGAATAAAATTTTGATAACTATTTTCATTGTATAACTTTGTATGTATGAACATCGAACCTTACATCGCGCAGCTTTTATATCGTTATCAATGTGTTACCGTTCCTGGATTCGGTGCATTTTTGACTGAAATCCAATCGGCAAAGTGGGTTGAAAGCGCAAATTCATTTTTTCCTCCAAAAAAGATGATTTCTTTCAATGCCAATTTAAAAAATAACGATGGCCTTTTAGCCAACCATATTGCTCAATCAGAGAAAACCTCTTATGATTATGCAGTAAGTGCTATTCAGTACGAAGTATTGAACTGGAAAAAAGCATTGGAGGCAAATGGTAGTTTTTCGATAAAAAACATAGGAGACATAAGTCTTAACGCAGACAACAATATTGTTTTCAAACCTTTAGATCAGACTAATTATTTGACTAGTTCTTTCGGTTTAAGCGCTTTTGTTTCTCCGGCTGTAAAAAGAGAAATTTTCGAGCAAAAAATAGAAGCATTAGAAGAGGACACTGTTATTACTTTAGATACTGAAGAAAGAAGCGGTCGTTCCTATTTAAAATATGCCGCCATTTTTGTTTTAGGTTTAGGATTAACCGCGAGTGTTGGCTATTCTGTATATCAAAGTCAAATCGCTACCGCAACAGTACTAGTTGAAACAGCTGTTCAGAAACAAGTAAATAATAAAATTCAAGAAGCTACCTTCTTTATAAAAAGTCCAATGCCGGCGGTAACCCTTTCTGTAAAAGAAAGTAAGATGTCGTATCATATTGTAGCAGGCGCTTTTAGAGAGGAAGCAAATGCTGATAAAATATTCAAACGTCTATCAGACCAAGGATATAAAGCCAGACGCATCGGTGTTAATAAATATGGTCTATACCCTGTCCTTTATGGTAGTTATGCCACATTTGCCGAAGCAGATAAGGCAAAGAAAGAAATTCAAAAAGCGGACAATCCAGAAGCTTGGCTTTTAATTGAGTCCCTATAATATAAAAGCCACGACGGTTTAGACTACCCCCAAAAAGCGATACGCTATTTGGGGGTATTTTTTTAGGAGCAATCTCCAGCTATCCGCTATATCTCTTGTGCCCTCGTAAAAAAACTCGGCCACAAGAGGATGCCGCTACTATCTGGGCTAAGCATTAGAATAAGGACGATGTTCCGTACACTAAACAACGTTTTTTAAGCGGTTCACCACGCGCTTGTTGATCTAAACGTATAAGAAGTTGTCTTAATGTAAATCACATCCTAAAAACGCTGTTTTATACCCTTTAGCCGAATAGCCGAAACGATTCCAAAAGACTATTGATTTAGTTTGCGGATCCCGAATCGAATCTAATGGCATCTTCTAATGTAGCCACTGCGATTTTCACTTGAACTATTTTGTCTCAAATTGCATATTTTAAAAACACAATTGTATAAAAAAAGCAACTCGTAAAAGAGTTGCTTTTTTTATAAGAACCGCCTTGTGATTCCTCTATTGTAATGCTGTTTAATTTTGATACTTAAACAATCTCGCTAATTTGAAGTTCGCCTTTTGTATTGGTATAATTAGGAATATCGGCTGCAAATGTAGCAGAATGCGGCATAAAAGAAGCTTGAAAAGCCTCAACTGAATCAAACGTTAAATGTGCAATAGCTACATAAGGAGCTGGCTCGCCTGGAGCTCTACCTGCTAAACCAATATTCAATTCTAATCCTTTTAAGGCATCACCCAAGGCTTCCTTAATCATAGGAAGGTGTGAATTTTTGTAATAATCTACATCAAATGTGGTGTCTGGACCACTAGGATACATTACGCTTACTTTTATCATGATTCTCGTTTTTATATTTATAAGTTACTAACCGTATTTTGTAATCGGAACGTCCTTTATGCACTGTCCTGCAGCCCGACCTGAGTGGAGCTCTTTTTTGTGCAGCTTAGTGGAACAAAAAAAGCGGGAACGGAGGGCGGAAATGCTGCCCAAATGTACAAAATACGGTACGTTACTTTGATAATTTAATGCTTATTTAGTCCAAGCAAATTGTTGGAAAGGTGCATCAACTGGTGTTTTAGCGATATGATTTGTGTAGTTACTGATTACTTTTTGAGATAACCCAAGGATAATATCTAGAACTTGTTGTTCCCCATAACCTGCAGCGTAAAATGCAGTTAAATCTTCTTGAGAAACATTTCCACGGTTGCGAACCATGCTTAACGTCATATTGCGTAAAGTCTCTAATTTTGAGTTTGCAAGTGGCGTACGGTTACGCAAAGCCTCAGTAATATCGTTATCTACTTTCATCATTCCAGCGATTGCCGTATGCGCAGGCACGCAATAATGGCACTCATGTTCTACGTTGATTGTTTGCCAAACTACTGTCAATTCTTCTTCGTTGAATGAAGAGGCTACAAACAATTCATGTAGTGTTTGGTATGCGTTTAATAAACCCGGAGATCCTGCTAAAACTCCGTGAAGTCCAGGAATCATTCCGTATGCTTTTTGAGAGTTTCCTAATAATGATTTACTTGCTTCTGGAGCCGATTCGATAGTGTGAACTTTTAATGTTGTCATAATTATTTATTTTAATTTATTATTATTTGGGCAATCTATATCTAAGCGTTTGCTTAGTTTTAAGTCAAAAAAAAGCTAAATATTGTTGAACGTTAGCTCTATATAATCTTCTATTTCTTTTTTATTGTTGACTCTTGATGCTGCGGCAAGACCGTGTTTTGCCAGTAATAAATAGTTGGCTTGCTTCAATATTGTTTCTTCATCTTTGGATTTATCTGTCCGTAATTTTTCTATGAACAATTGCTTGATGCTCTCCATAAATTCAGCCATTTGTACGTTGATGATCTGATCTTCTGCCTCGGCAAATTCATTGTAGGTATTGGTAAGAAAGCATCCTTTGTAATTGCCAACCTCTATTGGAGTTTGAACCGAATCATAAAAAAAATCTTTAATGTCCTCTATTCCATCTGTTCCATTTTTAAACTTTTCGAACATTCCGTTTACCTTGCTTTTATAGCATTTCAAACTTTCTAAAAATAGCCCTTGTTTGTTGCCAAAACTAGCATAAATCGAAAACTGGTTGATTCCCATTTCCTTTTCCAACATACGTACCGAGGTATTTTCATACCCATTTCGCCAGAACAAAGACATTGCTTTTTCTACTACTTCTTGTTCGTTATATTGTTTACTTCTTGCCATTACTATTTTAATACGGTACAAAACTAAGCACTTGCTTTGAATTAAAAAAATTATTTGGTAATTTTTAACATTTGCAAAAACATTCTAACTATAAATTAGCCGTTTAAATAAAAAACACCCGACAGCTTTTATAAGCCTATCGGGTGCTCACACCTAAATAACTACTGTTTTTCGCCCTTGATCGTCACTATTCATTAGAACTTACCGTTCGTGTTTTTCCAAGTATCTTGGGCTGCAATTGTTTCTACAACATCCCAATGTTCAGCAATTTTACCATTCTCAACTCTAAATAAATCATAGAATGAATTATGGTCTTTGCCAAAGTGGCCTTCGCTAACAACCAAAACAAAATTACCTTGTCCTAATACTTTATGAATAGTATCAAATTTCATGAAAATCCCCTGTTTAGCAAGAGCTCCCAATGCCCCACCTAATCCCGAAAGTTGGTCAGGAATGTTTGGATTGTGCTGGATATATTCGTCACCGTTAAAGTAATCCGCTAATTTTCCCATTTCACCCTTTACTAAAATAGCTTCAACAAAGTTCTCCACTAATGCTTTGTTCGCTTCTGTTTTATCAAGATCCTTAACTTCAGTCGCACCGTCAATCATCGAGTGTCCGCTTGGGTTTGCAGTTCCTGGAGTTTCTTGTAAGTTATCCCAATGTTCTACGATTTTTCCGCTTTCGAATCTAAAGATATCAAAACCTATTTTTGGCCCGAAGAAGTTATATTCTGTTTGTGTGAAAACGAAATCGCCATCTTCAAAAGCACGAACTGTGTTTACTTTGGCTGAATTGGGAGGTAATTGTTGTAAAACTGCTCCAAAACCGGCCAATCCATCCGCTACACCTAGATTGTGTTGAATGTATTTTTCAGGATTAATGTAAGCAGCTGGTTCATGAGCTCCTGTTTCGATGCTTTTTAATAAAGCGACTACTTTTTGTTTATTCGAAATTTCCATTGTGTTTTCTTTTTTAGTTTTTGAATTTTTCTGTTTTTGTCCGTAAGTTGTTGTTACTGCTAGGGCAAAGATTAATGCTACATTTAGTATTGATTTGTTCATTTTTTTATTGTTATAAATTGATGATACAAAGTTGCGGCGATAATCAAAAAGAAAAGGGATACAAAAAGTCCTTTGGATGGTAAATTTGTGCCAAAGTTGAAATTAACTCAAAAAGCTATCTCTAAATTCCAGTGGTGTAGAAAGGTGGTTCTTGCGGAAATACTTAACAAAATTTGTGGGTTCATCAAATCCCAAAGTAAAACTGATTTCTTTAACCGACGCACTTGAATGTGCCAAAAGCCTTTTGGCTTCAAGCATAATGCGATCGTCGATGATCTTCTTTGGCGTTAAGCCTAAGACTTTTGAAGTGGCGAAATTGAGTCTCTTTTTAGTAATGTGCATTTGAACAGCATAACTATTGACCTGCTTTTCATGGTGAAATTGATTCTCTAACAATTCCTTAAAAAGCATTACATAATCTAAATCTGGCCCTTTCTTAATTTCGGTAAAGTCTTGTTTGCGTCTTTCTCGTTCTAAAAGCAATAAAAAATTACGGAGATAATTGCGTAAAACATCCGCTTGATATTCGTCTTTTTGTTGGTCAATCTCTGTTTCTAAAACGGTAATAAGTCCGCTAAATATGGAGGTGATATTCGGAATCGCAATATGGGGTGTTTCGAATAAGTCGTTGAATAAAATGCTGCTTTTCAAAAAATGAACATCAGACTCTTCTTTACAGAAAAAATGATCCGTAAACAAAATCACCTTTCCTTCTACAGGAACCTTACTGTCAAATTGCTGTACACTATTTTTATTCACTAGAATAACTGTGTTTGGCTGAATCACTATAGGCTTAAAATCAACATAATGAACGGATGTGCCTTTTTGAAACCAAAGAACCTGGTAGAATTCGGCGCGATGTGGCTCAGTGATTTCTGCTTTAAATTCGGCATACAGTTGCTTCATTTGAAGAATTTCAAACTCTTGTGGCAATCCTTCTTTAAAATCGTATTTCAGAATGTCTCTAGTCAATTTTCTTTTCGTTGTAATGATAAAACAATATAAAAGGCGGATTTAAGCTCTTCGCCGATCGATTGCCTTTGCAAATATAGGAATTTCACTTAAAGACAAAACAGCCCTTAAAAACAAAGGCTTAAGGCTTGTTTAGCCATTAGATTGTACTACATGATCTTTTCTAAGTGACAACAATACTAAAACAGATTTAAAAAAAACGTTAAAAAGTATTAAACTCAAGTTAAACACCATATTAATAAGCCGTTAGTGAAACCAGTTTTGTACTTTTAGTTATGGAAAATATATTAGTAGCCGGTGCTAATGGCACCACAGGAAAAAAAATAGTAGACCTTTTAAATAAATCTCAAAATTTTAACCCTATTGCTATGGTTAGAAAAGAAGAACAACAAGCCTATTTTAAAAACCAAAATATTCAAACTGTCTTGGGAGATTTAGAAGCTGATGTTACTTCCGTTTTTACTAATCCAATTGACCGAGTAATATTTGCCGCGGGTTCAGCGGGTAAAAATGTGATAGGCGTAGATCAAGAAGGTGCTAAAAAATTAATAGATGCTTCTAAAAAGGCAAATATCAAGAAGTTTGTAATGTTAAGCTCCATGGGAGCTGACGAACCCGAAGAAGCAACTCAATTGCAAGAGTATTTGAAAGCAAAGCATAATGCTGATGAATATTTAAAAAGCAGCGGATTGAACTAAAGTATTGTTAGACCGGGAACTTTAACGAATGACTCGCAATTAGAAATGATTGAGCTAGAGCAAAAGTTAAATAAACATGGCGAAATCAGTAGAGCTGATGTTGCGCAAACTTTAGTGCAAAGCTTAGAAGATAAAACAGCTCACAATGCAACTTTCGAAATCATCAAAGGAGATACTTCGATTCAGAACGCATTGAATAAAATCAGTTAATAAGAATATATATTACGCAGTTTAGATTTATAATACAATTATTGATTCAACCCAAAAAAACCGAAAGAACTTTATTGCTTAAAGTAGTTTCGGTTTTTTTATTGCTTGTTTTATGAACAGCAACTGAATTAAAGAGTGTCTTTGAATTTAGCTTCTAGAAACGGAACACAATTAGCCGCGTAGGATCTGTAATACGTATATGATAAAAGCATTAAACCTAATCCGCTGTACAACAAATCGTAAGGTTCAAGCTAACTATTAAAGTTTCATACCTCTTTTTTTCATGCAGTTGGCGCAAACGGTTAGTGTAGAAACAGTAGTCGACACTATTTCAAAAAATCAGGATCAGCATATTTTGGATTTGGATATTTGTAAAATCCTTCACCACTACTTACCCCCATTTTACCCTTATCGATAAAATCTGATTTAATGATAGCGGCACGATCAAGTCTTTTTTGATCTCCCAGTTTTGTTCCCCAAAGCATACTTACATTGTAGGCCGTTTGCATCCCTATCTTGTCCAGAATACCAAAAGGCCCCATTTTTGTTCCCATAGTAATCATCCAGGTTTTATCAATGCTTTCAACATCAGAAACTCCACTAAAAAATAATTCTTGCGCTGCAGTAAGTAATGGAACCAACAAAGAATTCAATATATATCCATTTTGCTCTTTGTGTATTGGAATGGGTATCATTCCAATTTCAGAAGCAAACTGTACTACTCTTTCAAATATTTCCGGATCTGTTCCTGCATGCCCCATCACTTCTCCAATATTAGTATCCCAAATTCCATTAGCAAAGTGCAACGCTAAAAACTTTTCAGGACGACCTGTATAAGCTGCATAATCACTAGGCAAGGTCGTGGAAGAATTAGTAGTGAAAATAGTCTTTTCAGGTGCTACTTTCGCCAGCTCCTGGTAAAAGCTTATTTTAATTTCCACGTTTTCAGGAACAGATTCACTAACTAAATCAGCGTCCTTTACCGCTTCGGCTAAATTTGTTGAATAGCTTAATCTGCCTAAGGTTCGTTCAATGTCTTCTTTAGAAACTCCTCTACTCGTTGAAAACAATTCAGCATATTGCTTGTGAAAAGCTTTGCTTGCTTCTATCCCTTTGTCGAAAGCATCATAAACTACCACCTTAAAACCCATAAAAGCGGTCTGCCAGGCTATTTGTGAGCCTAATGTCCCCCCTCCTGCAATCATTACATTTTCTATTTTCATTGTGTTTAATATTTGAATTTATTTTTTTATCGGTTATAACTTATGCATCTGCATTACAAACGTAATTGATTACATACCCTCAAATATATAATATATATCTTACGCTTATTGCAAATGGTATCACAATAAATAAACTGATTCGCTAATGTTAATGTTTGAGTAACTAGAATATTTGCTATGCCTAATAAGTCGTTTTTAAACGATTTCCTGCGTTGTTTCTTTATTCGAATAAAGAAGTTCTTAAAAGTCAAATTACGCGCTATATAAGCTCGTTTAGCTCTTACTAGTAAAACTACTGCTGTTTTAGACAGTCGCAGCGGTAGATTTTTCGTCTATTTTTAAATAAACAAGTAAACTAATTGCCAAGGCGGCGCATATTGAAAAACCAACAAAAAGTGGCAGAGCCGTTTCGGCAATAAAGCGGCCAATGTAAATACTGATGGGTACCGCCATAATTGTAGAAATACAACCGGTTACTGCAGCTGCAGTTCCTGCAATATGTCCTACTGGCTGCATGGCCATGGCGCGTATATTTCCAAAAAGGAAACCTATACTGAAAAATTGCAAGGCGAAAAACAGCAACAAAACACGCACATCTGGATTTGGGGAATTATAAAAAAAGGCAACGTAGGTCGCTGAAACCAAGAAAAAAGAAATTAAAGCAGTGGTAATTAATTTTTCCATCCCAAATTTTATAACCAGTACTCCATTTAAAAAAACAGCCGCACCTATTGCGATTGCAAGTCCGGCGAAAATGTATGGGAACTCTTCTTCTAGATTATATTGATTCTGAAATATCTGTTGTGAACTACTAAGGTACACCATAAAAGATCCAGTGATAAACCCAGAGATAATGGTAAAACCAATAGTTCTTTTAAATTTTATCAGTTCTTTAAATTCTCCAATAAAACCCTTTGCGGAGAAATCTTTCTTGTTTTCAATAGACAAAGTCTCCGGTTGTCGTTTCCAAAACCAGAACGAAACCAACACACTAATAACTACCTGAATATAGAAAATCCCATGCCAGTTGTAGTAATCCAGCACAAATTTACCCAAAGCCGGAGCAATCACAGGAACCAATATAAAAACAACCGTCACAAATGACATGATACGCGCCATATAATCTCCGCTGTACATATCGCGAATAATAGCAATACTTATGGTTCTGGGAGCAGAAAGACCAATTCCCTGCAAGATCCTTCCTATAACCATCATTTCTAAACTTGTGGCGTTTACACAAATGAAACTAGCGAGTATAAACAAGGCAAAACCCATGTAAACCACTGGTTTTCTCCCCACACTATCTGAAAGCGGGCCAAAAATTAAAGGGCCAAATCCAAGACCAAGAAAGATCATCGTAATGAGCAGTTGATTATCCACAACTTCAGTAGTACCAATACTAATCCCAATAATCTCCAAAGCCGGCAATAAGGCATCGATCGCTAATGCCACTACCGACATCAAGGACGCCATAAGTGCGACAAATTCAAATTGGGAGGTCCTGATATTATTTTGCATCAGACAAAAATACAGTATTGAATTGGTTTCGGCACTGTTTTATGGAATTCTAAGACTTTAAAGTTTTGCCTTTTTTAGTAGCTAATAGTTCGTTAAAAACTGAATTTATTGTAGGTGGGTTCCTCTTTTTAATCTACTAATTTCTTAATTATACCGCTAACTGAGCAGCACGCTTTTACTGTATTGAAGATCGTTCCAAACTTTTCAATGTTTTTTTGCAGCAAATCAATATTTAAGCTTTCGTCTTGACTGTGGATGAGTAATTCATATTGTATTTCATCCATTCTCGGTGGCTTTTCTAGTCGCACCGCATTTACGGTTAATTCGGCGCTTGAATATTCGAAATTCATCATAACAGAAAAACGAGCAACATTTTTTAGAATGCAAGCTGAAAAGGAACCCAAAAACAACTCTGCTGGATTAGGCAAACTCGCTTCTGTATCGGGAGAAATTCCAAAACTAATCTCAGATTCTTTAATATGTACAGCTGCATTTTTATTGGAGGAAATACTGGCTTTTACAGAATAGTTCATAAAGTGAATGGATTTAATATTGAAATTGTTACTTTCAAATATACGATAAATACGATTATTACATGATGAATAGTCACTAGAATACATGACTAGATTGTTGAATATAATGCTGCATCATAAAATACAAATTCGTGTTTTGAAACAAGAACAAGGACACTTTTGAAAAGATAATATTAGTCCATTATAGCCCCGATAGCAGTGGAAATCCTTTTCTTTTTTAAGAAAAGATTACTTCGTCAGTTCGCTTCGCTCGAGTGCAACGCATAGCGGGAGGATTTATTCTTAAAATACACATACGCTCTGCTCCCAATAATAAAACTAATTCAAGGTCGCTTTGTACATTCGGGCTTCGTTCCAGGTGAATTTATCACTGTTTTTTTCCATTAACGCATTTAGCGATTCCTCTTTATAACCTTGGAAAGCTAGCGCTAAGGTCTGTATTTTATCCTCGGGTAAAACCTCCGTAATAGACACGGCTTTGGTTTGTATCAGCTGGACAAAATGAGAGTAAATGGTTTGTTTTGTCAGCACTCTGATGGTGGCAATATCTGAAATTGAATTCTTTTCTACCCACAATTCATAGGTTTCCTGAACGGTAGATTTTTTGGGTGCTTTCTTGGTCGCTTTTTTAGAGGTATAGCGTTGCAAGTCAGCTTCGTCCTCAATCAGCGTGACATTTGCTTTCTTGAACTGGTTCTGAATCGCTTCGGTTTTTCTACTGATGTATCTCTTTATTTCGTCAGAGGTCAGTTTTTCCTTCGAAATGGTTTCGCCGGCAACAACGGTCTCAATCAAAAGCTTGGCTTTCATCAATCGTAAAACGGCTTTTGTCTGTAATTCTTCGAGCACGATTAGTTCGTCATAATACGCTTTGCTTTTCTTAACGCGCTTTACTTCTTCCAGTTTCCAGAGAATTTCAAAAACCAACTCGTCCATAGGTTTTAAGAAATAACCAAAAGCGGCTTCGATCCGCTCCGAAACGTGGATTAAATCGACGGTCTCATTATTGAAAATTTTGTTGAGCTGTCCCATGAATTTTTTGGATGGATCCAAAAGGGAGTCGATGGCTTCCATCTGCTTTGTGGCCCAAAGCGCATGTTTAGACTTAGCTGAACTCTCCGACTTGTCGCCGTAGCTGTACTTGTGATTGCGCCATTCCTGCGCTAAAACTGCCCAGTCAAAACTGTGCATCAGATAGTTATGAATGAAATTCTTAGTTTCAAAATGTAGGGAGTTTTTCAACAATTCTTCGGAAGCCTTGTTTAAAGAGTAATCCATGACATCCTGGTCGTTAGAAATCCCGTTCATACGCAACGGAGATAGTAAAATAAGTCCTTCTAACGAGCGCAAACGAGATAATGCGACATATGCCTGACCCGGCATAAAAACTTGCGAAACATCGATTGCTGCTTTGTCAAAAGTCAATCCTTGACTTTTATGCACCGTAATCGCCCACGCCAATTTTATAGGATAATGAACAAAAGTCCCTAGAACCTCCTCCTCTATTTCCTTTGTCGAAGGATCAATTTTATAACGAATGTTTTGCCATTCGTATTTTTCAACTTCTATGGTTTTGTCTTCTTCCGGAAAATGAACCAGAATTTCCTGGCTCGAAAGGGATTTTATAATTCCCATTTTTCCGTTGAAATAGTTTTTTTCGAAAGATAAATCGTTTTTCACGAACATCACTTGTGCGCCTAGTTTTAACTGCAAGCGTTCCTCTATCGGGAAAATCTTCTCGGGAAAGTCACCTACGATATCTGGCTTGTAGGTAATCAACTCCCCTTTTAAATCTTCCAAAGCTTGTGCGTTCATAGCATCGGCCTTGTTATTGTGGGTTGTAAGCGTGATATAACCTTTGTTGCTTTTTAAATCAAAATCAGGTTTAACGTACTTGTTCAGCGCCTGAACATCAGCTGCGGTAATCTGATTGTTCCGTAAATTATTCAAAACCGAAATAAATTCGGTGTCCGTTTGACGGTAAATTTTTGATAACTCAATGTACAACGGCGGACTTTGCTGTACTGCATGCGAATGGAAAAAGAATTTTCCTTTGTAATAGTTGCGAAGCGTACGCCATTCCTCATCCCTAATTACCGGTGGCAATTGCAATAAATCACCAATAAACAATACTTGAACCCCACCAAAAGGAGATGCATTCTTACGCACCGTTTGCATCATGTAATCCATTGCGTCTAGCAAATCAGCACGTAGCATACTCACTTCGTCAATCACCAACAATTCCATGTTACGAATCACAGACTTCTTCAATCCGCTCATTTTAAAATGACGACGCAAGGTATCCTTAGATTCAAATTTTACGGTATCCGTGAATTGGGAATCAACGCCAAACGCAGGAATAAATCCACCAAACGGCAACTGAAACATCGAGTGAATCGTAACACCACCCGCATTCAAAGCGGCAATACCCGTAGGCGCTACTACAACCGTGTTTTTGTGGGTAGTGGCAATGATTTCCTTTAAAAGCGTAGTTTTTCCTGTTCCCGCTTTTCCAGTTAGAAAAACTGAACGTTGGGTTTGGTTGATGAATTGTAAAGTGTAAGCAGCGGCTTCAGAAACGGTTTGCATTGGGCGTATAAATTAAAAAAAACGATTTGATAACACAAAAGTAAGCTATTTATAAGAGTATAATAACGACAATGTGAATAAGTAAATAATCAAAAAAGCCTCCATTCTAATACAAGAATGGAGGCTTTTAATTTTTATGAAAATAGAAGTTTATTTCTTTTCTTCTTTTTTATCTTCTACTTTTTCTTCTGTTTTAGCAGCGGCTTTGTATTTGTCGTTTAATGCTTTTACGATATCTTTTGTAATGTCGTATTTATCTTCAGCATATAAAACTGATGCTGCATCTCCCGTACCATAGATATAAGAATATCCTTTTTCTTTACCATATGCTTTGATAAACTTTTTCACTCCACTTACTAAAGTGTCCATTTCTGCACCACTTTCTTGTTGTAATTGTTGAGATAAAGCTTGTTGAGCATAACTCAATTGTTGCTCTCTTTTTTGTAATTCAGCTCCTTTTTGTTGTGCCCATGTTTGACCGTTAGCTTGTGCTTGACTTTGAAAATTAGCAGCATCTTCTTTGAAACGTTTAATCTCCGCATCTAGCTGTCTTCCTTTTTCTTCAGACTGTGCTTTATATTTCGCTTCAAGATCTTTCGCTTCAGTATATTCTTTCATTAATACCGAAGTATCTACATAAGCTGTTTTTACTTCTTTAACATCTGCGGTTTTGTTGCAAGCAACAACTGAAATAGAAATTGCGATAATTAATAATACTTTTTTCATTTTGGTTTATTTGGAATTTATGTGTTTATAGCAAAAATATAAAAAATTAGAGAGTATCCTAAAAAACTTTAAAAATTGGGAAAAATTTATACTATCAGATTTTATTATTAAAAAGGTCGAGTTTATAATTTATTCTTATAAAAACCAGCTTTAACATCGCTTAAATAAGCCGCGAAATCAAAATAAGCAATAAAAACCCCCATAAAACAGAAAATCATGGCTTAAATTAATCTTAAATTCGATTTAGTTGTTTTTTAGAACGTAAATATGGGATGAATATTCAAAATTTTGTTTGGCTTTAATATTCGATTGTAATCCAACAAAAAAGGCTTTAACAAAATTCATTTTTCCGTATTTATACTTTTCAGACAACAGACTCACATAAAAAGAGTCAAATTTCATAGGTAGTACTTTTTCTAATTGCATACCTTCTTTTTCGAAAAGCATTTTTATGGCTTTTTTCGAAAAGTGCCAGAAATGAATTGGCACATCATAAGCTGCCCAAAACGTTCCATAATGTTTTGCATCAAAAGATTTAAAATTAGGAACAGCAACAATTAAAGTTCCCGAAGGTTTTAGCAATCGCTTTAATTCTTTTATTTGGTTATCTAAATTAGGAACGTGTTCTAAAACATGCCACATTGTAATCACGTCAAAAGAATGACTTTCTAATCCGGAAGTGTCTTCGACAAAAGAAACTGCTTTTTTCAAAGCAATCGCTCTAGCTTTATCACTTGGCTCCACCCCTACTGTTTTCCAACCGTTTTCTTTGGCTACTGCCAAAAAATCTCCAGTACCAGCGCCAATGTCTAAAATACTCCCTTTATTAGGTTGTTGTGAATTAATCAGCTCCAACTTATTTTTTAAAGCTATCCCTTTTATAAAATGGTATGCCTTTTCAAATAAAGATCGTTTCCCATCTGTATGCGAAATGTAATCTTCACTTTCATAATACTTACCCAAGTTTTCTAAACTAGGTTGCGGATATGTAATTAACATGTCCATTGTTTCATCGTAGTACAAGTCAAATGTTTCTTTAGAAACAGAATGGTCTTTTACAGTAAGGAAATGCTTTTTATTTGAAATGTCCATTTATAGTTTTCAGTCGTCAGTTTTCAGTCGTCAGTTTAAATGTGAAGATTGAAAATCAAATATTAAATTATTATTATTTTAAAACACAAGATCCTTAGTGACAACAAGGCTTTCGGCCGTAGTTTCACGTGGAACATATGATTTTCGAATGCAAATTAACGATTTTTAATTGCAGATATAAAAAAGATCATAAATCGTTAATCTGAAATCAAATATATTATCTTCCCATGTAAATCAACAATACCGAAACATCACTTGGAGAAACTCCGCTGATTCTCGATGCCTGCGAAATAGTTACTGGTCGAATCTTACCGAGCTTTTGTCTCGCTTCAATAGACATTGACTTTATCTTATCGTAATCAAAATCTTCTGGGATTTTCACATCTTCTAAGCGAGTCAGTTTATCCGCGTTGTTTCTTTCCTTGTCAATATAACCAGAATACTTCACCTGAATTTCTGCTTGCTCCAGAATTTCTTGATCTAAATCATTCTCTTCAATATATGTTTTCACTTTATCAAATTTCATGATGTCGTCCATGTCAATTTGCGGACGAGAGAAAACCTTAAACAATTTATCACCTTGAGTAATTAATGCAGTATCCTTAGATTCCAATATTGGATTTGCTTCCGCAACGCTAACACTAGTCTCTCTAAAAAACGAAACCATCTTTTCAGACTCTTTTAATTTATGCTCCATACGACGCAAACGCTTTTCAGAAGCTAAACCTATTTCGTGAGACATAGGCGTTAATCTGAAATCGGCATTATCCTGACGCAATAGCGTTCTGTACTCCGCTCGTGATGTAAACATACGGTAAGGCTCTTCTGTTCCTTTTGTAATTAAATCATCAATCAGCACTCCAATATACGCTTCATCTCTTTTCAAGATTAACGGCGCTTTTTCGTGCACTTTTAAATGCGCATTAATTCCAGCCATCAAACCTTGAGATGCTGCTTCTTCATAACCGGTAGTTCCATTAATCTGTCCAGCAAAATACAAACCTTCAACCAACTTTGTTTCTAAAGTATGTTTCAATTGTGTAGGCGGAAAATAATCGTACTCGATTGCATATCCTGCACGAAGGAATTTCACCTTTTCAAAACCTGCAACAGATTGCATTGCCTTATACTGAATGTCTGCAGGAAGCGATGTAGAAAATCCATTAACATAAACCTCACAGGTTTTCCAGCCCTCTGGTTCGATAAACAACTGATGCCTTTCTTTATCAGCAAAACGATTTATCTTATCTTCAATCGACGGACAATATCTTGGCCCTAGACTTTTTATTCTTCCATTAAACATTGGAGAACGATCAAAACCTTCTCTTAAAATATCATGAACTTGCAACGACGTGTACGTCATATGACAAGATCTTTGATGAATCAATGGCGACGTCACATCAGAATAAGAAAACTTATCTGGCTTAGCATCTCCTTTTTCTTCATTCATTTTTGAATAATCCAAAGAACGTCCATCCACTCTTGGAGGCGTTCCTGTTTTCATTCGACCCGCTTCAAAGCCAGCGTTAATTAAATCCTCAGTAATTCCATGAGAGGCACTTTCACCCGCTCTACCTCCTCCGAAATTTTTATCACCAATATGAATGATCCCGTTCAAGAAAGTTCCATTAGTTAACACTACCGACTTCGCTTTTATTTCAATTCCGAGAGCCGTAGTTATTCCCTTTATCTTTCCGTTTTCAATCAACAAGCCCTTCACCATCTCTTGGTAAAAATCAAGATTAGGAGTTCCTTCTAGCATCATTCTCCACTCCTCAGCAAATCGCATACGGTCACTTTGAACACGTGGCGACCACATTGCAGGACCTTTGGATTTGTTCAGCATCTTAAATTGGATTGCGGTATTATCTGAGACAATTCCAGAATACCCACCAAGCGCATCAATCTCACGAACGATCTGTCCTTTGGCAATTCCTCCCATAGCAGGATTACAAGACATCTGCGCAATGTTTTGCAGACTCATGGTGACCAAAAGCGTTTTTGAACCCAGGTTTGCAGCAGCAGCAGCAGCCTCAGAACCGGCATGTCCGGCTCCCACAACAATTACATCATATTCTTCTTGAAACATCTTATTATATGAATTTGTCCCGATATTCGGGGGTGAGATCCCAACACCAAAAGCATTTCTGTTTTTGAAATCTCAATTTATTTTCTCGCTCCCTGCGTCACATCTCTTATCTGATTATTGAATCATTAAAAGTTGTTCCACGTGAAACATTCTAAAATCACAACACCAAAAACCACTCGAATTTCACTTTGTTCCACGTGAAACAAAAAACCTTCGTAAGCTAAATCGGTCTGCTATTGTTCCACGTGGAACAGCGCTAATTTTTCGTTTTCTTTAGAGCGCATTAGCAACTCATCTTCATCTCCTTTATCCTTATATCCACAATAATGTAGAACACCATGAACCATTACTCTTCTCAACTCTTCGTCAAAAGGGACATTAAAATCTGTAGCGTTATCCTGAACACGTTCCACAGAAATAAAAACATCTCCACTAATTTCATTTCCCATAGTGTAATCAAAACTGATAACATCTGTTAATGTATCATGGTTTAAATACTCAAGATTGATTTTGTGTAGGTATTCGTCGTCACAGAAGATGTAGTTAATTTCTCCTTCTTTCTTCCCCTCAGACAAAATAACTGCAGAAAGCCAATTTCCAACAGCCTCTTCATTGTCTAGGTTGTATTCGTTTTCGTAATTAAAATCGATCATTTTTTATTAAAATATTCTTGAACCTTGCGGTTAAAATTCGAGCGCAAAGGTAACGATTGTCTATCTAATATCTCAATGCTATTTAAATAATCTAACAATGCGTCAGGCAACGGTTTAGATTCATTATTAAACTCTCTTTTATTGCTCTCTGATTGACGCTTCTTTTCCTCCCCTTGTTGTTGAATAGCTGTGTTTAATTTTAACAATTCCTGCTTTACATTCAATATCTTTTGCAGCGTTTCGTTCTTAAAGCCTTTGTTCAATAATTGCTTTTCTATTTGTTTCATCTGCTCCAAAGCATTTTGACCACTACCACCTAAACCTTGCTTATTTAATTCATTTTCTAATGCTTCTCGAAGTTGTTTTTGTTCTTTGTAAATTTCTAATAAAGCTTGCGCGTCTCCTTCTCCCTCGCCTCCGTCTTGCGAACCCTCTTTACCTTTCTTAGAACCCTCACCAGCTTTCCCCTCTTTACCATCACCAGGCTTTTGTCCTTTCTCCATTCCTTCTTTCATTTTCTCACCAAGCCCCTCTTGCTTTTTAATAATATCTGGCAACTGCATTCCTTGTCCACTTCCTGGTTTTGGTTCTCCAGCACCCATACCAGATAACGACATTTGCATATTATTCAAAATATCACTCAAGAAATCGCCTAGCTTATTAGCGGATGAAACAGCATACTGCTGGTGCGATAATCCTTTTGGTATTTGCGCATCTGCTAAACTGATCAAGGATTTGTCAATATTGTAATGTACATTCCCTATCTCTTTCGTAATATCCTCAGCGATTTTTGGGTTCCGTAATGACATTGCAAACAAGCTATCATCGACATGTTTGAACTGAAGTTTTAAATCTTGTTGTAATTTAATGTTTTTATTGAACGCTGGAGACCCTGTTTTCAACCCTCTAAATTGAACCATAACATATTCCTGCGACAACGAATAAGCCAATAAATTATCTAATATCTGACGCAACATTTTTACATCTTCCTCCATTTGCTCTTTAGCACTTCCTTCTAAACTTTGCGACATCTTCTTAGACATCGACTTCATTTTATCAGCAGCTTTCTTCTGACTAGGTTTGGCCTTAGCTTTATTATCTTTCTGAAGTTCATCAGTCGCTTTCTTTAAATCCTCAGCGATACTTTTTTCTGTTGCGGCATCATCAGGCAAATCTACTGGTGACTTTAATTCAGCATTATCTCTCTCTAAGTCTTTCAATTCATCCTGAATATTCTTAAATTCAGAATTAATGTTTTTTTGTTTATCGGCAGAATTCTCCTTTTCGTTCTCTGCCAATTTATTCTGCTTATCTGCAAGCTTATCCAATTTATCTCCTAACTGTTCCGCCTTTTTTTCTACATAATACTTCTTGGTCAGTTCCACCAACTGCTCCAAATTTTTTACCTGGTTCTTACTATTCTGCTTAAATTGATCTAGTTTATTAAGTAACTCTTCGTTCTTTATTTTGTTATTTAACTCCTTTAACTCGTCCAATAGCTTCTGATTTTTTTTCAAATCTTTATCCGCTTTGTCTAAGCGTTTTTTTAACTCTTCCTTCAATTCGTCTTTTGGAATAGTTTTCAACTCATCCAAATTGTTCTTCATCTTCTTAGCAAATTCCTTCATCATTTCATCCTGCTTCTTCTGCTGCTGAATAAAATCTTTTACATTTTGCTGGTCCTTGAATTCAAATTGTTCTTTCTCTTTCCCTGTCTTTTGTAATTTATCAATTTCAGATAACTGCTTGTCTTGATTTTTTAACGACTTTTGAAGGCTATTAATGTTGCCACTTTGCTGTTCCAGCAGTTCGCTTTTCTTCTCCTCATCGGTACCAATTCGATTAGAAAACACCGAAGATTTTGAACTTTTAAAACCATGAAATGCATCATTATCAAAAACCTCAAAATAATACTCATAAGAAACTCCTTGTTCAACAGCTAGTCCACCCGGAAAAGAAAATAAAAACTGTTCATATCCGGAAGTCTTTACTGGTATTGTTCCACGTTTAGCAGCCTCTGGTTTGCTCTTAGGGTAATAAACAACCTGTAATTTAGACAATCCATAATCATCTGCAACTTGTCCCAAAACAAAGCTCTTATCTACCTTTAAACTATCTGGAGCATAGTTAGCATTAATGGTAGGAAACTTATCTTTAATTACCGTAAGCTGGTAATCTAGTTTTTCATGGTCTTTTACCCGTTTATTGGAGGTAATGATTTGGTAATCTGCATTTTGAATAACATTTTTAGACAATGAAAACACATTGTCATTCTTTTGAAACGAAAAACGCGTGGTTTCTTCCGTATAAACGATATTTTCAGTAGCCAAAGAATAAATTTTCCAAGTAACTTTAGTCCCTTCAGGGATTACAGCGTTCCCTGTTCCTTTAACTACTTCTGCTTTTTTATTCAAATACGATGGGTAATTCAATTCCATCTCAAAATTAGAAATCGTTGGAACAGCAACCACTATCAACTTATAATCCTCTGAAGAAATAGCATTACCTTCCACGTGAAACACTACATCCTTCATTGGCTTAGTAATCTTGAACTGAAACTCCCCTGGTTTACTATTCTCCATAAAATAACTTTCTCCGTCTATGAAGATCATTGCGTTTTCTGGAGCTACTTTTCCTTCCGTTTTAATCTTTAGCAAGAAATCTTTGTTCTGCTCACTTTGTAAATTGCTATTGAGCACAACAAATTTGAAAGGAGCAGGAGGCAAAAAGGTATCGTTAAAATGAACGACACGATTTAAACTTTGAGAAATCACAGCAGTATTACCAGACAAATAAAAGAATAGAAAAAACAAAATAGGAACTATTGCAAACGGCAAATATCTTTTATTAGATCTAAAATTTATGGCATTCCCAAAAGGAACAGGCTGCAAAGCATTTGCTTTTTGATCGATAGAAGCCAAAAGTAATTCAGAAGAATGCTCCTGCTTATCCGAATTCGCTAGTTGGAGAAAATTAGTCAGCGTATCATTGACATCTGCAAAGTGATTTCCGATAATTTTTGAAGCCTGGTCATAATCGATTCCTTTTTGGAATTTAAACAATTTAAATATTGGGAATAAAATAAAACGAAATAACAACACCACCTCTACTCCAACAAAAGTCCAAAACAAAATAGACCTTCCCATTGGTTTGAGCCAAAGAAAATATTCCACGAAAAGCGTGAACAGAAAATACAACAATCCTAAACCGATGAAGAATATAATTCCCCTGATCAATTCATTAGTATAATACTTCCTGATAAATGCTTCTAACTTTTGATAAATACCATTTGAAGATTCCAAAGCTTCTATTTGTTTCATATAACCAATAAAAGTAATAATTTATATGAATAAAGAAATGTTAAAAAAGCACCAATGTCAAAAATGTTAAAATTATCTCGTTTTCAAATTCTGCAGTTCAGCGATTGAAATCGTATCTTTGCATCAAAATTTATAAAAATGTCGAAGCAAGTTCGTGTGCGTTTTGCACCTAGTCCAACAGGACCTTTACATATTGGCGGTGTCCGTACTGCCCTATTCAATTATTTGTTTGCCAAGAAAAATAATGGTGTTTTCTTTTTACGAATCGAAGATACTGATCAAAATCGTTTTGTTCCAGGTGCCGAAGCGTATATCATGGAAGCATTAAAATGGTTAGGTATTTCTCCTGATGAAACGATAGGGAAAAATGAAAAATTTGGTCCTTACCGTCAAAGCGAAAGAAAACCTTTATATAGAGCATACGCTGATAAATTAATAAACTCTGGTTGGGCCTACTATGCTTTTGATTCGGCTGAAGCATTAGATGCAGCAAGAAAAGAACAAGAAGAACAAGGGAAAACCTTTATTTACAATCATACTAATAGAGAATTACTAGATACTTCACTGGTAATTTCTGCTGAAGAAACTGCACAAAGAATCGCTAACGGTGATCCTTATGTGATCCGTTTTAAAACTCCAGTTGGTGAAACCTTGCATTTACAAGATATCATTCGTGGTGATGTCAAATTTGAAACCAGCTTACTAGATGATAAAGTACTGTTTAAAAGTGACGGAATGCCAACATATCATTTAGCAAATATTGTGGATGATCATTTAATGGAAACTTCGCATGTTATACGTGGAGAAGAATGGCTACCGTCTATGCCACTTCACGTTTTATTATACAGAGCCTTTGGTTGGGATGCACCTGAATTTGCACACCTGCCCTTGATTTTAAAACCAGTTGGAAACGGAAAACTATCTAAACGTGACGGAGATAAATTAGGGTTCCCAGTATTCCCATTAGAATGGAAAACGGAAGAAGGAATTTCATCAGGTTACAGAGAAAAAGGATTTTTCCCAGAAGCAGTTGTTAACTTCTTAGCATTATTGGGTTGGAACGATGGAACAGACAAAGAAATATATACTTTAGAAGAATTAGTAGAAGCTTTCGATTTGAACAGAGTTCACAAAGCAGGTGCGAAATTTGATCCAGAAAAAAATAAATGGTTCAATCACCAATATTTAATCAAGCAAAAAGACGAAGATTTGGCGAAAGCCTTCACTCCTATTTTGGAAGAAAAAGGAATTACAGCACTAGAAACTACATTAGTTAAGATCGTATCTTTAATAAAAGAAAGAGCCTCATTTGTTTCTGAGTTTTGGGAATTAAGCGATTTCTTTTTTGTTGCTCCAACAACCTATGATGAAAAAGCATCAAAAAACTGGAAAGCAGAAACTCCAGCTTTAATGCAAGAACTAATATCTGTCGTAGAAGAAATAACTGATTTCACTTCCATCAACATCGAAACTATCGTAAAAGACTGGATGACGAAAAACGAAATTGGAATGGGAAAAGTAATGCAACCTTTCCGTTTGAGTTTGGTTGGTGCTTTAAAAGGCCCTCACCTATTTGATATCGTGGAGCTCATTGGAAAAAAAGAAACAATTAGCAGAATTCAAAAAGCAATTGAAACTTTATAAAAGTCAAAAAGCCTCCGTAAATACGGAGGCTTTTTTTATAAATATAGAATAATATTTCCATTAAGTATTCCAGGATTTCCTTTAAAATTAACCCCCAGCTGCTTCGTATTAAGATTATCAAGCATGTTATTTATTCCATACTGATACGAAACATTAAATCTAAAATGACGTACACCAGCTGTAATACCAACAGTTGGATAGAAATTAAATTTAGAAATATCAACAATGTCCTTTGCTAACAATGCGGTCCCATTAATCGTATTGTTTTCATCTTCATAATCAATTTTAAATTTTCCATTCACTTGTACAATTGGTCCAAACTCCACACTCAAAATATTTTCTACAAGAATATAACTCAACTGTAGCGATATCTGAGCCGAAGCCAGTTTATAATTAACATCTACATTTTGAACATTGAGTTTCCTAGTAGCCACTGAAAAATTATTTTCGCTAAACTGTAGTGCGTAAACCATATCCCAATTATCATAGAAATTCCCTCTCACAGATAAACCAGCATTCCAACCTAAATCCGGCTTTGTTTGAAAATTGTCAGTATTCATAGTAAGCTGATTTACTCCAAACGTCACCCCTATCCTATTAGAATCCCTATAACCATATTGTGCAAAAACGGTACATACAACCAAAATCAAAACTGATGTAAAATAGAGCTTTTTCATATTCTTGAATTAAACGTTCACAAACCTAAAGATTTTTTGTAATTTAACACTAATTTTTAATCTTAATTATACATCTTATGAACATTACATTAATTATCCTACTTGTTATTGGATTATTTATTCTACTGTCTTCATTCTTCACAGTGAAGCAGCAAACTTCTGTTATCATCGAACGATTCGGTAAATTTCACAGCGTTAGACAATCAGGACTCCATTTGAAAATTCCCCTAATTGATAGAGTTGCAGGACGTGTAAATCTTAAAATCCAACAACTAGACGTAATTATCGAAACCAAAACTAAAGACAATGTCTTTGTCAAACTTAAAGTTTCGGTTCAATTTATGGTGGTCAAAGAAACGGTTTACGATGCCTTTTATAAATTAGAATACGCACATGACCAAATTACTTCTTACGTATTTGATGTGGTTCGTGCCGAGGTTCCAAAATTAAAATTAGATGATGTTTTTGAAAGAAAAGATGACATCGCCATTGCCGTGAAAAGAGAACTAAACGAAGCTATGACCACATACGGATATACAATTATCAACACATTAGTAACTGATATTGACCCGGATATTCAAGTAAAAAACGCCATGAATAGAATTAATGCTGCTGATAGAGAGAAAACAGTAGCTGAATTTGAAGCGGAAGCATCTAGAATTAGAATTGTTGCAAAAGCAAAGGCAGAGGCAGAAAGTAAACGTCTACAAGGACAAGGTATTGCAGATCAAAGAAGAGAGATTGCTAGAGGATTAGTAGAAAGTGTGGATGTATTAAATAGAGTTGGAATTAACTCTCAAGAAGCTTCTGCGTTGATTGTGGTTACACAACATTACGATACTTTACAAGCTATTGGTGCTGATACTAATTCTAATTTGATTTTATTACCAAATTCACCACAAGCAGGTAGTGACATGCTAAACAATATGGTGGCAAGCTTCTCAGCTAGTAATATGGTCGGGGAATCAATGAAAAAAGGAAATAGAAAAGCTAAAACAAAAACTGAACCTATCACTCCAATAGAAAATGAAGAGGAAGACGATTCTGAAACAGAAGAATAATACTTTTTATTATTATAACAAAAAAGAGGCCTAACGGCCTCTTTTTTTATCTATTATCCATTTGATCACAAATGGTACTGCTATGTTTAATATGGTACCATAAGAGCCATTAAAGCCTGTTTTAAAGGAGCCCAACAAATTGTTAACTAAATGTTTAGGTGTAATGCTTTCCTTAGTTTTATGATAGCCCAGAATAATTTTTTGATAGCTGATTTCTTTTTCTATATTTAAAATCTCAAGTTCTCTATCAATTTGATCATACGATGAATATTTTTTAGTTCCCATAGTTTAGTTTAGTCGTTAAAAAATATTTCTGAAAATTTCTCTAATAGAGGTCCTTCCACTACCTTATCTCTAACCAAAAATAAAACTCCTGTAGCAAGAAGATAAATCACTCCAACAATCAGAAAACCATATGGAAAACTATCCAAATAATTTCCAATAGCAAATGCAAGGGCTAAAGAAAGAAATAACAAAACCATACTAAAACCCAACAATATCAAAGAAAACTTTAAAATCGTAGTCGTTGATTTCATTGCCATTTTAAAAGTCCGCAATTTATAATAGGCTAGATTATTTTCAATATATGCTTGCGTCTGTTCTTGAATTTCTTCAACATTCTCTTTTATTTCTTCAAATGCCATACATTAATTATTTATTTTCAAATTTAAAGCTTATTAATTATTTTTGAAGTTTTGAGTTTTTCTCTTTTAGCTCAGCTAATTTACTTTCAAGGAAACTAATTACATCTTCTGTTTTATGACTCATACTTGAAAGTAAATCATCATAGCTTCCTTCAAAATCAAATTTCGTACTAGTGAATTTTGTTTTTACTTCTTCAGAAAGTTCTTCATACTTTTTTTGTAAATCCTTTTGAGCATCTTTATAACTGTCTTTAATTTTTACTCTTGTTTTTGAACCTTTATCCGGAGCAAATAAAATTCCAACACCAGCTCCAATAGCTGCACCAGTTAAAATTGCTAAAATCGTATTTCCTGTATTCTTTGACATAATTTTTTATATTTAATTAGTAATAACATAAAGATACAAATTTTATTAACATTTACATGTTAATAAGCAATAAAAGTGATTTTAAAATGATTAAAAGCTTATATAAAGGATACTAATCAATGAAAATAGCATAGTTCATGCTATTTAATGTATAAAACTTAAAAACAGCTTAATCAAGCTATATGGGAGTCGTTTTTAATATATAAAAACAATTAAATATTTGTATTTGATAGTTTTTTACAATAATAAGAAAAACGCCCATTAAAGGCGTTTTTGTATTATTAAAATCTATTCTATAAGAAAAATAGATTAGAGCTTTAGGTTAGTTAATAAATCAGAAACTTTTTCATTTTTCTCTGTGTTTTTCAATTCTGCAAGCTGATTTTTAAATTCATCAAAATTAACAGCATCCGTACTCAAATTCTGAATTGCTAAAATCCTAACGGCAGCCAATTGACTTTTTAACGACATCGTGTATAATTTTGTCAAAACCTCTTTTTCAATATCTTTCGGTTGTACTTTATCAGAGTGCAGTAAAATTAAATTAGCAAACAATAAAGAATTATTGTCATTCTTAACATTTTTAACAACCGTTTGGTTTATCAGACTGAAATTATCGATACTTAGTATGTTAGCAACGATATTTTCCAACATCAAATCAGCATTAGAAACGTCTTTTTCTTTCACATATTTATTGATTTCTTTTTGTGTATTCACCAATAAATTACTTTCTTTCTTGCCTTTTTCTTCCCAAGCATCTTTGAGCCCAACTGTTTTATTGAAAACTAGATTACCTTCTCTACTATCTTTATCTGTATTAAAATAACCCAAACGTTGGAATTGAAATTTATCTCCAGGGGTACTAGAAGCTAAACCTGGTTCTACAAAACCTTTCACTATTTCGAGAGAATTAGTATTCATAAATTCTAAAAAGTTCTTTTCTTTATGACTGTCTGGCGCTTCATCAATAAACAAACGATCGTACAAACGAATCTCAGCTTCAATGGCATGTTTTATGGAAACCCAATGCAAGGTACCAGCTACTTTTCGTTGAGAAGCTTCACTCCCACTACCGCTTCGGCTGTCTTCATCATAAGAAACATGGATTTCGGTAATAGTACCTTCACTGTCCTTTACAACACTTTCGCCTTTAATTATATATGCATTTTTAAGACGAACCTCATTCCCAATACTTAAACGGAAAAACTTCGCTGGAGCAACTTCAAGAAAATCTTCTCTTTCTATGTATAATTCACGAGAAAAAGGCAATTTTCTAAAACCGGCAGCATCATCTTCCTGATTATTTTCAGCATCTAATGACTCTTCTTTATCTTCAGGATAATTAGTAATAACTAATTTTACTGGGTCTAAAACTGCCATTACTCGAGGCGCTGTTTTATTCAAATCTTCACGAAGACAAAATTCTAAAAGAGATACGTCGATTACATTCTCACGCTTTGCAACACCAATGATATCACAAAACTTACGAATAGAAGCTGCAGTATACCCTCTTCTTCTTAAACCAGAAATAGTTGGCATTCTTGGATCATCCCATCCATTAACAATGTTTTCCTGCACCAATTGCAATAACTTTCGCTTGCTCATTACAGTGTAATTAAGGTTCAAGCGAGCGAATTCATATTGATGTGGTCTTACCTTATTTTCATCATAAATTTGGTCTAAAAACCAATCGTATAACTCGCGGTGCATCACAAATTCTAATGTACAGATTGAATGTGAAATTTGCTCTACATAATCGCTTTCGCCATGAGCATAATCATACATTGGATAAATTTTCCAATCGTTAGCTGTTCTATGATGATGACGGTGTAAAACACGATACATCAAAGGGTCACGCATCAACATATTAGTCGATGACATATCTATTTTTGCACGTAAAACATGGCTTCCTTCTGGATAATCGCCATTTTTCATCGCTTCGAACAAAGTCAAATTCTCAGCTACAGAACGGTTTCTATAAGGACCGTCTACTCCAGGTTGAGTAGGTGTCCCTTTTTGCATAGCCATATCTTCAGAAGACTGACTGTCTACATAAGCTTTATTGTTTTTAATCATTTCAACCGCCCAATCATAGAGTTGTTGAAAATAATCAGAAGAATATCGTTCTTCAGTCCAATTAAAACCCAACCATAACAAATCTTCTTTTATGGCATCAACATATTCCTGCTCTTCTTTAGCTGGATTTGTATCGTCAAAACGTAAATTAACTGGCGCGTTGTATTTTAATCCTAAGCCAAAATTAAGACAAATTGATTTAGCATGACCAATGTGCAAATAGCCATTTGGTTCTGGTGGAAAACGAAAACGAAGTTGCTCCTTTGGAAAACCATTTGCTAAGCTTTCTTCTATAATCTGTTCTATAAAATGAAGTGATTTTTCTTCTGTAGACATAATGTTGTATTAAAGAAGCAAAGTTATCAAAATTGTTGGTTAAATAGCGAATGCAGGATTTGCTTATTTCTTTTTAAGCCAATAAAATTCAAATAATTCGTACTTTTATAAAAAAATAAACAAGCTAATTAAAGACGATACATAAAATGGGAACTATTAAATTAAAAAATATACGCACCTACTCCTATCATGGTTGCCTGATCGAAGAAGGAAAAATAGGTTCCGATTACTCGATTGACCTAGAAATAAAGACCGATTTACGTAAATCTTGCCAGTCAGATGACTTGAATGACACCGTAGATTATGTATTATTGAATACAATTGTTGTGGAAGAAATGGAAATCCGTTCCCATTTACTAGAACATGTGGCACAAAGGATAATTACACGTGTATTTGGAGAAATTCCAGAAGTTTCTAGAATACTATTGGCTGTTTCTAAATTAAATCCTCCTATTGGTGGTGATGTTGAAGCGGTTACTGTTGAATTAGAAAAATACAGAAGTTAAACCGATTGCAAATACCGCAAATGTAAACGCATTTTAAAAGCAGAAAATAATAATTTTTTAAAACTTTTAAACTTTAAACTTTTAAACTCTAAACTTTTTAAGTACTTTTGCCATCCATTCAATAAATGGCGTCGTGGCCGAGTGGCTAGGCTGGGCTCTGCAAAAGCTCCTACTGCGGTTCGAATCCGCACGATGCCTCTAAAACCTTCAAGGAAACTTGGAGGTTTTTTTTATATTAAATTTTTTAGAAAATTTTATTAAAGATATGTTCCAATCCGAACTATGCCTCTAAAGCCTTCAAGGAAACTTAGAGGATTTTTTACGTTCAATTTTTTAGTAAAATTTATTAAAGATATGTTCGAATCCGAACCATGCCTCTAAAGCCTTCAAGGAAACTTGGAGGTTTTTTTTTATATTCAATTTTTTAGAAAAATTTATTAAAGATATGTTCGAATCCGAACCATGCCTCTAAAGCCTTCAAGGAAACTTGGAGGTTTTTTTTTATATTCAATTTTTTAGAAAAATTTATTAAAGATATGTTCGAATCCGAACCATGCCTCTAAAGCCTTCAAGGAAACTTGGAGGTTTTTTTTTATATTCAATTTTTTAGAAAAATTTATTAAAGATATGTTCGAATCCGCACGATGCCTCTAAAACCTTCAAGGAAACTTGGAGGTTTTTTTATGTTCAATTTTTAGTGAATAGTTTCAAAGAGAGTCACAAAGAAGACACAGAGAATCGCCAAAATTTAAACCATTAAAATTCTTAGCTAGATTTTAAGTCATTTTAAAACATAAAAAAAACCGCTCAAATAGAGCGGTTTAAATATATAAGACAAAAAATTTAATGTTCCTTCTCTATTTTTTGAAATGCATTTTTAACCATTTCTTTTTCTTTTGGAAACCAACCTTGTGTTATCAAAACGATTCCAAAAACCATCAAAACAACACTGATTCCTTTTTTAATTTTAAGGATATTAGTTGGAGTCATCTTTGTTTTTAACTGTTTAGCTAAAAGAATTTTAATACAATCTACTAATAAATAAGTGATAATTACAGCAGCAAAAAAAGTAACCATTCTCGAAGTTTGCATGTCTAATTTTGGACCCACCGAAATGATTATCGCTAACCAAAAACCTAGCACTCCAATATTAATAATATTCAAGAAAAATCCTTTAATAAAAAGACTAAAATAATCTTTTCTTATGATTTCATTATCAATTTTTTTAGTGTCAATCTTCTTTTCTTTCCGCAAACTGATAAAAGAAATAATACCATAGGCTAACATCAACATCCCTCCAAAAATAAAGAGAGCTGGTTTGTCTTTTAAAGATTGGATTAACCTATAACTCCCAAGGTATGCAATACCAATAAATACTATATCTCCTAAAATAACACCTAAATCAAAAACTATTGCAGCTCTAAAACCCTTTATAATACTTGTTTCAAGTAAAATAAAAAATACGGGACCAATCATAAAACTTAGGAAAATTCCCCAAGGAATTCCGGATAAAATATCGTTTACCATTAAAATTTATAACTACGAATTATTTTTTTTCTACGATCGTTCCACCAAACAATGTTTCTTTATTGATTTGTCTTGGACTTCCATAAATGTAAATTGAGCCTCCTGCTTTAACTTTAGCGTCAACAAGAGTACTAGCATGTATTTCTGCATTTCCTCCCGCAGAAACGTTTATTGAGGTTTGTGAGGTATGTAATTCTTTAGATTGTAAATTTCCACCAGACATAATAACTACATCTTGATTTAAAGCTTTACCAGATAATTCAATAATTCCACCTGTAACTGCTTTTACATTTACTTTTTCAACATCTAAATCAATATTAATCTGTGCTCCTTCTTTTGCACTTAAATCCATGATCGTTTGTTTGAACCTAGTATCACATGAAACAAAAGAACCTTCGGTTGCAGTGATACTTTCAATGTTTCTAAAATACAATTTAATAGTAATATCATCTCCGGATAACAATTTAGGAAATGGCATTCTTATTTTTAATTCTCCATTTTTATTAACAAATTCAACTTCACTTTCCCTATTACCGGTAATTTCTGCTTTATTTTCTGAAGATGAAATTAGTTCAACTTTAAGTTTATCAAATACTTTGATATCACTAAAATCACCTAAGTTTTTAGTAACCTGACCAAAGCTCATTTGGGCAACAATAACAAATGTTATAATCAACAATCTTTTCATTTTTTTTATTTTACTGGTTCTTCAATACGTCTTAAAAAATTAAAATCAAGTTGTTTTTTAACTAGATCCGCATTTTTAACATTAACGTAAATTTCGTCCCCTAATTGTAATAATTTATGCGAACTTGCTCCTACGAGTGCATATTGTTTCTCATCGAAAGAATAATAATCATCTTTTATATCTCGAATTCGAACCATACCTTCACATTTATTTTCAATGATTTCGACAAAAATTCCCCATTCAGTAACACCAGAAATAACTCCCAAAAATTCTTGATCTTTATGATCCTGCATGTATTTCACCTGCATGTATTTGATAGAATCTCTTTCTGCTTGGGTAGCTAATCCTTCCATTGTAGAAGAATGTAAACATTTAGCTTCATAGGTATCTTCGTCTACGGACTTTCCGCCATCTAGATAAAACTGTAGCAAACGGTGTACCATAACGTCAGGATAACGACGAATAGGCGACGTAAAATGAGAATAATAATCAAATGCTAATCCATAATGCCCTATGTTATCAGTAGAATATTTAGCTTTACTCATCGTTCTGATGGTTAAAGTATCTACTAAATTCTGTTCTTTAGTTCCTACAACCTCACTTAATAAACTATTCAACGATTTTGAAATATCGTCTTTACTTCTTAAATCAATTTTATAACCAAATTTTGCTATAACCGTTTGTAATGCAATTAATTTATCTGCATTAGGCTCATCGTGAATTCTATATATAAAAGTTTTCTTTTGTTTACCAATGAATTCAGCCACTTTTTTATTGGCCAAAAGCATAAATTCTTCAATCAAATGATTAGCATCTTTTGATACTTTAAAGTAAACGCCTTCCGGTTCTCCTTCTTCATTTAAGTTGAATTTTACTTCTACTTTATCAAAAGAAATAGCTCCGTCGTTCATTCTTTTTCTTCGGAAAATCTTAGCTAATTCATCCATTTTTAAAGTAGCAGCAACAATTTCATCCGAAACAACATAAGAACTTCCTGTGATGGAAATTTCTTCGGGTATTGTATTGTCCTTAGTTTCTATAATATATTGAGCTTCTTCGTAAGCAAAACGTTGATCAGAATAAATTACTGTTCTTCCAAACCATTGATTAACTACTTCACATTTATCTGTAATTTCAAAAATAGCCGAAAAAGTATATTTTTCTTCATTTGGACGCAATGAACATGCAAAATTAGACAGTACTTCTGGCAACATAGGTACTACCCTATCCACTAAATAAACAGAGGTAGCTCTTTGATAAGCCTCGTCGTCAAGAATACTTCCTTCTTCTAGATAATACGAGACATCGGCAATATGAATACCTATTTCGTAATTTCCATTTTCTAATTTTTTGAATGATAAAGCATCATCAAAATCTTTGGCATCTTTTGGATCAATAGTAAAAGTCAATGTATCGCGCATATCGCGACGATTAGCAATTTCACTTTCTTCTATCGAAGTATCAATTTTTTGAGCAAAGGTTTCAACTTCAATTGGAAATTCAGCTGGCAAACCGTATTCAGCTAAAATAGCGTGAATCTCGGTGTCGTGCTCTCCTGGTTTTCCTAATACTTTAATCACAGCTCCAAAAGGACTATCTGCTCTTGAAGGCCAGTCTTCGATATGAACTAATACCACATCTCCTTGCTCTGCCTCTCCTATTTTATCTTTTGGAATAAAAATATCCGTATACATTTTTGGATTGGCTGTAGAAACAAAAGAAAAATTCTTCTGAATATCAATAACTCCTACAAAATCAGTTTTATGTCTTTCAATCACTTCAATAACCTCACCTTCAGGTCTTTTACCTTTTCTTCGGTTGTAAACATATACTTTGACAATATCTTTATCTAAGGCATGGTTTAAATTATTCGTTGGAATAAATACATCTTCCTCTAATTCAGCACAAACAAAATAGGCTGTTTTTCTACCTGTCATGTCAATCTTGCCTTCGTAATACTCTTTGCTTTCTGCTTTAATCAAATATTTTCCTGGCTCTGATTCTATAATTTTATTTTGGCTTGCAAGTATCTTTAAATCCTTTATAATTTGGTTTCTACTTTGTGTATCGTCAAGCTCTAGCTTTGCTCCTATTTGTTTATAATTGAATGCTTTATTAGCACTTTGCGATAATATTTTTATAATTTGTTCAGAGAAATCTTTCTCTTTCTTTACCGGCTTTCTTATTCTTTTACTCATAAATCTTTTCTTAAAAGTCGAAAATTACGAAATAGTATGCAGTTATAAGAAAATAGCAGGCAGTTTTAAAGAAAATATAACTTTACAGAATAGTTGTATCTTTATGAAAACAATAAAAATGGAAGCATTTATAACTATCGCTATTTTTGATTACATCCATGAAATAGAAATTCTAAAACATCGATTGGATCAGGAAGGTTTGCAGTATTATTTTCAGAATGAATTGATGTCATCAATTGTTCCCATGTACTCAACTGCTCTTGGAGGAATCAAACTTAAAATTCATCCTAATGACTTTGCTAGCGTAAAAGCAATTTTACAAGAAATGAAGTACGATAACAATTTAAAAATTGTTTAATTTTTCTTTAAAGTTGTCAACACATATATAATACAATAAAAAAAAAAATTAATTTAAATTATTTATTAATGGGTATTATAGCTTGTTAATAGTGGCTATAAATATTTAAGAAAAAGTATTGAAACCAAGTTGTAGAACTTTATTCGGAGTTATTAACAATACTATATTTACTTAAATATCTAGTTTTAAAGAGTTTTTATGTTTTAATTAACAATGGTTGATAGACTAAAATCATTTGAATTTGTAAATAAGTATTTTTTAAAATTTTGTTAATAAAGCACTTTTTTATATTGATAACTATTCTAAAAATTCACCAAAGTAAATTTGGATTTCTAATGTGGGTTTTTGATTACTTATTTTTTTAATACTACAGAAAAATAGTTCTAATATTCTATCTCAAGTTATCAACAATTAATGTTAACTTAAAGTTAACTGAATATCAAGCAATTGCGTTTTACTATTAACAATGGATATTTTTAACAAAATAAATTCATATTATTTATTGATTATCAATGTTTTATGAAATAATGATAATTGTTGATAACTGCTAAACTTACTCGTAATCTGTGTGTTACAATGCAGTAAAATAAGGCTGCTGCCGCTGTTGTTCTTTTTTAACAAATAAAGAATTCCATACTTTAATTATACAAAATTGTTTTGGTAGATTTGCAGCACACAACTTAATAGAAATAAAATGAAAATAGCAATTGGAAATGACCATGCTGGTCCAGAATATAAAAAAGCCATTGTAGATATGCTTAAAGCAAAAGGATATGAGGTAACTAATTATGGAACAGATTCAAATGATAGTGTAGATTATCCTGATTTTGGGCACGCTGTTGCAAAAGATGTAGCTGAAGGAAAAGTTGATTTTGGAATTGTTATTTGCGGAAGCGGTAATGGAATAGCCATGAGTGCAAACAAACACCTTAAAGTACGTGCTGCTTTATGTTGGATGAAAGAGATAGCAGCTTTAGCCCGTCAACATAATGATGCTAATATTATTAGTATTCCAGCTCGTTATACATCTATTCCACAAGCAGTAGAAATGGTAAATACTTTTTTAAATACTGAATTTGAAGGAGGAAGACACCAAACCAGAGTAGATAAAATTGCGTGTTGCTAATTTTTAAAATCGAGGTGCTTCGTACCAAATAACTATATCTAGCCTATTTATTTTTAAATGAATAGGCTTTTTTATTTGGAATAAAATCCAAAATAAAAGTAGGTATAAAGAAGTACTATTTGGATTGTTACAATAGCCCAAAACTTCAATAGATAAGTTCTTTTTGCTGTTTTATGTCTAAAAAGTAACATAGCAATTCCTGCGCCTATAGTACCTCCAAAAACTACAAAGCTTAAAAGTGTTTTTTCTGGTATTCTTCTTTTTTTGTTTTTGGATAGGTATTTATCGTAGGCGATAAGTAAGAAGGCAAAAATAGAAACGCTTATTATGTAGTAATTAAAAATCATTGGAAGACATATAAATAGGATTCGAAGATAGCTTAATTTAAAAAACCAGTAAAATTTTTATTAAGCAACTTCGTTATTTTAAAAAAATGTTATTTTTTAAAATAGTAGTATTCACTAATTTAAAAAACACGTAAATTTTAAAATAATAATTATATTTGTTTTAAAAATATACCGAAATGAAGAATTATAAATCAGGAAATTTTGAAAATCAGGGGTATTATAAAAGTTTTCAACCCTCTTTTATAAATAAACATTGGTTGTTAGATGATATGGAAATCCAACAATTGCTTTCTAAAGCAGATAGACAATTAGGAAGATTGGATATGTATTCTGAATATATTCCAAATATTGATATGTATATTAGTATGCACGTGCTGAAAGAAGCTACACAAAGTAGTAAAATTGAAGGCACGCAAACTAATATAGAGGAAGCACTTTTAGACAAAGATGATATTGTTCTGGACAAAAGAGACGATTGGGAGGAAGTTCAAAACTATATTGAAGCTATGAATTCAGCAATCAAAGAGTTAGAAACGCTTCCATTTTCCTCCCGATTAATAAAAGAAACACATCGCACCTTATTGCAAGGAGTTAGAGGAGAAAATAAACAACCGGGCGATTTCAGAACTAGTCAAAATTGGATTGGAGGTGCTTCAATAAATGACGCTACATTTATCCCTCCAGTGCATAATTCATTGGCGGAATTAATGAGTGATTTAGAAAAATTTGCTCATAATGAGGAATATTATTTTCCTGATTTACTCAAAATAGCATTAATTCATTATCAATTCGAAACGATTCATCCCTTTTTGGATGGTAACGGTAGAGTAGGAAGGTTGCTGATAACATTATATTTAGTAGATAAAACCATTCTCAAAAAACCAATTTTATATTTATCTGATTTTTTCGAAAGAAACAGACAATTATATTATGATAATTTGATGAATGTGAGAACCAAAGACGACTTAAAACAGTGGTTTAAATTTTTCTTGGTAGGTATTATTGAAACTGCCAAAAGTGGTATTGAAACTTTTGATGCAGTTTTAAAACTAAAGAAAGAAACAGAAGATAAAATTCAAAAAACAGCTAGTAGAAGCAATCATTTGTTGAATATTATGGAGTTTCTATATCAAAAACCAACTATTAATGCCTCCAAAATAGTTGATATTACAGGGGTTTCACAAGCTACCGCCTATAAAATTTTGGAAGAATTAATAATCATGAAAATTTTAAAAGAAATAACAGGAAGCAAAAGAGGCAAAGTTTACGTATTTGACCCTTATATACAATTATTCAAATAACAATAGAATGACTAACATACAATTCATATCAAAAATAGTTGCTACAGCAGCAATTAATATTCAAAAAACCGTTCAATTATTACAAGAAGATTGTACTATTCCCTTTATTTCTAGGTATCGTAAAGACACCACTGGAAATCTAGATGAAGTTCAAATTGAGCAAATCGCTAAGCTTCAAAAAGAGTATGAAGACATTGTAAAGCGCAAAGAGGCAATATTAAAATCAATTATGGAGCAAGGCGCTATGAACGAAACGCTGTTTGCTAAAATTGATAAAAGCTTCGATATACAGGAACTGGAAGACATCTATTTACCTTATAAAAAGAAAAAAAAGACAAAAGCTGATGTTGCCCGTGAACATGGTTTAGAACCATTAGCTAAAATCATTATGGCACAAAATAATGATGATGTTGATTTTTTAGCAACACAGTATTTGAACGACAATGTTGTTAATGAAGATGCCGCTTTACAAGGGGCAAGAGATATTATTGCCGAATGGATAAATGAAAATATTTATGTTCGAAAACAGTTGCGACGCCTGTATCAACGAAGTGCTACTGTTAGTACCAAGGTAGTAAAAAAGCAAAAAGAAGAAGAAAAAGCACAAAAATTTGATCAATATTTCGATTGGTCAGAACCATTAAGTAAAGCACCGTCGCATCGACTATTAGCGATGCTTCGCGCAGTTAACGAAGGTTTTGTAAAACTAAAAGTGGAAGTAGATGTTGATACCGCATATGATATAATAGATGAGTTGATTTTAAAAGGTCAAAACAAAACTACTTCACACGTACAACTTGCTATTGAAGACAGTTTTAAAAGATTGTTGAATCCGGCTATTTCAAATGAAGCTTTGCAGGAAGCTAAAGCCAAAGCAGATGCCAATTCGATTCAGGTTTTTGCCAATAACTTAGGACAATTACTATTAGCGCCGCCATTAGGTGAAAAAAGGATTTTGGCGATTGACCCAGGATTTCGTTCCGGTTGTAAAATTGTCTGTTTGGATGAAAAAGGGGATTTATTGTATAATGAAACTATTTATCCGCATGCTCCACAAAAAGAAGAAGCTATGGCGATGAAAAAAATTCGTTCGATGGTGAATTCGTATAAAATTGATGCAATCTCGATAGGAAACGGAACCGCTTCCCGTGAAACTGAGTTTTTTATAAAGAAAATTGCGTTCGACAAACCGGTGCAGGTTTTTATTGTTTCGGAGGCTGGAGCGTCGGTGTATTCAGCATCTAAAATTGCCCGTGAAGAGTTCCCAAATTATGATGTAACGGTTCGTGGTTCGGTTTCTATTGGGAGACGATTGTCAGATCCATTGGCTGAATTGGTAAAAATTGACCCAAAAGCCATTGGCGTAGGCCAATACCAACATGATGTTGATCAAACTAAACTGAAAGAAGAATTAGACAATACGGTAATCCGTTGTGTGAATTCTGTTGGGATAAATATTAATACAGCTAGTAAACATTTATTGAGTTATGTGAGTGGAATAGGAGAGAAGCTCGCAGAGAACATTGTGAACTACCGTTCAGAAAATGGTCCTTTTGAAAATAGAAAACAACTGAAAAAAGTCCCGCGTTTGGGTGAAAAAGCGTATCAGCAAGGGGTTGCTTTTATTCGAATTTCGAATGCTAAAAATCCATTGGATAATTCGGCTGTACATCCGGAAGCCTATGGAATTGTCGAAAAAATGGCTAAAGATTTGAAACTTTCGGTAAATGATTTGATTGCAAACAAAGAAAAAACAGCCTTAATAAAACCGGAGAATTACATCACTCCCGAAATAGGTCTGTTAAGCTTGAAAGATATTATTAAAGAGCTTGAAAAACCAGGATTAGATCCAAGAAAATCAGCAAAAGTATTTGAATTCGACCCGAATGTCAAAACGATTAAAGACGTAAAATCTGGTATGATATTACCGGGAATCGTCAATAACATCACTAATTTTGGATGTTTTGTTGATATTGGAGTAAAAGAAAGTGGTTTGGTTCACATCTCGCAGCTCAAAGCTGGCTTTGTAAGCGATGTGAACGAAGTTGTGAAGTTACACCAACATGTAACCGTAAAAGTAACAGAGGTCGATGAAGACAGAAAACGAATTCAATTGACAATGATACTATAAGAGCATAAAAAAAGTCCCGACAGCATCGGGACTTTTTTTATTTTTTTTCGTTTTCAGTTTCGTCTTTCTTATCAGCTGAAGGCTCTTCTTTAGCGGCATTTTTGAATTCTTTAATTCCGCTTCCTAATCCTTTCATTAATTCTGGAATTTTCTTACCTCCAAAAAGTAATAAAACAACTGCTAATATAACAAGGATTTCTGTAACACCAAATCTTCCCATGATTGAATAATTTATGCCGAAGCAAATTTGTAATAAATCTTGGGACAAAGGTAAATAGAATAACTTAATAAGAATTCAATTTAACTATTATTTAATTCAGTTAGGGTTAAAAATGTATTAAAATTAAATCATTGCCATGAATTAAGCCGAACTAAGTGGTCAAAGCACTTTCGTTGACATTAATTATTATATTTGTAACATAAAGAAAAAGTATGGCAGGTAAAAGATTGAAAAGGAAAAAACTTCACCGTAAATTATTCACTAAAAACCGCTTGGTTATTTTGAATGAGGATACTTTTGAAGAAATATTTTCTTTAAAATTAAATTTAATGAATGTTTTTGTTGTGGCGACTATTGGTGCCATTTTTTTGATTTCAGTCACTACTTTTATAATCGCATTTACCCCTTTAAGAGAATTCATTCCGGGGTATTCTTCTTCTAAATTAAAAAGGGATGCGACTGAATTAGCTTTAAAATCAGATTCATTAACCATAGCACTTAAGAAAAATGAGGCCTATATTCAATCCATTCAAAAAGTACTTAACGGAGAATTAGAATATGCAAAATTTAATAAAGATTCCATTCTTGCATCCAGTACGGAAGTAGTGCCACAAGTAAAATTATCGGCATCAGAAGAAGAATTAGAATTAAGAAAAGAAGTAGCAAAAGAAGAGAAAAATGCCCAACCAGCCGCTACGAAGGCTGGGAGTAAAAACACGAAAAAATAAAACCTTTGTGCCTTTCGGTAGCTATCGAAAGCGACTTCGTGGCAAAACCCAAAAAACTATGTCAGTAAAATCAGCCGCAGCAAAATTATTTGCCAAGAAAATATATAAGAAAACGCAAGCCTGGGCCAGCAATCCTGTTGATAGCCAAAAAAATGTTTTAAATTCATTAATTAAAGAAGCGAAGAAGACTGAGTTTGGAATCGATCATCATTTTGACCAAATAAAAACATTTGAAGATTTTGCAAAACACGTTCCTATTCGAGATTACGAGGATTTAAAACCTTATGTTGAAAAAGTGGTAAAAGGAGAAGAAAATATTCTTTGGAAAGGAAAACCGCTTTATTTTGCTAAAACATCAGGGACGACTTCCGGAGCAAAATACATTCCGCTTACTAAGGAATCCATGCCATATCATATTGAAGCGGCGCGAAATGCAATCTTACATTACATCCATGAAACGGGTAAGGCTGATTTTGTGGACGGAAAAATGATTTTTCTACAAGGAAGTCCAATTCTGGAGGAAAAACACGGAATTAAATTTGGTCGACTGTCAGGAATTGTAGCGCATTTTGTTCCAAAATATTTGCAAAAAAACCGAATGCCATCTTGGGAAACTAATTGTATTGAAGATTGGGAAAGGAAAATAGATGCCATTGTCGAAGAAACCTTCGATGAAAACATGACTGTAATTTCAGGAATTCCATCTTGGGTGCAAATGTACTTTGAGCGTTTGCAACAAAAAGGAGGGAAGACCGTGGGCGAAATATTCAAAAACTTTAATCTGTTTATTTATGGCGGTGTTAATTACGAACCTTACCGAGCCAAATTCGAAAATTTAATAGGTAGGAAAGTAGATAGCATTGAACTGTTTCCGGCTTCGGAAGGGTTTTTTGCTTATCAAGACTCGCAAAAGGAAAAAGGAATGTTACTGTTGTTGAATGCAGGAATATTTTATGAATTTGTTAAAAGCGACGAATTTTTCTCTGATAAACCCAGAAGGTATACTATTGGGGAAGTGGAATTAGGAGTTAATTATGTATTGATAATTTCCACTAATGCCGGACTTTGGGGCTATAACATTGGAGATACAGTGCAGTTTACTTCATTAAAACCGTATCGAATTATCGTTTCGGGAAGAATTAAACATTATATATCTGCTTTTGGGGAACACGTAATTGGCAAAGAAGTAGAATGTGCTTTAAAGGAAGCTATGGAGGGAACAAAAGCACGTGTAAATGAGTTTACCGTTGCTCCGCAAATAAGCCCACTAAACGGTTTGCCTTATCATGAATGGTTTATTGAATTTGAAAATGAACCCGAGGATCCGGCCGTTTTCAAGGAAGCGTTAGACAATGCGATGAGAAAACAAAATATGTATTATGATGACTTGATTGTAGGTAATATTCTGCAAAAAGTAGTGATAACCAAAGTGGTCAAAAACGGTTTCCAAGATTATATGAAATCGATAGGAAAACTAGGTGGGCAAAATAAAATCCCGAGGCTTTCAAACGACAGGAAGATTGTCGAAGTGTTGAACATTAAATAAAAGAATTATATTCGTAGGTTAGAAAAAATAAAATAATGAAAGAAACTAAAAATATATCAAGGTCCCGAGCACAAGAATCATCGGCAGCCATTGAAAAAATGTACATTACAATGCGCCATTTGTTCAACAGAGGGTTCTACAAACCAATGGGGATTTCTGGAGATACATTGCGTGAAGCATTGTTAGCTTTACGTCCGGAAATATACGGAAACATTGCAGAAGAAAAAGTAGAATTAAACGGACTGTTATATGTTATTGAACGTCTTCCTGTAGGAATTGAAGAATGTAGATTTATTAACCTTACTTCTGATGAAGGGTATTCTAAATCTCATTTTCAAGCAATTGTTCCTCCAAAAAGAAAAAGGAACTGTTACCGTATTGATGAAGAACAAATGAACGTGGAAATCACAAGAGGCCGCTCAGATATTTATGATATTTTGACCCATTTGACCTTTATTTTCATTGAATCGCATAAAATAAGAAACCGAGTTTTACTAGATGATGCTGGAGAAGTTTCCCGCGACTGGATGAAACTGGAAGCTGCCGTGGCTCAAAATAAAAAACTAACGCTTGTAGAAAAAGAGAAAGCAATTTCTCATGCCGCTAATATCCTTGGAAGAACTTTTGAAGAAGTATTGGACATATATGATGCTTTTGGATCTACAGCAGCGCCTGATCGATTTTTACATGTTATATTTTGGTTAGGGAAATTAGCAATAGAAGAGATTACTGATAATAATAAAAGAGTCATTACTTTTAGCCCTATTTTAAGAGAACGTTTAGGACATCACATACATGGTGAAATTTGGGCAACTAATATCAAGGAAGTATTAAAAGAAAACGGACTTTTAGACCGACCTATTCATGTCATCAGTGCCAATATGCACTCGGTTATGAATTCTATTTTTGCTACCACAGCCTTAAAAACGAATTTCAAAGACAAATCTGACTTCTTTATTTATGAAGAATTGAGTAAGTCAGGAGCAAATGAAGTTCGAAATATAGTGGAAGGAATCGCCTTGAAACAAGGAATGATTTCGCTACCAGATACTTCAGGAACGAACATTGATGTTCAAATTTTTGATACTGCCAAAATTAATTGGGCTAATTCATCCTTTCCAAAAGCCAAACTTGGCGATACACAACCGGTATTAATCGTAATGGATTATGCATTTGGAGAGCAAGCCTACGAAACCATTGATGAGTTATTAAAACCATTCAAAAAAGACACTTTGCTGAATGTAGAATCGGTTTCTATAATGGGAAAAGCTGGAATTCTTGAAGGTGGAAAAGGAGATATTATGATTCCGAATGCACATATCAATGAGGGAACAGCTGATAATTATTTTTTCCATAATGAATTAACTGCTGATATGTTTGTAGGCAACGGTATAGAAGTTTTTGCTGGACCTATGGTTACAGTGCTTGGAACATCATTGCAAAACAAGGATTTATTGAAATTCTTCCATGAATCAACTTGGGGTGTAATTGGTTTAGAGATGGAAGGTTCTTACTATCAAAAAGCTATTCAGTCAGCCTCTAAAATCAGAAAAAGTGTTCCCCATGATGTCAAGGTGAGATATGCTTATTATGCTTCAGATAATCCTTTAGAAACCGGAAGCACACTAGCTTCAGGCGGACTAGGAACAACGGGCGTAAAACCTACTTATTTGATTACGATTAAAATTTTGGAACAAATATTCAACACAAAATAATTTTTTAGGATGAGTACAAACGTACCCCAAAATAACGATAATCAAGAGATTGATTTATTTCAAATCTCAAAAAAAATTGGAAATCTTTTTCAGGAATTGAATGTATTTATATTTAGATGCATTCATTTTTTTATAAAAAATGGGATAATCATTTTAATTCTATTAATCGTTGGCTTTGGGCTGGGATATTATTTAGATAAAAATCAAAAAGATTACAATCATCAAGTTATTGTAGCACCAAATTTTAAATCAACGGATTATCTGTATTCTAAAATTGATTTACTGGCTTCTAAAATTTCCGAAAAAGACGTTCTTTTTTTGAAATCCATCGGTATTAATGACCCTTCGCAACTAACCAAAATTTCAATTGAACCTATCGTTGATGTTTATAAATTAATAAGTAATAACGAGCAAAACTTTGAACTTTTGGAATTAATGGCGCAAAACGGGGATTTAAAAACAATCGTTAAAGAAAGTACCACCAGTAAGAACTATAATTATCATACCATTATTCTTTCAACAAATGGAGTGACGCGTCAAAGTGATTTTGTCGATCCAATATTGAATTATTTAAATAGCAGTAGTTATTTTGAGGAAATACAAAAGATTTCAGTTGGTAACATTCAGCAAAAGATCAAAGAAAAAGAAGCTACTGTTTTACAAATTGACGGAATAGTAAACGCATTTTCAAATCGAAATGGGAACGCTAAAAATAGTGATAAACTGATTTATTACAATGAAAACACCCAATTAAATAACATTATTAAGACAAAAGATTCGTTGGTAAATGTTTTGGGAACATTAAAAATTGATTTATTCAATTCGAGGAAAGTCATCAATGACAATGCTGTAATTTTGAATATTAAAAACAATAAATCTATTAATGGTAAAATGAAATTAGTTCTACCGATACTGTTTATTTCCCTATTTATTATTTTTGGATTCATCTTCTCGTTTTACAAAAGTCAATCGTTGAAAGCAAAGTAAATATCCATATATCGAATAAGACAGTAAAGTAATTGTTTTCGAATTTAACTGAAATTAATGGGTTATCAGATATAAATATGTTGAAAATAATTAGTCGCTATCTTCAAAAAATAAGACAAAATCCCTTTATTCTACAAAGTTTAATTACGCTGGTGTTGCGGGTTATTGGCGTATTTATTTTGTTTGGATTTACTTTATTTCTCACAAAAAACTTTGATCCAAAGACGGTAGGTCAATACGATTTTGTTCGTTCATTTTTATTAGTGATAGGTAGTATCAGCCTGCTGGGATGCGATCAGTCTATTTTGTATTTTAGAGGAAGATTGAAAATTTCGAATACTTCAAGTGATCTACGAAGTATTTACATGAAAATGGTAGGCATCGTATTTTCAATGTCTGTATTTTTATTTGTAATAGTTTTAAGTCTAGATAAAGAGTTTATAAATACTTTTTTTGCAGATGAAGGAGTCTATCCGATTCTTTTGAAAGCAACTGTAATTTTATTTTTTTACGCTTTAACAACACTAAACATTGAGGTTTTCAGAGCTTTGGATCATTTGTATGTAGCGGAATTATTTAGAAATACCATAAAATACATTCCGGTTATAATTGGTGCCGTTATACTCTATTATTTTTATGATGAAACTTATTTGGTTGATGTTTTTCTCTTTGGATTTGTAATTCTTTCAGTGATAACAACAAGCTTAACGTTTTATTATTTCACTCGAAATCGTAGCAAAAGTGAAGATGACGCTATTTCATATAAAGAAATAATTACCAAATCGTACCCTATTGCTATTAGCGGGATGGCTTTATTTTTATTGATGAGTTTTGATATTATGTTTTTAAAGAAATATAGAGACGATGCTAGTGTTGCGTTTTATGCTTTGGCAGTTAAATTTATGACTATTGTATCGATGGTAATTATTACTGTAAACATTACCATTTCGACAAAAATAGCCGAATATTTTTCGACTAGAAATACTATTGAACTTAATAAAATACTAAGAAATAGTTCGAGGTTGATTTTTATACTGACTTTACCGGCGACCATTATTATTTGTCTGTTTTCTGAATCCGTTTTGGGCTTTTTTGGAAAAGACTACATTGCAGCTAAGGATGCGTTGCTTATTTTGATGATCGGTCAAGGTATCTGTTCGGCTTTTGGAGCGGTTCCGGTTTATTTAAATATGACTGGAAGACAGCATATTTTCCAAATCATACTAGTTTTGGCTGTTGTGGTTAATTTTGTTCTAAATAGGTTTTTAATACCAGATTATGGGATGACAGGAGCGGCAATTGCTTTTGTTGTAAGTTCGTTTTTTTGGAATATTAGTGCAGCAGTAGTAATTTATAGAAAAGACAAGGTGAAGGTTTTTTTGAATTAATGATTAATCGATCACCCAATATTTACACTAGAAGAAATTACTAATGAGAATAGTACATATTATAAATAGTTTGGAGTCAGGAGGAGCTGAAAAACTGGTGTTGGATACATTGCCTCTTTACAATAAAAGGGGAGTTAAGGTGGACTTGCTGGTATTAAATGGTGTAGATTATCCATTTATCAAGTCTTTAAAGGCATCGGCATGTTGTTCTATCTTTTCTTTAGGGTTTCGTTCTCGCTATAATCCAATACATATATTTAAAATCATTCCTTTTTTAAAAAACTATGATGTCGCACACGTTCATTTATTCCCAGCGCAGTACTGGGTGGTATTAGCAAAATTAGTATCGGGTTCTAAAATAAAATTAGTTTATACGGAGCATAGTACTTCTAGTGGAAGAGTAAGGAGTCGTATTTTTAAAGGCATAGACCCTTTCTTTTATAGACAATACCAAAAAATAGTTTGTATCACTGAAACAGTAGGTGATGTTGTTAAAAAACAGACTGGATTATCGGATTCAAATATTGAGGTCATAAATAATGGAGTGCCAATCGACACGTTTAAAAATAGTATTCCTAGAGATAGATTTGATTTTTTTCCGAATACAAATTCGGATGTTAAAATAATCATTCAGGTTTCCAGTTTTAAAGAGCCCAAGGATCAGGCTACCTTGATACGGGCGTTGTCTTATTTATCAAGTAATGTAAAACTGTTATTGGTGGGGGAAGGGATTTTGCAACAGCAATGTAAGGAACTGGCAAAAGAATTAAAAGTTGATGACCGGGTACTGTTTCTTGGAATTAGGATGGATGTACCCGAATTAGTAAAAATGGCCGATATAGTGGTGCTTTCGTCAAACTATGAAGGATTTTCATTGGCTTCTATTGAAGGGATGGCATCAGGAAAACCGCTTATTGCTTCTAATGTAGACTGTTTAACAACAATTGTTAAAGATGCTGGTATCTTGTTTAAACCAGGTGACGCTAAAGAACTTTCGAGTTATATTGATAAACTCTTTACAAATAACATATATTACCAAGATGTTGCAAATAGATGCCAGCAAAGGGCAGAGCAATACGATATTAAATTTATGGTGGATCAACACATTGAATTGTATACCGGATTATATAAACTATGAGGATGTTAGTAAAAAAAAATAAAGCGGCTTTTATGCTTTTGCTTATTTGCAACTTAGTTGTTGCGGTGCTGGCATTTTACGTATTGCCCAAACGGTTTTTTTACGACGCTACTCTTATTGCGTTCGATAAAGGGAATGAGATTGGGTTTTTAGGAAGTTACCCGCTTACCATTTTATTTTACAAAATAACAGGTTTGCGTTATTTGTCTTTTCCTTTGATTGCATTGATTCAATATCCCATTCTTGCTTATGTTTTATATAAAATAGGCGTGCCTGATAATTTTGAAAAGATTAATGTTAAGAACCTTCTGGTTTATTTAGGGTTTTTTATGATGGCTATTTTTATGTCGATGCCGTCCAAAGAGTTTATTACTTATTTGTATTTAGCACTCATTGTATTTATTTATAAGAGCGAAAGCATACCTTTCAAGAAATCAGTTTCTTTATCTTTATTTCTATTGGGGGTTTTGGGAGCTTTTTATCGCCCGTACTTTTTACTAATACCTATTATTGCATTTGGGATGTATTTAGTGAGTTTTATCAATTTTAAGAATAAAACGCTAACTACTATTTTTTATGGACTTTGTATCGCTGTTTTTTTGTCATTAAGTTATGGTGTCCTGAAAGGACAGTATCTTTCTGAAAGTAGTAGGGAAGTAGTTAATAGTGGTAGATTGCGGTCACAAGATGCTAACTCCATGATTGTTTCTCCCCTTAAACCAGACACTTGGTACGGCGAAACTGTGGGTATTGTCTATGGTTTTTTCACGGTCAACTTTCCTGTAAATGGCTTAAAACACCTTTTGTCTCCTCAGATCATTGCGTTCGTTATTTGGCAAATTTTATTGTTTTATATTCTTCTAGTACGCTTTTCACGTTGTTTAAAGAATAGAAAAGAGCAGGAATACGAACTGTGGATATTGCTTATTTTATTTTCATATTTTATTGTTCAAGGGGTTTTTGAGCCCGATTTAGGAAGCGCCATTCGTCATAAAATAGGAGTGTTTCCTTTAATTTATTATGCCTTATACTATGAACATTTCAGAAAATAACTTCAATAAAATTTTCAATATTTTTCTATTTCTAATTGCAAGTACCATGATTTTTAGAAAACCATGTACTTGGATTATTATTGGATTTGTCTTGTTTAATTTAGGCTTTATAAAAAAATTAAAACTCACTCGATTAGCAATATTATTGGGGTTGGTTATCGCTTCACCATTATTATTAGAGATTTTACTTTTTTGGAATAATGATTCTTTTGGAGAAGGATTGAAATCGATGGAAAAAAGTATTTCGTTACTACTCTTTCCATTGTTTATTCTAGGCAATTATAAGCGGGTGCAATTTATTAAATTACTGCAATTTTATAGCTACACAACGACTGCGATTGTATTGTTTTTCTTCATTCGGTTTATTGTCGTTTTTCCGGACTTGATAGATAAATATTTAGGCGGTACTGATTTATGGGAAATGGGATACAGTTTCTCTAATTCTATTGGAATTCATGCACCGGCGCTCAATATGCACCTTGCTTTTGTAGCGATTATTAGTATGTATTTTGTTGTTTATGCTTTTCGAAAAAAAGAAAACTTAGCTTATAAATTACTTAGAGTATTGGTTTTTGCACTTTCTTTTTTCTTTGTGCTTTTTGTAAATACCCGAATGGCTCTTTTTAATGTAATTGCTGGTATAATCATCATTTTTTTCTACGAAGTCATTCGAAATTATAATTTTAAGAAAGTGGCTGTAATCATAACTTTGGGTGCTATTTTGTTAGGAGGAATCCTTTTCCTGTTCGTTAAAAACAATCCCTATATGAAAGAGAAATATAACACGGTAACATTTGCATACATGGATAAAGTGGGCAAGCTAGATGAGATTGAAAACCCGGAAGCAAAAGTATTTAATTCATTTGTTACACGCGTGTCCATTTGGAAATCTGCCTGGGAACTGTCCTTGGATCATCTTCCTTTTGGAGTTGGTGCTTCAGATGGGAAACCGGAATTATTTAAATATTACAAACAAAGCAACCAGCATTTTCTAGCGAAATATGAATTTCCAACACACAATCAGTTTCTGGATTTTCTATTAAAATTTGGGGTTCTGGGCCCAGTTGTAGTCTTTTTGTACATTTTTACCATCGGATATTTAGGATATGATTTAAAAAATGCAATTGTTATATTTTTCTTTTTTCTCTTTCTAACTTCGAATCTAACGGATGATTTTCTATTGCGCTTTGATGGAATCGCTTTCAGCGGGTTTTGGTTTTCTGTCTTCGGCAGTTCTTGGCTACAAGAGAAAGCTACTGTTTGTAAAGAGCGATTAATTGCTTAAAATTTTTCGCACTGTCAAATAAATCTTGGCACCTTTCTAAGCCTTTTTTCCCAAAACGGTGTCGCACTTCTTCGTCTTTTAGAATTTCAATATAGTTATCTAATTCAGCGATCTCATCAAAAAGGAAACCGGTTTCGTTATGTACTACTACATCTTTATTTCCGATAATATTTGTTGCCAAAACAGGTTTCTGCATTGCCATTGCCTCGAGAACTGCTATGGGCAAGCCTTCCCATAGTGAAGTCTGAATATAAATATCAATAGTATTAAGCGCTGTAAGTGCATCTTCTCTATCAAGGAACCAACCAGTTATTTTTATGTTTGGGACGGTTAGTAATGGTTGTAATTCTCCATCTCCAATCCAGAGAAAATTAAGATTAGAATATCTTAATGCGATTTCATTAAATAATGCCGGATTCCTAGCGGAAGTTATTCTCCCAACAATGCCTATCGTTAGGACGGTATTGTCATTTTTAGAACTGTATTTTAGAACCTTTTTAATATCAATTCCGTTTCTTACCAGATGCGATTTCCCTATGGTTTTGGCGATTCCATATTCTGTATCTCCACAAGCGATGGTCGCTCCACCAAATATTCGTTGGAAACTACTTTCAATTATGCGATACAATTTTTTAGTAAAACTGGAAGTATCTGTTCGAAGAAATGCATAACCATGCGGAGTATAAAACAGCTTTGTTTTTTTAAATAATAGAAAACAGCCAATGCGTCCTAAAACACCTGCTTTTGAAGAATGAAGGTGAATGACATCTGGTTGAATTCTTCGAAGTTCCTTAATTAATTGTAATAGTGATTTTAGATCTTGAAGTGGCAAAAATTCGCGAACCATGTTCAGCTCTATAAGCGATACTCCTTTTGAAAACTCCTCATTTATTTTTTTTGAGTCAACTTCTTTTCGGTTAGCGCTATAAATAATTGTGGTATCGATGTCTTCCTTTATTTCAGAATCACCGAAGAAAAAGGATAACTCTTTGAAATAGGTGTTAACTCCCCCCGCTAGTGCTTCAACTATATGGACAACTTTCAAATTAGATGATTTTGTTTCTGTAAAAATATATAAAATAGACTAGGAATAGTGTTATTAAGGAACGTAATATAGAAGATAATTTTAAGTTTATAAGTAATTTATCATGGTTTATCTTATTGGAACGAGATACCACAACTACTATTTTATTAAATGTTTTTTAATACCTTGCAACTGTAAAATTTATTTATGAAAAGGATACTTATCACTGGTGCAGCTGGATTTTTAGGATCACATTTATGTGACCGTTTTATTAAGGAAGGTTATTTTGTTATTGGCATGGATAATCTCATTACTGGAGATTTAAAAAATATAGAACACCTGTTCAAATTGGAAAATTTTGAATTTTATCATCACGATATCACAAAATTCGTTCATGTTCCAGGTCAGTTGGATTATATCTTGCATTTTGCCTCACCAGCAAGTCCTATAGATTATTTAAAAATTCCAATTCAAACACTAAAAGTGGGTTCTCTTGGAACGCATAATCTTTTAGGTTTGGCACGAGTTAAAAAAGCTCGAATTCTGATTGCTTCCACATCGGAGGTGTATGGAGATCCATTAGTTCATCCACAAACGGAGGAATACTATGGTAATGTAAACACCATAGGGCCTAGAGGTGTGTATGATGAAGCTAAACGTTTTCAGGAATCAATAACAATGGCCTACCATACTTTTCACGGTGTAGAGACCAGAATAGTACGTATATTTAATACTTATGGACCAAGAATGCGACTTAATGATGGAAGAGTTATTCCTGCATTTATTGGCCAGGCTCTGCGTGGTGAAGATCTAACTATTTTTGGCGACGGAATGCAAACTCGTTCTTTCTGTTATGTAGATGATCAGGTGGAAGGTATTTTCAGATTATTGCATTCAGACTATGTGTATCCGGTGAATATTGGAAATCCAGACGAAATTACAATCAAAGATTTTGCAGATGAAATTATAAAACTGACTGGAACGAATCAAAAAGTGGTTTATTTCCCGTTGCCAGTAAATGACCCGTTGCAGCGCCAACCTGACATTACAAAAGCAAGAGAAATATTAGGTTGGGAGGCCAAAGTAAATCGAGCTGAGGGAATGAAGATTACCTACGACTATTTCAGATCAATGTCTAAAGAGGAACTTTCTAAAGAAGAACACAAAGACTTTTCAAACTATATTAAATAAGTAGTCGAATCGAATAAAGTCAAAACCAGGAAATACTATCGAATAGAAAATAGGAGAGGGAAGACAACAACTAATCATGACTGCAAATAATATAGGAAGATATTCAAAATACATCAGACCCATTAGTATCCTAATGGACTTGATGATAATTTCTATATTAGGATTTTATTTGTTTGAATATCAAATCTATAATATTAGTTATTTTATAATCTATCTTATAGTCGGTTGGATTGCTGTTGCTGTGTTTATTCATTTTTACGATGTCTATCGTTTTACAGCACCTATTGAAATTTTTTCAAAAATTGTCAAGCAAGGCGTTCTGTTTCTTTTAATTGTTATTGCCTTTTTTCCGTTTTCAAAACAATATGCTTTTAGTGAAAAAACAGTCATATTGTTTATAATTTCCAGTATGGCTTTGGTTTCCATTTCAAAATTCACCTTGTTTTATTTTCTAAAAAAATACAGAATAGCGACGGGTAGTAATTTTCGAAATGTTGTTATTATTGGATACACTCCAGAAGCAATTCGATTAAAAAAACTTTTTGAAGCTAGAAATGATTTTGGATATCATTTTTTTGGTTTTTTTTCGAATAAGAAAGAGAACATAGAAATTAAAGGAAAATTAGAGAAGCTTAAATCATTTGTCATAGAAAATGAAATCGATGAAATCTACTGTTCTTTGAAGGAGGTTTCTAACGCACAGTTAAAACAAATCATCGCTTTCTCAGACGAGAATAAAAAAACAATAAAATTTATTCCAGACTCAAAAGAGATTTTTTCAAAGAACTTACAAATTGATTATTATGATTCCTTTCCGGTTCTTTCGTTAAAGAAAACAGTATTAAATGATCCTACGATTAAAATATTTAAACGAGTATTTGATATTATTTTTTCGAGTATTGTTATCGTGGGTCTATTGTCTTGGCTGATGCCACTTTTGGCTATTTTGATAAAACTAGAATCAAAAGGGCCAGTATTTTTTAGACAAGGAAGACCAGGAATCGACGAAAAAGAGTTTCATTGTTACAAGTTTCGATCCATGAAAATAAATGGAACAACAGAAACGGAAGCGTCTAAGAACGACCCTCGAGTTACCAGAATAGGAAAGTTAATGAGGAAAACCAGTGTAGACGAAATGCCTCAGTTTTTTAACGTACTCCTTGGCGATATGTCTGTGGTTGGACCGCGTCCTCATTTGTGGTCACAAAATCTGTCTTATACGGGTAAAATTAAAAAATATCCAATTCGCCATTGTGTGAAACCCGGTATTACCGGTTTAGCGCAGGTTAGCGGATTTAGAGGGGAAATTGAAAAAGACAGAGACATGATCAACAGAATAAAATTTGATGTTTTTTATATCGAAAACTGGTCGTTGATTCTGGATTTGAAAATAATATACCAAACGATGGTAAACATATATAAAGGGGAAGAAAAAGCATATTAATATGGAAACACCCTTAGTATCTATAATAATTCCGTGCTTTAATTCTGAGAAATTTATCGCAGAAACGGTTCGGTCGGTTCAAAACCAAACCTACAACAACTGGGAAATTATCGTGGTTGACGATTGTTCATCAGATAATACTGTAGCTCTAATTTTAGGGATGGTTCAAAGAGATAGCCGAATTCGATTTTTCCAACTCGAAAATAATTCAGGTACTGGTGTTGCCAGAAATAAAGGACTCTCTAATGCTAATGGAAGATATATATCCTTTTTAGACGCAGATGATTTATGGAAACCGGAGAAACTTAGAAAACAAATTGATTTCCTAAAAACAAATAAGATAGCGTTTACGTTTTCTTTTTATGATTGTATCGACGAAGAGGGAAAACCATTGAACAAACGAGTGGAAGCACCACTAAACCTTTCGTACCGACAATTATTTTTTTGTAATTATATTGGGAATCTGACCGGAATATACGATGTCAACTATTTTGGAAAAATCCCTATTTCGTCCATTCGAAAACGCCAAGATTGGATGTTATGGTTAACAGTTCTTAAAAAGATAAAAACGGCTCAACCCGTTCCTGAAAGCCTTGCGTATTACCGCGTTAGAAATGACTCTCTTTCGACTTCAAAGTTAGATTTGATTAAATATAATTTTGCTGTTTATAGAAAGTTTCATGGTTTTAGTTTTCCTATTGCGGTGGCTTGTATGAAGCTGTTTTTATTTACACAATTGTTAATAAAGCCTAGTTACATCAAGAAAATTAAACCATCGATTTAAACTGCTTCAATTTCCCCCGTTTGTTTCTTTTTAAAGTATCTTTTTGGATAAAGCTGAATTTTAAATTTGGTTCTAGATACAAGGTGATGGCCTCTTCTATTTTTTTAATTTGGACCTGACTTAAAACAATATCACTTACATACTTAATTATAAAAGTATCGATTGTGGTTTGCTTAATCGTAAACTCTTTTACATTTCCGTCGTCCTCGATAATGCTTTTTGTGATGTAATAAAAGGTTAAGCCGGGCGCTTTTTTACCGCTTGGTAAAATTGCAACATCATTGGTTCGGCCAATTAGTTGCTTCAAAATAGGTTTGTGTACCGTACTTTTTTCATCTAAAACCCCAATATCACCAATATCATAACGAATAAACGGATGGGCTTTATTGAACAAAGAAGTAATTACAATTCGGCCTTTTTTCCCGTAAGGGAGAACAGTTCCTTTTTCATCTAGAATTTCCACAAACAAAGTTTCGGCATTGACCTGCCATTCTCCATCTGGATTTTGAAAAGCAATTATGTCTAATTCTGACGCACCATATTCGTTTATAATTGGAATGCCTAGTTGTTTTTCCAGAAGTTTTTTGTCTTCCTCAAAAAGCATTTCAGATGTAACCATACAGGCTTTTAATGACGGGCAAACGTCTATTAAAACAATGTTTTTTTGCTGTAAAAATTTAGCAAACAAAACGATTGAACTAGTATAACCGTTGATATAGTCGAATTTTTTGGTCTTGAAATGGCGTAGGAACTTTTCAAGGACAGGGTCAGATAAATCAAATATTGGTAAACGAAACCGTTTGCCTAAAAAATCCTTAATGCGTTCTTTTTGATATCCCATAAAATCCATCGGAATTCCATAAAAACGGGCTTGATAGGAAGTATTTAAATCAACGCCGTACCAACCAAAACGAAAAGCAGTAGAAGCCCAAAATAATGCATGGCTGAATTTATCTCTGGCAAATACAAAAGGATCCCCACTGGAGCCTGATGTTTTATTAACGTAGACGTTTTTAATAGAAAAACCGTTTGAAAGTCGCTCAGTTAATGGTTTCTGTAGATTTTGTTTGTTTAAAATAGGGAGTTCATTCCAATCGTTAAACGATTTTGTACCAACTAGCTCCTGATAGAAAGGATTGTTATTTAAATGGAAGGCAACAATCTCTCTTTTTTTACTTTCAATAAAATGCTCTTTTTCGCTTGTAGTAAAAGCGGCAATTTTTTGCAATTCAGCTTTAGCCTCCTGAATTGGATAGCCATTAAATTGAAGTGATAAGTCAAAAAGAGGAAGCATTTTCAGTTTTTGTTTATCCAAAAATAATGTATAAGAACAACTAATTGGGAAGAACCAACAACTTTTTAGAAATTAATTATTTTTTACGTTCAAAAGCAATTATTTTTGCAACATCCTCCAAAAGGTGGATAAGCAACTAAACTACACAACACATGACTATTTTACTTTTAGGTTCAGGCGGAAGAGAACATGCATTTGCATGGAAAATGATTCAAAGTCCACTTTGCGATAAACTTTTTGTTGCGCCGGGGAATGCTGGAACCGCTGCAATAGCAACGAATGTTAATGTTAGTATAACTGATTTTGATGCTATAAAAACGTTTGTACTTGCTGAAAAGGTAGAAATGGTTGTTGTAGGACCTGAAGATCCTTTGGTAAAAGGAATCTATGACTTTTTTCTAAACGATGAAAAACTAAGTCATATCCCGGTTATTGGTCCATCTAAAATAGGAGCACAACTGGAAGGAAGTAAAGAGTTTGCTAAAGAATTTTTAGTTAAACACAATATACCCACTGCTGCTTACGACAGTTTTACTGCTGAGACAGTGGAAAAAGGATGTGATTTTCTAGGGACATTAAAACCTCCTTATGTACTGAAAGCTGACGGACTGGCTGCAGGAAAAGGAGTTTTGATTATTCATGATTTGGCGGAAGCCAAAGAAGAATTAAGAAATATGCTAGTTCATCAAAAATTTGGTGCAGCCAGTTCAAAAGTAGTGATTGAAGAATTCCTTGACGGTATAGAATTGAGTTGTTTTGTTCTTACTGACGGGAAAAGTTATAAAATACTTCCAACAGCCAAGGATTACAAACGTATTGGTGAAGGAGACACCGGATTGAATACGGGCGGAATGGGAGCTGTTTCTCCAGTTCCTTATGTTGATGCTGTATTAATGGAAAAAATAGAAACACGTATCGTTAAACCCACAATTGAAGGATTTCAAAAAGATGGAATTCCATACAAAGGTTTTGTGTTCATCGGATTGATTAATGTGAATAACGAACCTATTGTTATTGAATATAATGTAAGAATGGGAGATCCGGAAACTGAAGTGGTTGTTCCAAGATTAAAAACAGATTTAGTAGAATTGTTTTTGGCTGTAGCCAATGAAAAACTAGATGAAATTACGCTAGAAATCGACGAGAGAAGTGCGACTACGGTTATGCTTGTATCTGGAGGTTATCCGGAAGATTATGAAAAAGGAAAAATTATCTCTGGACTGGAAAAAATTACGGACTCCATTGTTTTTCACGCCGGTACAAAATTGGATAACGACACTGTTGTTACTAATGGAGGAAGGGTGCTAGCAATAACATCTTATGGGAATGACTTTCAAGAGGCCATAAAAAAATCTTATCAAAATATAGACAAGCTACATTTTGATAAGATGAATTTTAGAAAAGATATCGGTAACGATCTTTTATAAATAATAAGTATGCTGCTTAACCCTAAATTTTATTTGGGGTTAGGTCGTTTTATTTAAAAAAAGAGTGCGCAGTAGTATCTTGTTTTTCAGTTCCAGCCTCATCGAAAATTCTTAGTTGCTTAATCCAGTATACCATTGCAGCTGCACAAATAATCATGAAAATCCAATTGATTGTATTGGCAACAAACCATGAGCTAAGTTCAAGTGAACGTAAAAAATCTAATGGAGCAAATAATATATTTACAAATAGGTATTGAATTCCTTCAAAAAATGATTTCATATCGTTAAAATTATGTTGTTGTTTTTTTAATTTCCCAGAAGTAAAAAACGCTTTTGTTAAGAATCTTTTTCAACTTGGGGGTTTCCTTTTTAAACAAGTATTATATTTACAGTTTTAAAGTCACAAAAGTATAAAATATCCTTATGATTACAAGTCTTTTTAAAAAATCTACACCATTAAATTTTTCTCTGGTTGTAATTTTAATACTGAGTTTTTTTTTGATCTATCAAATTCAGGATTTGGTCTGGACTGATTCCACTATATTGATTCTTGAAAAAGCGGGGATTTTACTTGTTTTATTGGGCTCTATTTTCCTGACAAATTTCATTTCGACAAAGAACGGATTGAGTAAAGACAGTAGCTACACGATCTTTTTCTATTTTCTATTTTTAATTTTCTTCCCTTCGGTTTTAGACAACATTAATTTAGTCTTTGCCAATTTCTTTATCCTTTTAGCCCTACGAAGATTACTTTCCCTTCAATCGCTAAAAGCCTCCAAAGAAAAAATATTTGATGCCTCCTTATGGATTTTTGTAGCTGCTTTATTTCATTTTTGGTGTATTCTCTATTTAGTTTTGGTGTTTATTTCGATAATTTTCCATGTTTCAAGAGACTATAGAAATTGGATATTGCCCATTATTGCCTTTTTTGCAGTAGGAACTCTTTTTGCACTTAGTTCGATACTTTTTGACATCAGCGCATTAGAATATATCAATAGCAGTGTTAAAACCAGTTTTAAAATTAATTATTTTACTAATAATTATCAAAACGGTGCTTTGTCAATCTATGCGACAGTGGCTTTGTTTTTTGTTATTTCGATGTTTGCCACGCTATCCAGTAGACTATCAATAACGCATGCTTCTTTCAAAAAAATCATCGCTTCCTTTTTTATTGGAGTAGTGATTTTCTTGGTTTCTTCAAATAAAAGCAATGATTTACTTATATTTACAATTGCTCCTTTGGCTATAATGGCAACAAACCATATCGAAATGCCTCAGTTAAAATTGAAACAAGAAATGGTTTTGGTTGTTCTTATAGCCTGCAGCTTTTTTGCTTTTTTCTCTCAATTATAATTTAGTTCCATAAGATAAGTCTCCTGCGTCACCTAGTCCAGGTACAATATAACTATGCTCGTTTAGTTTCTCGTCTAAAGAGGCTACCCATAAATGACAAGTGTCCGGTAAGTGTTGTTCCAGGTAAGCTATTCCCTCAGGTGCAGCAATTACAACTGCAATATGAATTTCTTTTGCTTCTCCTCTTTCCTTTAAGCGGTTAAAGACTGCCACGATCGATTGTCCGGTGGCAAGCATAGGATCTACTAGTAATAAATATTTCCCATTAAAATCTGCGATAGCCTGGTATTCTACAAGAATCTCAAAGTAATCGTCGTTGTTTGGATGGTGTCTTGATGCAGAAATAAAACCATTTTCGGCTGAATCAAAATAATTTAAAAAACCCGTATGCATTGGGAATCCGGCACGTAAAACAGAACAGATTACCAATTGATCACTAATCTCAGTGGTCTTTTTGATGCCTAGTGGAGTTTGAATTTCGACCGCTTTATAATGCAAATCTTTACTCAATTCATACGCCATAATTTCTCCTATTCGCTCAATATTTCTTCTAAAACGCATGCTGTCATTATGTATATTTACATTTCTGATTTGTCCCAAAAAATGATTAAGAACGCTATTGTTTTCCGATAGATTGTGAATTTGCATGATTTGTTGAATTAACATTTTTAGTTCCCAAATCAGATTTAATGCTGATTTTTGGGTTCTAGATTAGATTTGTGATTTGTAATTTTTTTATAAAAGTATAAAAAGTATCTTTGTAACTATAAAATATAAAAATATGTTTTCAAAATTAGCGTACTCCGTATTCGAACAAAGCATCAAAGATTATCATCAATTTGATAATGTAGATCAGCCTATAAATAACCCTTTTCCTAAAGATCAATTTGAACATTTATTGTATCTAAAAAACTGGATTGACACAGTTCAATGGCATTTTGAAGATATTATTCGTGATCCAAATATTGACCCCGTTGCTGCATTGACTTTGAAGAGAAGAATTGACGCTTCTAATCAGGAACGTACTGATATGGTAGAATATATTGATGGTTATTTTTTAAAAAAATACAGCGATGTAAAAGTAAAAGATAATGCAAAAATCAACTCAGAAAGTCCAGCTTGGGCTTTTGACAGATTGTCAATTTTAGCATTGAAAATTTATCATATGAATGAGGAAGCGACTCGTGCAGAAGCATCTCAAGATCATAGAGATAAATGTCAGACGAAATTAAATATTCTATTAGAACAAAGAACTGACTTGTCTACCGCAATTGACGATTTATTAATAGACATTTCTAGTGGGGATAAATTCATGAAAGTGTACAAGCAAATGAAAATGTACAATGATGATGAATTAAATCCTGTTTTGTACCAAGGGAAAAAATAGTTGACAAGTAGTAATTTGTCAAATAAAATAAAGCATATAGCCGTCATGAGACTTTCCGCAATGGGAGATGTCGCCATGACGGTTCCTGTTTTACGGGCTTTTGTAAATCAATATCCTGATGTTAAGATAACGGTCATATCCCGTCCTTTTTTTAAACCTTTTTTTGAAGAAATACCAAATCTTTCTTTTTTTGCTTTCGATGAAAAAGAACAGCATAAAGGAGCCTTAGGCTTGTTTCGGTTATTTGAAGATGTGAAAAAATTGGATGTCGATGCTTTCGCCGATTTGCATAACGTTTTACGTTCTAAAGTTGTTAGGACATTATTTGCCTTGAGCGGAAAAAAAACTGCGTATACAGACAAGGGACGTGAAGGTAAAAAAGCATTAACACGTGCCGATAATAAGATTTTCCAACCTTTATCGACGGTATTTGAAAGACATGTAAAAGTGTTTGAACAACTCGGTTTTCCGATAGATTTATCAAAACCGATATTTCCCCAAAAAGCCAATTTAGATAAAGAAACAGTAAATCTTATTGGAACAGATAATAAAAAATTAATTGGAATCGCTCCCTTTGCACAATACGATTCTAAAGTGTATCCCTTGGATTTAATGCAAGAAGTTATCCATCAATTGGCTGACAATCCAAATTATAAAATTCTGCTTTTTGGAGGAGGAAAGAAAGAAATAGAAATCTTAGATTCTCTTTCAGACTCAAAAGACAATGTAATCAACATGGCAGGCAAAATCAAGTTTCAGCAGGAGTTACAACTTATAAGTACTCTTGATGTAATGCTTTCTATGGATTCTGGAAATGCCCATATTGCAGCAATGCTGGGAGTAAAAGTCATTACACTTTGGGGTGCTACGCATCCGTATGCTGGATTTGTTCCTTTTAATCAACCATTATCGAATTCTTTAGTTTCTAATAGAGAAAAGTACCCTATGTTGCCAACATCCGTTTATGGCAATAAAAAAGTGGAAGGTTATGAAGATGCTATGAGAACCATTATTCCAGAGACGGTAGTGTTGAGTATTCAGTCGCAATTAGCTCATTAAATATCTAAATATCCCAAAATAAAAAATTCCAAACCCCAATTTTTAAAGTTGGATATTTATTTCCTAAACATCATCGTAATCTACATAGATCGTTTCTGATGTAGGATGAGCTTGACAACTAAGGATCAATCCGTCTGCAATTTCTTTATCAGTTAGGATTGAATTCTTCGTCATTTCAGCTGTTCCCGAAGTTACTCTACAAAGACAGCTGCTGCAAATCCCGCCTTGACAGGAGTAAGGAGCATCAATTCCTTGTTTTAGGGCAGCTTCAAGTATGGTTTGTTTTTGAGACATTTCAAAGGTGGTTTCTTCGTCGTCTACCATAATGGTAATTTTAGAATGTCCTCCTAAATCTTTTATTACGTTTTCATGAGAAGATGAAGTAAAAAGCTCAAATTTTATAGCCGATTCTTTTACATTTTTCTCTTTCAAAACCCCCGAAACTAATTCGATCATTTCCTCTGGCCCACACAAATAGAATTTATCAAATTCCAGTTCCTTGTGTTTGTTGTTCAGAACATAATTTACGGCAGATTTGTCTATTCGACCAAATAAAGCATTTTCTGCTTTGGCTTGACTAAAAACAAAGTGAATAAATAAGCGACCTACATATTGTAATTGTAAATCGTGTAATTCTTTACTAAAGATTGTTTCTTCGGGTGTTTTGTTACCATAAACTAGTACAAAAGAGCTTTTTGGCTCGCTTTTCAATACGCTTTTCAATATCGAAATTACGGGTGTTATCCCACTTCCAGATACAAAAGCCACGTAGTTTTTTTGTCTTTCTAATTCAGGTTCTAATATAAATTTTCCCTCTGGTTTTCCTACCTCAAGTGCATCCCCCGCTTTAAGCTTGGTATTGGCAAATTGCGAAAAAGCACCATTTTTTACAGCTTTAACCGCGATACGCAATTCACCACTTTCCGGAGAAGAACAAATTGAATAAGCACGACGAATTTCTTGGCCGTCGAGCGTTAATCGGATATTAACATATTGCCCGGCAATAAAAGTATAATTGGGTTGTAATTGCTCTGGAATGTTGAAGAGTATCGAAACCGCATCCTTGGTTTCGCGTCGTACTTCTTTTATAATTAGTTTTAAAAATGAAGGCATGAGATATTTTTTTTGCAAATATACTAAACTGAATAGGTTTCTTAAATCAAAGTGTTTGAAAAATTTACATACCTAAAAGTGTTATGTATAAGATTCTTATGTATATTTGTTTTTCAACAGGACATTGCTTCGTGCCTCGAAATGACAAAAAAATGAAAAATTCACAGTTGTATAAAGGAAGTTTAAATACCATTATCATGAAATTGCTAGAAGAAAACGGCAAGATGTACGGCTATGAAATTACCCAAAAAGTAAAAGCCATTACGCAAGGAGAACTCAATATCACCGAAGGTGCGCTCTATCCTGCGTTACACAAGTTGGAAGCCGAAGGCATACTGGATGTGGAAATTGAAAAAGTGGATAACCGCATGCGGAAATACTATAAACTTACAGAAGCAGGAACTAAAGAAACCGTTAACCGCCTTGCCGAACTGGAAGATTTCATTAGAACGATGCAATCATTAGTTAATCCTAAATTAGAATTTTAAATTTTCATGGAAAAGAAATTATCAGTTGAACAAATAGAATACATATCCAACTATGTTGCTTCCCATGACATCAAGTGGTATGAATTACAATTAGAGTTGACGGATCATATGGTTACGAGTATGGAGGAGTTTTGGGCGAAAGACCCTGAGCTTACTTTTCATCAGGTAAAACAATATGCTGAGGATACATTTGGAAGGAAAGGGTTTAAAGCAATTGAAGAAGAACGTACACAAATTTTAAAGAGAGAGTTTAGGAAGACACAATGGAAAATGATTACAGCATATTTAAAGTTTCCAAAAATATTTGCATGTCTACTTGCGCTGATCATCAGTTATAAATTGTCGTTTTATTTTGATAAACCGGTAAAGTTTATTTCTGTGCTTTTTGTTTTTTTACTGGCTTTATACATTCCTTTTATGTACTCCTATTTCAAAAACAGAAAAATTAACGGCAAGCGATTTCTACAAATTGAAATCAGTAGTCCGATGGTGTTGGGATTTGGATTTATGAATTTAGGACTGAACTTTGGTAATGTGTGTAAGGAATGGGTTGAGCAATACAATGTCTTAAGAATTATTTTTTGCGCAATTTGGGTTTTAGGAATATTAATATTTATTACGGGTAAACAAATCTATAAAAACTCATTAGCCAATATAAAAAAACAATACCAACTTACTTAATTTAAGATGAAACTAACAAACCAACAAATAGCCTTAATCGATGAAACCTTAGTTTTAAACGGCGTTACATATGACGACATCAAACTAGAAGTTACAGATCATATAGCCTCAGAAATTGAATTCATAATGGAAGAAAACACGCTTTCATTTGAAGAAAATTTAAAAATGGTTTTTAAAAAATGGGAATCACAATTAAAACCTACAACCTATGGTTTATGGCTTGGATACGCTTATACTGGACCAAAAATGGTCATGGATAAAATGGTTGATTTAACAAAATCAGAGTTGAAGTGGGGTTTGTCACTAGCTTTTTTCAGCACTTTAATTATCTGGTTGATTTATAAAACAGATAATAATGCCTCTATTTTATTAGTGTTTGGTATGCTATTAAGAACGTTATTGTTTATTGTGGCTGTAACCATTATTTACTTTAGAGTTACTCTTTCTAAATCAAAGGCAAAGACTATTTATTCTACTTTATTTAACAGAAGATTTTATATTACTTTATTATTTTCGATTCAAATCTTTTCTACTATTTTTCGAGCAGTTCCTTTAAATAAAAGTATAGAATCTAAAGTATTGATGTTAGTTTTCCCTTTCCTTTTTATATTATTCTCTATCAATAGTTTACGAATTTTGTACAATCATTATAAGATTGAAGAAAAACTATCTATTTCTAACTCATGAAACTAACCATTGAACAAATAGACCGTCTTTATCTTTTCACCCAACAGCATTATGTGGAATGGTATGATTTACAAACTGAACTTGTGGACCATCTCGCGAATGCCATTGAAATGCAATGGGAAGAATATCCTAAACTTACATTTGACGAAGCCTTGAATAGAGAATTCAAGAAGTTTGGTGTTTTTGGTTTTATGGATGTGGTTGAAAAACGTCAAGCTGTTTTAAGTAAAAAGTACAATCGTTTGGTTTGGCAACATTTCAAAGATTTTTTTGGAGTCCCTAAGATTGTATTGACAATTGCGATGACGCTGGCATTGTTTAGCATTCTCAAAATAAGCTATTACAGCGAATGGGTTTTTATGGGGCTTTTTATCATTTTGATTCTTTTTTCATTTCATGAAATTTTCAAAAACAAAAAGAATCAAAAACAAAAACTGCAATCAGGACAGAAAAGATGGTTGTTTGAAGAAATTATAAATCAATATGGTGGTTTTTTAGGACTGATTAGTATTCCAATTAACCTGTTTCCCCGCATTTTTTACCATAGCGAAAAGTATAGTGGAAACGACTATTGGATTCTTGGCTTAAGTTTCCTTTTTGCCCTTCTGGCTGTAGTAATTTTTATCATCTTTAAAATCATTCCATCAAAAGCTACAGAGTACTTAATGGAAACCTACCCTGAATATAAATTAGAAAAGCTGTAACGTTTTCTTACTTTTATTTACTTATTGTAAAACCAAACCATTAAATTATGTTCAAACATTTTATAAATTTAGAGTTGAAAGCTTTTTTCCGTTCAGCCAGTGTTGGAAAAAGCATCGGCTTAAAAATTCTGATGGGCTTTTTAGTAGTTTATTTTTTACTTGTTTTTTTAGTATTAGGAATTGCGTTATATCCAATTTTAGAGAAAGTATTCCCGGGTCAAAAACCATTGACGATAGTCAATAGTTATGTGATTTTCTGGTTGGCGATAGAACTAATTTTTCGTTTTTTTATGCAAAGTTTACCGGTGATGAATATTAAACCATTATTAGTATTGCCCATAAAAAAAGAATCGGTAATCCACTTTGTGTTGCTGAAGAGTTTAATTTCGATCTACAATATTTTTCCCTTATTGGTTATCATCCCTTTTGGGGTTTTTAATATTATCAAAGGGAATGATGGCACATTGAACATGATTATTTGGATGTTTGGTATGTATATTTTAGCTTTAATAGTCAATTATGCTAATTTTTTAATCAAAAAGAAATTTGCCGAAAACATCAAAGCCTTTCTTCCTTTCGTAGTTTTAGGAATGGTATTTTTTGGTCTGGATTATTTTGGGGTTTTTAAAATCACAACGCTTTCAGGCGTTGTTCTTGATACTTTAGTGTTACAGCCAATATTAGTTTTAGTACCAATCTTGATTTTAGCAGGATTCTATATTTTAAATTTCAAGTACCTAAAAAGCAATTTCTATCTGGACAGCTCATTGCAATCGAAAGTGGAGGAAGCAAAAACGTCTGATTTAAGTTGGACGAAGCGCTTTGGCGACATCGCACCTTTTCTTCAGTTGGATTTAAAAATGATATGGAGAAACAAAAGACCTAAAACAGTGATTTGGATCTCTTTGATTTTCTTGGCTTATGGTTTAATGATTTACACGAATCCTACTTACAAAGAAACACCAGCCTTTTCTGTATTGGTCGGAATCTTAATGACTGGGGTATTCATGATAAATTACGGGCAATTTGTACCCTCTTGGGACAGTAATTATTATGGAATGATGATGTCACAAAACATTCCTATGAAACAATATTTGGCTTCAAAAGCAGGATTAATGTCTGTTTCTGTTGTGATTTTGGCAATTTTAAGCACGCCTTATCTTTATTTTGGATGGAATGTATTAGCCATTAACCTGGCCTGTGCGACTTATAATTTGGGTGTCAACATTCCGGTTTTATTATTTGCGGGTTCGTTTAACAAAAAAAGAATTGATTTAGAGAAAAGTCCGTTTATGAATTACCAGGGAACAGGAGCTACGCAATGGATTGTTGGATTGCCTTTGATGCTAATCCCAACCTTGATTTTTTATGGTATTTATAAATTGATAAATGTAGAGGTAGCTATAATTGCAATTGCGACAATTGGCGTGATTGGGTTGGTAGTGAGAAATTATCTTTTGAATACAATTGCAGCCGGTTATACCAAAAGAAAATACGCAACCATCAACGGTTTCAAACAACAAGAAAATTAGTAATGATAACTTTTGAGTCATCACAATACATAAAAATATAATGATACAGGTAAATCAGCTTTCAAAAAAATATAACGGAACTACAGTTTTAAATATCGAACATCTTGAAATCCCAAAAGGACAAAGTTTGGGTCTCGTGGGAAATAACGGTGCCGGAAAAACAACCTTTTTTAGTTTACTATTGGATTTAATCCAACCTTCAACTGGGAGTATAATAAACAACAGTATTTTGGTAAATGCTAGCGAAGATTGGAAACCTTTTACCGCTGCATTTATCGATGAAAGCTTCTTGATAGGCTATCTTACACCGGAAGAGTACTTCTATTTCATTGGCGATTTACGCGGTCAAAACAAGGCTGATATTGATGCTTTATTAGAAAAATATGAAGAGTTTTTTAATGGTGAAATACTAAAAAATAAAAAATACCTGCGTGACTTATCCAAAGGAAATCAAAAGAAAGTAGGTATAATCGCGACCTTGATAGGCAATCCGGAAGTGGTTATTCTTGACGAACCTTTTGCTAATTTAGACCCTACAACGGTTAATAGGTTGAAAAAAGTAATTAAAGAACTTGCTGAAAATAAGGACATCACAATTTTAGTTTCAAGCCATGATTTGCAACACACTGTAGAAGTTTGTGATCGAATAGTAGCTTTAAATAAAGGGGAAATCGTAAAAGATATTCAGACCTCTGGGGAAACGCTACAGGAGTTAGAAATGTTTTTCGCGGTTTAAACTTCCATATTTCAAAAAGAAACGTATTTTTACCAGTCATTATACTAAAAAGCTTTTTTAAAAGTTTAATGATAAAAACGTTAGCCATTGAAAACCAATATATTAAAATATTCAATTCCATTAGGGTTTCTGTGTTTTTTGGTAGCCTGTTCTACTAGGAATAGCAGTTTTTTGTCTAGGAATTCTCATGCTCTAAGTACAAAATATAATATTTTGTACAATGGTGGAATTGGCTTAGACAAAGGAATGGTAGGTATAGAAGCCAATAGCAAAGACAATTTCTGGAAACGTTTGCCTATCGAAAGGATGCAAGTGACAGATGAAGTTACGTCAGATGAAAAAGCAAAAAATTCTGATTTTGAATTGGCCGAAACCAAGGCGACTAAAGCGATTCAAAAGCATTCCATGAATATTGACGGAAGAGAAAGAAACTCTCAAATTGATGAAGCTTATTTACTTTTGGGTAAAGCCAGATACTACGATCAAAGATTTGTTCCCGCATTAGACGCATTCAATTATATTCTATATAAATACCCAAATAGCAGCAGGATTTATGAAGCTAAAATTTGGCGTGGAAAAACCAATATGCGACTGGGTAATGATGCTTTGGTTGTAAAAAACATGAGCAATCTTTTGAATGAGCAAAAACTTAAAAATCAAGTTATTGCTGATGTCAATGCTCTTTTATCTGAGGCCTACTTGAACTTAGAAGAAAAAGACTCCGCTTTAATAAAATTAAAAATTGCCCAAAAATTTACCAAACAAAACAAAGAAAAGTCAAGATACCGATTTATACTTGGTCAACTTTACGAAGAGTTAGGCAAGAAAGATAGCGCGATTTACAGCTATGAGTCGGTAATAAATATGAATCGAAAATCGGAAAGGAAATACGTTATTCAAGCACAAGCTAGAAAAGCGCAGTTGTTTGACTATCAAAATGGGGATACGACCGCCTTTGTTAAAAACTATAAAAAGCTGATTGCCGACAGAGAGAACAGACCATTCTTAGATGTCTTAAACTATCAAATGGGTGTTTTTTACGACAAACAGAACAATCAGAAAAAAGCGTTAGATTTTTATAATACCTCACTTAAAAAAACTACTGCCGACCAGTATTTAGTAGCTTCCAATTACAGGAATATAGGTAATATGTATTTTAGAAATGCAGCATATCCAGTTGCCGCAAAGTATTACGACAGCACCTTAGTGAATCTTGATATTAAAACAAGGGAATTCATTCATATTCAAAAAATCAGAAAAGATTTAGATGAAGTAATTTTGTATGAAGCGATTGCTTCAAGAAACGACAGTATTTTACATGTAGTTTCGATGTCAGAAGCTGGCAGAATTTCCTATTTCGAAAATTATATCGATACCTTAAAAAAGAAGGATGAAGCTAAAAGAATTATAGAAGAGAAATTAAAAGAAAAGCAAGAAAATATAGAAAGAAATAGTAAGACAGCGTCTAATGACCCTGCCGTTTCTGCTCAAAATTTAGGACGACCAGCACGCAATTCGCCGCTTAGTCCGCCTTCTATGACCGCTTCTAATACAGCTGCAAGTCTTTTCTATTTTTATAACCCTACGACTGTTTCTTTTGGGAAAGTAGAATTCAAAAAAATATGGGGAAATCGAAGTTCAGCAGGCAACTGGAGGCTTTCATCAACTAGTAAGACGAATGTGGTTTCAAAAGATACTTTGAATTCGGGTGCAGCGCAGTTGGAAGACAAATTGAAAGAGGAAGAGAACACGATAATAGAAGAGTATACTGCAGGTTTTTATTTAAAACAACTTCCAAGTACGAAAGTAGCAATTGACAGCATTGGAAAGGAACGCAATACAGCCTATTATCAACTTGGGGTAATTTATAAGGAAAAGTTTAAAGAATATGAATTAGCAGCGAACAAGCTGGAACAACTATTGCAAAATAGTCCGGAAGAAAAATTGATTCTTCCTGCAATGTATAATTTATATAAGATATACCAAATTACAGATAGCAGCAAGGCGCAAGCAATGAAAGAAAGGATTAATTCCCAATTTCCAAATTCTCGCTATGCTCAAATAATAAACAACACAAATCCAGCTGGGACAGTATTCAAGGATACTCCTGAAGGAGCGTATGGCACTTTATATAAACAATACGAAGAAGAAAAATTCACGACTGTTTTAGAGCAGTCTGATGGATTAATCAATCAGTTTTCTGGGGACGAAATCGTTTCGAAATTCGAATTTTTGAAAGCGAATGCTATTGGAAAACTTAAAGGATTAAAAGCTTACAAAAACGCATTGCAGTTTGTGGCGGATAATTACCCAAATAGTGAAGAGGGTAAAAAAGCCCAAGAAATTCTGAAGGACCAAATTCCGTTTTTAGAAAAATTAGATTTCACAACTACAGATACTAAAAACTGGAAAGTACTCTACAAAGTACCGGTATCAGACGAGAAAGGTGCAAAAGCAATGGAGGAAAAAATTAAAAAACTCATTACCGGTACTACCTTTCAAGATTTAAATTATTCTTTGGATGGGTATAGTGATACCGAAAATTTCATAACGATTCACGGTATAAATTCAGAAGCGTATGCTAGAAATATCAGTACCGTTCTACGAGATAATAAGGATTTTAAAACAGCAACAGCTGCTGTTATTCTTACCAATGAAAACTATAAAGTAATCCAAATTAAAAAAAATCTTGATGTTTATTTAGGATTAAAAAAAGAATAAAAATGTTTAATAGAAAAGCAAAGCCCTATACGGAGCTTTTAGGAAAAACGAATAGAATTGTAGAAGGGACAATAATAAAAGGAGATATTATTTCCCAAGCTGATTTTAGGCTTGACGGAGAATTGATAGGAAACTTTCAGTCTACCGGAAAATTAGTAGTAGGTCCTGCCGGAAGTATAACGGGTGATATTAATTGTAAAAATGCAGATATAGAAGGAAAATTTGAAGGAACCATTAATGTTACTGAAATCCTAAACGTAAAATCTAAAGCCAGTATTAACGGCGAAGTGACCGTAGGGAAATTATCTGTGGAACCGGGTGCTGATTTCAGTGCGTCCTGCATAATGAAGATTAATGAAGCAAATTTCTTATTAACTGATGGAAAAGAAACCCAACAAAAAACAAGCTAGCAAATGGATAGCGTTAATTAATATACCCATTCAAATGGGGGTTATCATCTTTTTGTTTGCGTATGGCGGAAACTGGCTTGATGAAAATTACCCGAACCCAAAAGTATATTACAATAAAATTCTAGTCATGGTAGGTGTCGTTATTGCTCTGTACAATGTTATTAGACAAGTGAACGAAATAAATAAATCTCAATAAAATTTTAATTAATAAAAGTAAATTAAGTCTCAAGTCATTGTGCTTTGACGACAAAATAAACACAGCATGAATTTAAAAAATCAAAAACCTCTTCTAAGTTTAACCCTTTTGGCCGTGATGGCTTATTTGTTACATAAAATTATTTTCTACGTTTTGAAAATCGATGTTGTAGCATTCCAGTATTCAATCGAAGTGCTCTATTTATTGTTTTTCGGTATGTCTACTTTGATATTCATTGTATTACTAAAAGTGAAAGAAAAAAGCTTTGATAATGTAGGAATGTCTTTTCTTTTAGGAACAAGTATCAAAATGGTTTTTTGTTATTTGATTTTAAAACCTATCTTGCACATTACAACATATGATAATACAATAGAGAAAGTTAATTTTTTTGGGATGTTTATTCTTTTTTTAGTAATGGAGACCGTTTTAACGATACGAATATTAAAAGAAAAGCAATAGATCCGCAAATAGATGAAGGATTTAAAAAAAATATGTTTTTATATCCTTTTGGATATTAATAAAAAATGTACATTTGCACCAAATTTCAGAAACGTAAAAAATTAAGATATTTAACAGTTATGGTGATTTCAAACAGACCACTTAGATTTATAATAGCGACTTTAGTAGCGTGTCTTCCTTTAATGACTTTTGCAAATCCCGAAGTGGATTCGGTAAAAGTTCATACTGAAGTTGCACATGAAACAACAGAACAAAGCCATGAAGGAGCTCATGCTGAACCTACAGATGTAAAATCTAAAATCAAAGCATTCATTGGTCATCACGTTTTAGACTCTCATGACTTTACTTTTTTCTCTGATGAAGTAGAAGGAAAACATTATGGTTTTTCATTACCAGTAATCCTTTGGGATAATGGTTTGCAACTTTTTTCATCTTCTGAATTCGAACATGGAGAAGCAGTTGCCGAATCTAACGGTAATTTCTATGCAATAAATCATCACGATGGAAAAATATACAAAACGGATGCTTCAGGAAAAATAATAGAAGACGAAAAAACAGGTTTCCCTGAAAATGAACGTCCCTTAGATTTCTCAATCACAAAAACAGTATTGTCTATATTCATTGCGGCTATTTTAATGGTATTGATTTTTGCCGGTTTGGCGAAGACCTATTCTAAAAATGGAGGAATTGCTTCTGGAGCTGGAAGAATATTTGAACCAGTGGTTCTTTTTATTCGTGACGAAATTGCTATTCCTAACATTGGAGAAAAACACTACAAGAGATATATGAGTTATTTATTGACTATATTTTTCTTTGTATTGTTCTTAAATATTTTTGGATTGATGCCTTTCGGTATAAATGTTACGGGTAATTTAACAATTACATTTGCATTAGCAATCATGACATTTTTAATTACAAACCTTACGGCAAATAAAAACTATTGGGGTCACATTTTCTGGATGCCAGGTGTGCCAAAAGTAATGCGTATCGTATTAGCACCAATTGAACTGCTAGGAGTTATAATCAAACCTTTTTCATTAATGATTCGTTTGTATGCAAACATTTTTGCAGGACATATTGTATTGATGAGTATTATTGGTTTGATGTTTATTTTCAAAAGCTGGTTGGGAAGTAGTTTATCATTTGCATTGTCGTTTGCACTTTCTATCTTAGAGATATTGGTTGCATTTTTACAAGCTTATATTTTCACATTGCTATCAGCGCTGTACTTTGGTTCAGCAGTAGAAGAGCACCACCATGAGGAGGCGCACTAATAAATTGAATGTTTAATTTTTAATTATATATATTATGGAAGGTTTAAATTATGTAGGAGCTGGATTAATCGTAATCGGAGCAGGTTTAGGTATTGGTAGAATTGGTGGTTCAGCAATGGACGCTATTGCTCGTCAACCAGAAGCTTCAGGAAAAATCCAAACAGCTATGCTTATCGCAGCTGCATTAATTGAAGGTATTGGTTTCGCTGCATTATTTGCTGCTTAATTAAAACTCAAAAAGCAATAGTTGCAACGGTTGGTTGTAACTATTGTTTTTATTATTAAATTAAATATTATTATAGATACATAACATGGAAAAGTTAATACATCAGTTTGAGTTAGGTTTGTTCTTTTGGCAAGTATTAATATTTGTTGGATTAATATTCTTATTGAAAAAATTTGCTTGGAAACCAATTCTTGATGCAGTAAATGATAGAGAAGAAGGAATTAAAAATGCTTTGCTTTCTGCTGAAAATGCAAGAAAAGAAATGCAAAACCTTCAAGCTGACAACCAACGTATTTTACAAGAAGCAAGAATGGAACGTGATAACATGCTAAAAGATGCACGTGAAATTAAAGAAAAAATGATTGCTGATTCCAAAGAAGAAGCGCAAGCTCAAGGTCTGAAAATGATCGAACAAGCAAAAGCAGCAATTGAAAGCGAAAAAAATGCAGCTATGGCTGAATTGAAACTACAAGTTTCTACTTTGTCATTGAGTATCGCAGAAAAATTATTGAAAGACGAATTATCTAATAAAGAAGCTCAAACTAAATTAGTTGAGAAGATGTTAGGTGACGTAAAGCTAAACTAATATTATGGCAAGTACAAGAGCAGCAATTCGTTATGCAAAGGCAATTCTAGAGATCGCACAATCTAAAGGAGTGGCTGAAGCAGTTAGTGATGATATGAATTCTATCGCTTCAACTATAAGTGGAAATGTAGAATTGAGCACTTTTATCCAAAACCCTACTTTGAGAGTAGAAGTTAAGGAAAATGCCTTATTGGAAGTTTTTGCAAATACCAATAGCGTAACAAAAAGTTTATTTCATTTGTTATTCGAAAACAAAAGATTTGAAATTTTGGAAGCTGTTGCAGTAGAATACAGCAAATTATTTGATATCATGAATGGTGTTGAAGTAGCTCAAGTTACTACAGCCATCGCAATGGATGCAGCATTAGAAGCTAAAGTTTTAGCTAAAATTGCTACTTTATCAGATAAAAAAATCACGATAGAAAATCACGTAGATTCTTCGATTATTGGAGGGTTTATTTTGAGAATAGGCGACAAGCAGTACAATGCTTCAATAGCCAACAGATTACAAGTATTAAAAAGAGAATTAAGTAACTAGTTTTATTGCACATTTAAGTGTCTAAATTATAAATTAAGATGGCGGAAATCAAACCTGCTGAAATTTCAGCAATATTAAGAAAGCAAGTAGAAGGTTTTGAATCTGGCGCAACGCTAGAGGAAGTAGGAACAGTACTTCAAGTTGGAGATGGTATTGCTCGTGTTTACGGGCTTTCGAATGTTCAATACGGTGAGTTAGTAGAATTTGACAATGGTTTAGAGGCTATTGTATTGAATCTTGAAGAAGACAATGTTGGTGTGGTACTTTTAGGACCATCAACAGGTATCAAAGAAGGTTCTACAGCAAAAAGAACACAACGTATCGCTTCTCTTAAAGTTGGAGAGCAAATGGTAGGACGTGTAGTAAACACTCTTGGTTTTCCAATTGATGGAAAAGGACCAATTGGTGGAGACTTATACGAAATGCCTTTGGAAAGAAAAGCTCCTGGAGTTATCTTCCGTCAACCAGTAACTGAGCCATTACAAACAGGGATAAAAGCAGTTGATGCTATGATACCAGTTGGTCGTGGACAACGTGAATTGGTTATTGGTGACCGTCAAACAGGTAAATCAACTGTTTGTATTGACACTATTTTAAATCAAAAAGAATTTTACGATGCAGGAAAACCTGTATTTTGTATATATGTTGCAATTGGACAAAAAGCGTCAACTGTAGCAGGAATCGCAAAAATGTTAGAAGAAAAAGGTGCAATGGCTTATACCATTATTGTTGCAGCTAACGCTTCTGATCCAGCTCCGATGCAAGTTTATGCTCCTTTCGCAGGTGCAGCTATTGGAGAATATTTTAGAGATTCAGGTCGTCCAGCTTTAATTGTTTATGATGATTTATCTAAACAAGCTGTTGCTTACCGTGAGGTTTCTCTTTTATTGAGAAGACCACCGGGACGTGAAGCATACCCTGGAGATGTATTTTACTTACACAGTCGTTTATTAGAGCGTGCTTGTAAAGTAATTGCTGATGATGGAATTGCTAAAAACATGAATGACTTACCAGATTCATTGAAACCAATCGTAAAAGGTGGTGGTTCATTAACTGCACTTCCTATTATCGAAACTCAAGCTGGTGACGTTTCTGCATATATCCCAACAAACGTAATTTCGATTACAGATGGTCAAATTTTCCTTGATGGAGATTTGTTTAACTCTGGAGTACGTCCTGCAATTAACGTTGGTATCTCGGTATCTCGTGTTGGAGGAAATGCACAAATTAAATCAATGAAAAAAGTAGCAGGTACTTTGAAACTAGATCAAGCACAATTCCGTGAATTGGAAGCGTTTGCTAAATTTGGTTCTGACTTAGATGCAGTTACTTTAAACGTAATTGAAAAAGGTAGAAGAAACGTTGAGATCTTGAAACAAGGTTTGAATGATCCTTACACAGTAGAAGATCAAGTTGCGATTATCTATGCTGGTTCAAAAAATCTTTTGAGAAATGTTCCTGTGAATAAAGTAAAAGAATTTGAGAAAGATTTCTTAGAATTCCTTAACAACAAACACAGAGCAACTTTAGATGCTTTGAAAGCAGGGAAACTTACAGATGAAATTACAGATGTAATCCAAACTGTAGCAAAAGAAATTTCAGCAAAATATAACTAATTAGGTTTCTGGGTTTTGGGTCTTAGGTTATAGATATTTCTTAACCTAATACCCAAAACCCAACAACCTTATACCCATAATAAAATGGCAAATTTAAAGGAAATCCGTAATAGAATTACTTCCGTTTCATCTACGATGCAAATTACATCAGCGATGAAAATGGTTTCTGCAGCAAAGCTAAAGAAAGCACAAGATGCAATTACAGCCATGCGCCCTTATGCCGAAAAATTAACGGAATTATTACAAAATCTTTCTGCTACACTTGAAGGTGATGCAGGAGGAGAGTTTACTACACAACGTGAAGTAAAGAAAGTATTGGTTGTTGCTATTACTTCTAATAGAGGTTTATGTGGTGCGTTTAATTCGAATGTAATTAAGGCAGCTAAAAACCGTTCTGAGTATTATGCAGGAAAACAAGTGGATATTTTTGCTATAGGTAAAAAAGGAAATGATGTTTTAGTTAAAACTAGTGCTGTAATTGACAATCAAAGTGCAGTTTTCGATGATTTAACTTTTGATAATGTAGCTGTAATTGCAGATACCTTAACTGAGAAATTCCTTTCTGGAGAATATGATAAAATTGAATTGATATACAATCAATTTAAAAATGCCGCAACTCAAATTGTTCAAACTGAACAGTTTTTACCATTGGCACCAATAAAATCAGATTTAACAGCTTCAGTTGGTGATTATATTTTTGAACCATCTAAAGAAGAGATTGTTTTGACTTTGATTCCAAAATCATTGAAAACACAATTGTACAAAGGGATCAGAGATTCATTTGCTTCAGAACATGGTGCTCGTATGACTGCTATGCACAAAGCAACTGATAATGCAACTGAGTTGAGAAATCAATTGAAATTGACTTACAATAAAGCACGTCAAGCTTCTATTACTAATGAGATCTTAGAGATTGTTGGTGGAGCAGAAGCGTTGAACGGATAATATTTGTTCATCACAATATACAAAAGCCTCGCAATTGCGGGGCTTTTTTAATGTATATATAGAAACTTTCGATTTTATTAGAAGAAGACCGTTTTGAGTTATTTGTTGTATTTCATAAAAATTAATGATTATTCAGGTATATATACCTATTCCAATTTATAAGGGAAAACCTAGATTTGACCGGTAATAAATTTGAGGTAAACATGGAAAATTATTTAATTACTTTATCAGAGAATATACTGTTTCAAGCACAAAATAAACAAGACACGACATATTTAAGAAGAGAGTTGCAATATCTTGAATTGAGTATGTTAGAAGGTTTTTTGGATTCAGATGAATTAAAGAATACGTTTTGGACGAACATCTATAATGCATTTTTTTTAATTATAGCTGGGGGAGCCATGCAAATGAAAGCAGCTTACAAATACAAAAGAATCATGATTTGTGAGAATATTTTATCCTTGGATGATATAGAATATAAGATTTTGAAACGTAATAATAATAGGTTTAGCCAAAAACTAAGAACCGTTTTATTTTCATCCAGTTTTATAAAGGGGTTAGCTTTAGCAAATGTCGGCCTTAGCAGGCAACTGATATTAAACCGATCCACACGTTGTACCAGTCATAATAATAAAGAGGTTAGTTAAAGGCGATACTACTACTTGTAATAATCCTTTTTTAAATATTTATGACAACTTTAATTGTTCGGATTATTCACTACTTCATTTTTTGACTATTTTTATGGTTTTATAAACCATTCCCCATTGAAAACACGAGAACTCACCACCGTAGCTGAAATGCTTAATAATATTGAATTGATGCGATTTCTATATCCAACCTTTACGTTTGAGAAATATGAAGCCTATCTCAAAGACATGGTTCCACATAATTACAAGCAATTGGCAGTATATGAGAATGATATTTGCGTTGCCGTAACTGGATTTTGGACTGCAACAAAATTATGGTCGGGCAGATACATTGAGATTGATAATTTTATTGTTCACCCTGAACATCGATCTAAAGGACTTGGTAAAATGATGACGGATTACATTGATGTAAAGGCAAAAGAAGAAGGCTGTAGTATGATTGTTCTCGATGCTTTTACAGGAAATTTCACGGCGCATCGATTTTATTACAACCAAGGTTACGGTCCGAAAGGCTTTCATTTTGTAAAAATTATTAATGAAGATGGATTATCTTAAATCATGTACAATGGGTTCTATAAAAAAATTAGTATTCTTAATCTTGATTGCAGGCAGTCTTTCTTTTTGTGCCTCTAAGCAGACTTATCAAATTAATTTTCCACAAGAAATAGCAGCAGTGTATTTCCAAAAAGTAAATAACGGTGAAGGGCAAGTTGCATCTCGTACTGATTTTTATATCGAGTTTGAGAGGCCGCTTGCCAAAGGAATTGTTTTGGATAAGGTCTATTTCCAAAATCAGATAGGAGTAGTTGAAATAGAAAGGGACAATACTTTTGTAGCGCATTTTTATAAAGATTCAACGGTTCATGATTTGGTTTTACACAGCGACCCCACAAAAGAATACGGTAATAAGGCACCCATTATAACGGAGTTTAGATTTGATTTGCAGCCCACTGAGGCAGTATTAGAATATAGAAAACGCGAGAAAACTTTTTTTTATAAAATCTTGTCAATAAAAGAAAGACCAATGATTCTAAATCCATCAGGGATTAAACCAAAGAAATAGTTATTTTTGTTCTCTAAATATTAATAAGACGTACCATTTTGGGATTATATAAAAAACTTTTTAAACAGACAGCCATATACGGACTCGCGACAGTTTTACCGAGAATGTTCAGTTTTTTGTTAGTTCCGCTTTATACTGATTTGCTTCCAAAAGCAGAGTACGGAAAAGTGTCTGTTATTTTTGCCTACATGATATTTTTTAATGTTATTCTGGCTTACGGAATGGAGACGGCTTTCTTTAGATTTTATAACAAAGAGTCTAATAAAAAAGCAGTGGTTGAAACTTCTATGGTTTCAATTTTTTGGACTACCATTTCGTTTTTAGTAATCGCTCTATTATTTAGAACTTCTTTGGCCGATTGGTCTGGGATAGATTCCCAATACATAACCTATACGATTTGGATTCTGGTGTTGGATGCCTTGGTCATCATTCCGTTTTCAAAATTAAGGGTCGATCAGAAACCGATGGTCTATGCGGCAATAAAAATTGGTAACGTCTTGGTCAACTTGATTCTGAGTGTTGTTTTTTTACTATATATCCCATTGTTAATTGAAGCAAATCCGCATGGTTTTTTGCGTTCTGTTTATGTGGATAACTTCCAAATTGGTTATATATTCTTGGCTAATATTATTGCGAGTTTATTGACTTTTGTGGCGCTGTCCCCAGATTATGTTTACTTGAACTGGAAAATCGATACTGATTTGTGGAAACGTATGATGCGTTATGGAATGCCTATCATGGTGGCAGGAATTGCGTTTGCCATCAACGAACAGTTCGATAAAATTCTTTTGTCAAAATTATTGCCGGCTGACATTGCTGAATCAGAGGTTGGAGTTTATTCTGCCTGTTATAAACTGGGATTGTTTATGGTGTTGTATAGGACTGCTTATACTTTAGGAATTGAACCTTTCTTTTTCAGTCATTCCTCCGATAAAAACGCACCTCAAACTTATGCCATGGTGACCAAGTATTTTGTCATCTTCGGATCTTTTATTTTATTGTCTGTAATCGTTTTTGCCGATCTTTTTAAACTGCTAATGATTCGCGACAGTTCATACTGGGAAGCGATGAAAGTAGTGCCGTTGATTATTCTGGCTAATTTCTTTTTAGGAATTTATACGAACCTTTCTGTTTGGTACAAATTGATCGACAAGACATACATCGGCGCTTATATTTCCATTGTAGGTGCGGTAATTACTTTAGTGCTTAATTTTTTACTGATTCCCTCGATGAGTTATTACGGTTCAGCCATAGCGACAATTGCCGCTTATGGAAGCATGATGACAATTTCCTATTACCTGGGAAACAAATATTATCCCATACCTTATGATTTGAAGAAAATAGGAGGGTATCTCTCGCTATCGATACTTTTTTCAGCCGTATCTTTTTACGGATTTAGAGAGAATTATTATGTTGGAGTCGGTTTATTAATCGTGTTCCTATATTTTATCTATCACAATGAAAAAGTAACGCTGATGAAAATTATAAAAGGGTAGAAATAGTTAGGAGCTATTTCCTGCTATTCGCTATATCTTTTCTTTCCTAAAAAGTCAAGAAAAGGATGCCGCTACTATCAGGGCTATAAATAAAAACATCAGTAGAACAAGTCAAGACCTGTCACTGAATTAAAATAAAAAAAATGAAAATAAACATTATCAATAAATCACAACATGCCTTGCCTAACTATGAGACCATAGCCTCGGCAGGAATGGATTTAAGAGCAAGCCTTACTGAAGCCGTAACCTTACAACCTTTAGGAAGAACAGTAGTTAAAACGGGTCTTTTTATCGAATTACCGATTGGCTACGAAGCGCAAGTACGACCAAGAAGCGGACTGGCATTCAAAAACGGAATAACGGTGCTGAATAGCCCCGGTACAGTTGATGCAGATTATCGTGGTGAAATTGGTGTGATTTTAGTAAATTTATCCAATGAAGCTTTTGTGATCCAAAACGGAGAACGAATTGCACAACTGATTATCGCTAAACATGAACGCGCTGACTGGATTGAAGTTCAGGAGTTATCTGAAACTTCTCGAGGAGAAGGCGGATTCGGAAGCACGGGAGTAAAGTAAATTTAATAATTTAAAGATTGAAACATTTAAAAATTCGAAGAGAATCATTTAATTTTTCAATCATTTAATCTTTCAATATAAAAAAAACATGAAAATAATAGTTCCAATGGCTGGACGTGGTTCACGTCTTCGCCCTCATACCTTAACCATTCCAAAACCATTAATTCCTATTGCTGGAAAACCAATTGTACACCGATTAGTAGAAGATATTGCCAAAATATTGGATGAGCCTATTGACGAAGTCGCTTTCATATTAGGAGACCCTGCTTTTTTTGGAGATGATCTTGTGAAAAGTTTGGAAGAATTGGCAGAAAGTTTAGGTGCTAAAGCATCTATTTATCGCCAATTGGAGCCTTTAGGAACAGGTCATGCTATAATGTGTGCCAAAGAATCACTTTCTGGGCCAGCCGTAATTGCTTATGCAGATACTCTTATTAGAGCTGATTTTGATTTAGATCCTGAAGCAGACGCTGTTATTTGGGTTAAGCAAGTAGATCAGCCAGAAGCCTATGGTGTGGTAAAATTAAATGACGCGAATGAAATTGTCGAATTGGTTGAAAAACCTCAAGACTTTGTAAGCGATTTAGCCGTTATTGGTATCTATTACTTTAAAGAGGTAGGTGTTTTAAAAGAAGAGCTTCAAAATGTTTTAGACAACAACATTCAAAATGGTGGAGAGTACCAAATTAATGATGGGATTAAAGCGATGATGGCCAAGGGTAAAGTCTTTAAAACGGGTCATGTCGACGAGTGGATGGACTGTGGAAATAAAAATGTGACTGTAGAAACAAATTCCAGAATGCTGGGTTTTTTACAGAAGGAAGATACAGCGTTAGTGGCAGTAAATGTTAGAATAGACAATTCAACAATTATTCCACCTTGTTATATTGGAGAAGATGTGTATTTAATTAATTCTACTGTAGGGCCAAATGTTTCTTTAGGAAAAGGAAGCCACGTTACAGGAAGTGTGATTAAAAACAGTTTAATTCAGACGCATGCACACATCAGCAATGCAAAGTTGGACAATGCGATGATTGGAAATCATGTTCGTTTTGACGGGGATTTTACTAGCATAAGTATTGGGGATTATTCGGTATTAGAATAACGAATTTTTCCTGGAACGCATAAAAAGCTATTTCGCAACAGCTTAAACAAAGCTGTTGCGTTTTAAAAAAAGGGTCAATGAAAAAATCGGCTTTATGGATTCTATTTCTTGTTTTGCTAAGCAATTCAGCATTGTTATTGGCACAAACGGAGCCGGAAGAAATAAGGTTAAATGATGACAAATTTCAGGATTATTTTTATGAGTCCTTGAAGCAAAAAGCAATTGAAAACTACGATAAAGCTATTCTGGCTTTGGAGCAATGTTTAAAAATCAAACCTGAAAACGCCACTGTTCATTTTGAATTGGGAAAAAATTACCTGGCCTTAAAGAATTATAAAAATGCGTACAGTTCTTTTGAGCGTGCTACACAAATCGATCCCACAAACAAATGGTTTTGGGTAGGAATGTATGACGTCGATTATGAAACTAAAGACTATGTCAACGCCATAAAAACGATCAACAAACTCATCCCTTTTGACGCTAAATTCAAAGAAGATCTGACCTCGCTTTATATGAGCACCAGTCAATTTGACAAAGCATTGGATCTTATCAATGAACTCAATCAATCTTCTGGAAAATCAGAACGCAGGGAGTCCTATAAAATGCAAATTTTATCCCAAGGGAAATATCAAAACGCAGAGATTACTAATTTAATTGATCAAATACAAAAGTTCCCGAAAGAGGAATCCAACTACATTTCACTAATTTATCTGTACTCTAAAAATAATGAAACCGATAAAGTGTTGGAAACGGCACGAAAATTGGAAACAGCAATACCCACATCCGAATGGGCGCAAGTCAGTTTGTTCAAATATCACTTGTCAAATAATGATGGAGAGAAAGCGATTAATGCAATGAATATTGCTTTGGCCAGTGGCAAAATAGATTCTAAAATAAAACACCGAATTCTGAATGAATTCTTGATTTATGTAAATGCAAATCCGCAGTTTGCTCCTGATTTAGAAAAAGCGGTTAGTTATTTTGATGACGACCCGGAAGTGAATGTGTCTAAGGAAATAGGGAAGTTTTATCACAATAAGAAACAATGGGATAAAGCCATTGGGTATTATGAAAAGGCAAATGCCAAAAGCACGGAGACTGATATTGAAACGAATTTACTTTTGCTTCAAGCGTATACGGAAACAAAAGAGTTTACAAAGGCAGTAAAAAAAGCCATGGATATGGTGGATATTTTCCCTGCGCAACCGCAGTTTTATTATTACTCAGGTTTAGCCTTCAATCAATTGAGCCAATTTAAAAAAGCAAAAGAAATGTTGGAAATGGGACTGGATTATCTGGTAGATGACAACGCATTAGAAATAAACTTCAACATACAACTTGGTGAAGCTTATAATGGTTTAGGAGATGTAAAGAAGAAAGATTTCTATTTTTCCAAAGCCAATCAATTATTAAAAAAATAAAATTAAAATGAATAAATTTTTAGCATTACTGGCAGTTGTTCTTCTTGTTTCGTGCAAGTCGAAAGCCATCGTGACCGAAGCCACCGTTCCGGTCACCTATTTAAAATCAAGTAAAATAATTGCAAATCACTACAACAATAAAAGTGACTTTTCTACATTATATATAAAGGCTAATGCCAAATATTCAGATGACCAACAATCACAGAATGTTACTGCCGAAATCAAGATTAAGAAAGACGAGCAAATTTTAGTTAGCATTCGTTTTCTAGGAATAACGATGGCAAAAGCAAGTATTACGCCAACGTCAGTGAGTTATTATGAAAAAATAAAAGGCACTTATTTTGAAGGTAATTTTAGCGCTTTGAGTCAATGGCTTGGGACTGATTTGGATTTTAATAAGATTCAAAACATGTTGTTAGGGGAGGCCTTGGATGATTTGTCAAAAGGGAAATACAAAGAATCATTAGTGGAACAGTTGTACCGATTAGATGATTTAGCAAATGACAATACCAAAAAGACATTCTACATCAACGCAGCAAATTTTAGTGTGCAAAAACAAGAAATCACACAAACAGCTGAAGGCAGAATGATTCAGGTTGCTTATGCAGACATCAAGGAATACAAAGAAGGAATGTTGCCGGGCAATGTGGTGATTAATACGTATCAGCCCAAAGGGAAATCCGTAATTGATTTAGATTACAATAATATTACGTTTAATGAGGAACTTTCTTTTCCATATAGTGTTCCAAATGGTTACAATAGAATTATAATTAAGTAAATTTGCAAAAATATATTTTTACGATGCCAAAATTTCTCCTTAGCCTACTGTTTATGTGCATGACTTCTATGATGTGGAGTCAGTCTTCGCAACAAGAAAAGTTAGAACAACGAAAAGCCGAAATCCAAAAGGAGATTAGAGAAAATGAGAAGATGTTGCAAAACGTTAAATCAAAGGAAAAATCGGCGATGAATGTGTTTTTGATCCAAAAAAACAAAATCAGACTGAAAGAAACCTTGATCAATACTACCGAAAAGCAAACTAAACTTTTGGCGAATGATATGTATATTAATCAAATGAAAATCAACAAACTCAACAAAGAGCTTTTGGTTCTCAAAGAAGATTATGCTACGATGATAGTGAAGTCATATAAAAGCCGTTCAGAACAAAGTAGGGCGATGTTTATTTTGTCTGCAGAGAATTTTTTACAAGCTTATAAAAGAGCGCAGTATTTGAAACAATACACCAGCTTTAGAAAAAACCAAGGAGAAGAAATAAAAACTAAGTCAACGGAACTAGTTAACTTTAACGATAAATTAAACGGTCAAAAAGTAGCCAAACAAAAGCTCTTAGTTGAAAACAAGAAAGAAAAAGAGACACTTGAAAAAGAGAAGCAAGAACAGGAAAAACTGGTAAATTCAATTAAGAAAGATAAAAACAGAATCGTATCTGACATTCGAAAAAAACAACGCGAGTCTAAAACTATTGACAAGCAAATTGACCGTTTGATTCGTGAGGCGATTGCTGAAGCAAATAGAAAAGCAGCATTAGAGAAAGCAAGAGCAAAAGCATTAGCAGATAAACCAAATGCAACGCCAAAAGAGGTTGCTGCTGCAGTTGCTAAAGCGCCTGTATCTTCTTCCAGAATTGAGCTTACGCCAGAAGACAAATTAATTGCAGATAGCTTTAAAGCAAATAGAGGAAGCCTTCCTTGGCCAGTAGAGAAAGGATTTATATCATTAGGATACGGAGATCAAGCACACCCTATTTACAATACCTTAGTCATTCACAATAGTGGTGTCGAAATCACTACGAATGAAGGTGCTACGGCGAGAGCAGTTTTTGGTGGAGAAGTAGCTAGTGTGATGGTGCTGTCACCAGTAAATAAAGCGGTAATGATACAACACGGGGATTATTTCACGATCTATCAAAACCTAAGTTCGGTGTCTGTAAGTAAAGGAGATAAAATTAGTATCAAACAAAGTTTAGGTAGAGTGAGAACAAATGGAGATACGGGTAAAACGGTAATCAAATTTCTATTGCTGCAAAATACGACTTACACAAATCCGCAAGGATGGTTGTCGAATAAATAATTATTGTGTTACTCCATTAGGGTAATAAACAAAAAAAGCGAATCATATGATTCGCTTTTTTTGTTATGAGTTAGTTCGTTATCACTGTTGCTGTTGTTCCGCATCATCTAGTTCTTTTTGAAATTCAATAGATACGTCTTGCAGTTGCACATCGTTTACTTCTTCAAAATGCCTGCCGTCTTCATAACCTATAGAAACGGATACAGATAGTGTTTGCTTAGCTAATCCTAATCCTTTAAACGTTCCTTTAATAGGCGTGCATTCATTAAAATTAAGGCCTACAGAGAGCTTAACATGATTGTCCATAGTCCAAATGTTATTGGTAGGGTCTATACCAAGCCAACCTTGTATAGGGGAATAAATTTCTACCCATGCATGTGTTGCACCTTCACCCCGAAGCCCGCTTTCATTAGGACATATGTATCCACTCACATACCTAGACGGAATACCAGCAGTTCGTAGAAGCTGTAATAGGACAAGGGCAAAATCTTGACAAACTCCTTTCCGATGTTCTAAAATTTCGTCTACTGTGGTTTCGATATTTGTAATTCCTTTGGTATACGTAAAATTAGTAAATACATATTCGTTGCATTGTTGTGCAATTTCAATAATCGATTTATCACTGTAATCAATTTCTTCTAAGATCTTGATGATTTCTATTTGCTTCGTAATTGTTTCGGGGTACGAGAGTCGTAATAAGTAAATATCATTTTCTAGTTTAGTTAGTAAGTCGGCTACTTTTACATTGTCTATTTCGGGTATTTTTTGTGAATGTGTAGTGCGTACTAACAGCTTAGTTTTAACAATCATTTCTGAGTGTGCCTCCATGATATTAAAATTACCCACGCGATTTCCGTGGTAATCCATAGAAATCGCTACCTCTGGGTTTTTTGTAATCGAAAGCTGAAATTGCAATACATCTTGATTTTCAAAATTATGCGGAAACAATCTAATTTCATTTATACTTTCTTTAATTGGCCAGTTATATTGGTATTTTGTGATATGTACAATATTAAAAACAGCCATTTTTTTTAGGAATAAGAGAAGAATAATTTAGAAAAATCTATCGAAAATTGAGTTATTTCTGTTCTTGTATTATTCAACAAATCTTCTAATTGTTGATTTGTAAGTTGGTGATAATCGGTAAACTCCAACGAGCTTTTTAATCGACCAAATTGGTTGCGCATCGTTACCGCTTCGCTTGCATTATTGTCTTTTAAAATGATATTTAAATACGATTCTATTAAGGTTAAAGTATAGATTACGGAGTGAGCAAAATCCTTATTAAAGATTAAGTGTTGTACTACCTTGCGATTGTGAGCAATGTTACTATAGCTTTTTTGATAAAATTCATAGCCAGAAAGGGATAGCAATAACTTTCTCCAATAGAGTAAATCCTCTTTGCCATCTAGATTATAATTAATAGGCTCATAATAAGATTGTGTCATAGAAATGGTTTGTAAACATCTTTCAATGTGTTTTCCAATTCTTGAAAATGACCAACCCAAACCTCTAGGCATAGTGACTTGATAAATACCATTGTACAGTAAAAAATCTTTATTCAGTTTACCTAAAATGGTCATTGCTTCTGGAGTTTCTAGTTTCTTGGGCAATTCTGGGTCATTAATAAAATGATACATAGAGTTAATATGTTCCCATAACTCTTTGGTTATTTTATCTTGAGAACCTCGTGCATTTTCTCTCGCTTTAGAGATAAGACATTTAATAGAGCTCGTGTTTGTTGCTTCACATATAATGTGTTTTAGAACAAAGTTAGTATTGTGTTGTACTGCTAAAATTTCCTCAGAAGGTAAATTAGTAAAGTTTTCTAATAATGGTTTATACCCTTGATAGTCATTTGTTTCTTGATCAAAAGACATGATATAAAGTGTGTTGAGCGTAAGCAACATGCCATCTGCTCTTTCCATGTATCTGTTGAGCCAAAACATCCCATCAGCAACTCGGCTTAGCATATTTACTTCCATAGTGTTTGTTTTATTGGTTCTATTTTATTGACTATTTCATTACCCATGTATCCTTACTTCCGCCACCTTGAGAAGAATTAACAACAAGTGAACCTTCAGTAAGGGCTACTCTTGTTAAACCTCCAGGTACAATTTGCACTCCATTAGGACCACATAAAGCGTAAGGGCGTAAATCAACATGTCTCAGCTTGAGTTCTCCATCTATAAAACAAGGCACTGTGCTGAGTTGAATGATAGGCTGTGCAATAAAGTTTCGTGGATTCTTTACAATAGCAATTTTAGCATCTTCTAGTTCTTTTTCGGAGGCTTTGTTTCCCATTACCATTCCGTAACCACCACTTCCATTGGTTTCTTTGATTACCATATTTCCCATATCGGCAAATACAAATTCACGTTCTTCTAGATTTTCCATCTGGTAGGTAGGAACATTTTTAAGAATAGGTTCTTCGTTTAGATAATACTTAATCATATCTGGTACATAAGCATAAACTGCTTTATCATCGGCAACGCCATTCCCTACGGCATTTACTAAGGCTACAGTACCTAATTTATAAGCACTGATTAAACCAGGGACTCCTAAGGCGCTATCTGGTCTAAAAACTAAGGGATCTAAATATTCATCGTCTAGGCGTCTATAGATAACATCAACTTGTTGAAGACCTGATGTTGTTTTCATATACACCTTACCATTGTTTACCACTAAATCTCTTCCTTCAACTAACGGGATTCCCATTTGTCGAGCTAAAAAAGTATGTTCGTAATATGCAGAATTATATACTCCTGGAGTCATTAAAACTACATTAGGTTTAGAAATGTTTCTAGGAGAAAGTGACACTAAGATATTATGAAGAATCATAGGGTAGTTAACAACCATGCTTACATTGTTAGCGGTAAACATTTCCGGAAAAATACGCTTAGTAATCTCTCTGTTTTCTAGCATGTAACTTACACCACTAGGGCAGCGTAAATTGTCTTCTAAGACATAAAATTCGCCTTTTTCTCCTCTAATTAAATCAATACCTGCTATATGTACATGAATGTCATGAGGTACTTTAATTCCATGAACTTCGGGAAGATAATGCGGACAAGTTGTGATTAGTGCTGCTGGAATAATGCCTTCTTTTACAATGAGTTGCTCATTGTAGATGTCTTCTAAAAATAGATTAAGGGCTCTTAAACGTTGTGTAATTCCTGTTTCTACTTCGTCCCATTCATTTTTTGTAAGAATCCTAGGGATTATATCAAACGGAAAAATTCTTTCTATTCCTTGATCTTCATCACTGTAAACAGTAAATGTGATTCCCTGGTTCATAAAAATGTCAGAAGCCAGACTGTGTTTCTTATTTAAACTTTCAAGACTTAAACCTTCTAATGTTTGCAATACTTGGCGGTATGAGTCTCTTACCCCATCTTTAGAAAACATTTCATCCCATCCCCTTGGGTTTAAATTAGGTGTTAATTTTACCATGTTCTCTGTTGTTGAATAATTAATAAAAAACGAGTTTGTAGCAAACAAACCGTAATTTTTTAGTTAAAAATACGATTTTAATACTTTCAAATAAGTTTTTTATTGCAAAATTAACGACAAATATATTATTCGCTTAAAGTTGGCTTTCTATTTAAGAATTATTATTTTTTTATCTTTTTTTTTAAGATTCAATAGCATTTAATACGGTTCGAATTTCGAACACCCCCTTTTATAATAGGGGGTGCCGTTCAGTAATGATTAAGAAATCAACTTAATAACCCAACATAAGTAATAGTGTTTTGGGATTTACATCCTACGCTATGAATTATCAGGAAAAAAATAGGAGTTGTTTTAAACGACAATAAAATTATTTAGCGAAAGTGGATTCCGTAGCTTTCATCATTCCTTCCGTATTCCAAGTACCGGAAACAATCATACGTCTGATGGTGTAAAGGGGATCGATTGAATCTCTTTTGGTCGAAAGAATAAACGCCATTTGGTAGCCGCTCTTTTTTATTTCAGGAATCGCTGTTGTATTCCACAAACCAAAAGGATATGCAAAATAGGTCACTGGTGTTCCTGTAATTTCTTCCAGTTTTGCCTTCGGTTTTACTAATTGGGTATTCCAGTCGTCCCCTGAGTATTTCGTTACCATGTGATGATCCCAGGTATGTGCTGCGATAACATTACCAGTATCTGATAATTCTTTGATTTGTTCTTTAGATAAATAGTTGGGACGGTTAATGGAAACAGTCATAACAAAAAACACGCCTTTAAAGCCATATTTTTCCATTTCGGCTGCGCCAATGGAGTATTGTTCCCCGCGGGTATCGTCAAAGGTAATCATGATAGGTTTTGAAGGTAGCGGGCCGTCGTGTACTAAATACTCGTACAATTGCGCAGGCAATATCGTATGATATCCTGCTGCTGACAATGCTTTCATTTGCGCTGCAAAATCGACTGGTTTTACCGTATAGACTTTGGTCATAGGACCAGCACTAGCATCAAAATTCTTAATATTGTGATAGCACAAAATAGGCACTTCCTTTTTGGAAAGGATGGTCGCCGCATCATTGGTCACTTTTTGTACTTCGGCTTTTTGTTCAACCTCATTTACCACAGTTATTTTCTGTGGAGCTTCTTTGTTAGTTTCCTCTGCTTTTGATTGGCAGCCTTCTAAAATAACAAGTCCTAAAATCAGACAGGCGAAATAATTTTTCATTGTGCTGTATTTATTGAAATTGAATGTAGCTTGGTTTTGGTGTGAATTTCAGCAATTCTTCAGGAGTGTACATTTTCCAGTTATTCCAATTGTCATTTTTGTAAAACAATTTAAATCCAGTAAACTGCACCGGCTCTCTATAAATATAAGTCAGGTAGGTCGATCTTTTCAAGACTTTGCTTCCAAAGCCGTCCATATCCATCACTATTTGCACCTCAGGAAGCTTTTTTATTCTTTTATAGTCAGTTACCATTCCTTGGGTAAAACGGTGTACAACAAGAACTTTAGGTGTTAGCTTGTTTTCGCGAACGACCTTAGCCAGAATGTCAATGGCGTCATTGATATCATCAGCCGTAAAACTACCAATTTTAGTTCCTGGAACGTGTCCGTTTTTTAGTGAAAACTCAGGGTCAATTCCTAGGTGAACATTAGGTAAAGAAAGATATTTTACAAGTTCAGTCACTTCTGCCTTAACAGTGCTGTGTCCTACTTGAATATCTAAAAATACCAAAGCATCAATGGGTTTTGCCCATTTAAGAACCGTGTCTATTTGTTTGAATGGCATACGCATGCGGTGCATATTGTCTCTTCCGGGCGACCCTTGTGCTGTTACTGCAATATAATGCAAAGCTGGGATTGCTTTCGTAGTAGAATCTGCGGCCTGCCATTTAGCTACTTCTCCTTGTAATTGTTTGATCATTTGGGCTCTTGGGATTTCTCCTAAGATTCCCATTCTTGTCGAATATAAATTTCCGTAAAAGGCGATAATTCTATTGTATGGCAATAATGCGCCCGGTAATGGATAAGGCGTTTTTACCGGCCATCTTCCCGTGGTGTCGTTATTGCTTAAAGCCAGCATTCTTCTATTGTAGTCCGCAGTATCGATTGTAGTGACCGCTTTTTTCTTCACAGAATCAACGGCGACTACAGCTGTTTTTTCAAGCTCATTTTTTTCTTCGGCAGCTTTGCTTTTATTGCAGCTGGAAACAAAAATGAAAAGCGAAGGAATAAGAAGTGCAAGTGCGTAATTTTTCATAAAATAAATCTTGGGTTTACTACAAAGGTATTGTTTTAAATGAACGGCGTATGCATTAAAAAAGTATTCTGAAGCCCTATTTTTTATATAATTCACAGATAGTGTTGTGGAGATGGTTAATAGTAGCTTTTTGAAAAAAGTATAGCTTAGTAAAGCGGATTAGAATTGCAGGAAACAAACTATAAATTGACGTGGACAAGGATTAGTTTTTAGATAAAATCATTAAAAATTTCATTCTACGTCAGTTTTTGATTGCAAAGCAGAATACCCTAACTTTATAACCCTTTTCTACTCTTAATTTAAAATCAAGTCGGTGTACAATAAGCTCCATTTTTTTTCCCTATTTATGCTATTGCAGCAAGGCGCTGTTTTTAGTCAAATTACTAAGGATACCACGGCACTTGCTGCAGTAGCCGTATTAGCTTCTCCTACAAAAGCCACACTTCAAAACACGGCTGCGTCCATATCGGTTATTAGCAGAAAGGAGCTCGATAAAAGCGACGGTATCATTTTGACTTCGGTACTCAATAAAATTCCGGGGTTGTATATGCAACAAGGCGCTTTGAACACCATTAAAATTAGTATTCGTGGAATTGGTTCCCGTTCGCAGTATGGAACCCAAAAAATAAAAGGCTATTTCGAAGGCATTCCGTTAACTACTGCCGAAGGCGAATCGACGATTGAAGATATTGATTTGGAAACTATCGGTAGTATCGAAATCATTAAAGGACCTAATAGTACGAGTTTTGGTTCGGGTTTGGGAGGTGTTATCCATTTGTTTGCTCGTGAAATCCCTACTGATGAATTCCAAGCTAAATCAATCACAACCTTTGGAAGTTTCGGACTCTTGAAACAAAATTTTTCAGCGAATTATGGTAAATCTTCCACTATGGGTTCCGTTAATTACAGTCATTTACAAAGTGACGGCTTTCGCCAAAATTCCTCTTATGACCGAAAATCATTAACACTACAAGGCCAACAAAAGATAAATTCCAAAGGAGAATTATCCTTTATCGGAATGTATACCCAACTCAAAGCCTACATTCCCAGTTCTATTAACGAAGACGATTTTAACAATAACCCCGAAAAAGCAGCAAGCAATTGGGCGCAGGCGCAAGGCTATGAATTTTATGATAAATGGATGATGGGCGTGGGCTACCGTCAGCAATTGTCCTCAAAATGGTCTCTTAAATCCAGTATTTTTTCGAATATTAAAAAAGCCTACGAGCCACGACCTTTCAATATTTTGGAAGATGAAAGTAGCAGTATTGGTTTCCGTTCTAGTTTGAATTATAAAAACACACTTTTCTCGGTGCCATTTGAGTTGAGTTTAGGTACGGAGGTGGCTTTTGACGATTATACTTTTTCTCTTTTTAAAAATCTATATGCATCGCAACCCAATCCAGGAAGTGTTGCTGGAGCCGAATTCAGCAAGAAGCAACAGAAAAGCAGTTACCAAAATTATTTCGGACAAGCTGATTTTTCATTGTCGGCAAAACTTCATTTAGAAACTGGTTTGGCGTTTAATACCACACGCTATTCCTTGCGGGATCTTTTTGCGGAAGCGGCAACAATTCCAGACCTAGCTTACACCTTTGGGGAAGTAGTATCACCAAGAGCGGGACTTTCCTATAGTTTCACCAAAACCAAAACAATTTATGCCTCGATAAGTAAAGGTTTTTCGACTCCATCCGTTGCGGAGACACTGACTCCCGAAGGACAAATTAATACCAACCTAAAGCCTGAAGTAGGGTGGAACTATGAACTGGGATTGAAGGCGCATGGACTGAACAATAAATTATACACGGAGTTGACTTTTTTTAGTACTCAAATTACTAATTTATTGGTAGCAAGACGCACCGCCGAAGATCAATATATAGGAATCAATGCCGGAGCGAGTTCGCATAGTGGGATGGAATTTCTTGTCAATTACCAACTTTTACAAACAAGCCAGTATCAAGTGTCAACTTATTTTTCGGCGGCAGTGAATCGTTTTAAATTCAAGGATTTTGTGGATGGTACAAATGATTATTCAGGAAACCAACTCACGGCGGTACCGGATGCGCAATGGAATGTGGGTGTGGATTTGAGTACTACTAGTGGATTTAAACTGCACACTGCTTTTAGTAAAGTAGGGGCGATGCCGCTAAACGATCAAAACTCAAAATACACCCAAGCTTATTCTCTTTTAGATCTTAAAACAAGCTATACTTTTATGGTTTTAAAAAGTTTAAAAACGGAGCTTAGTACGGGAATAAACAATGCAATTAATACGCAGTATGCAGCTAGTATATTGCCTAATGCAGTGGGTTTTGGTCAGGCCAAACCAAGGTATTATTATCCCGGAAATCCGCGGAATTATTATGGAGGAATTAGCTTGAGCTATCTTTTTAAGTAAAAGCTTGAGTTTAGTTCCAAGTAGAGCTGCATCCGTTATTTTTTAATATATATGATGGAACGCGGATGAAACGGATTTTAGCGGATTATCGCAGATTGTAATTGAAGAAGTTAATAAAATCCTTGTCATCTGTTGGCTGTTTTTCGTTTTAGGCGACATTGAAGACAGTCATTGCACAAAAAACACTTCCCGAAATAAGTTTTAGATAAACTTAACTGACGTTTTTGATAATTTCAACCTACTTACTTTTTTACCAGTGCTACTTCTTCAAGGCTAACACTCTTTTTTTGTTTGTTGCTCCAGGAATTCATGATGTAATTCATTACATCCGTTACTTCTTGATTGCTGAGTCCCATGGCGGGCATGGCACTTTTAAATTTCTTGCCATTGACCACTATAGGACCACTTAATCCAAATTTTAGCGCGTGAATACTCTGGGTTCTTTTTTCGGTGAGCCAATTGGATCCGTCCAAAGTAGGGAAATTAACTCCGTCTCCTTTTCCGTTTACCAGGTGGCACTGCATACAAAAATCAGCATACACTTCTTTTCCGTCGGCGATGCTTTTTTGTAAAGGCGTTTGTTGTTGGATTACTAAAATAGGGAGGTAGTTCGTTTTTGAACTAACACTTGGATTCGAATAGTATAAATAAGCGGATGCAAACAATGCGATTCCGAAGTGTAGTTTTGTGATTATCATTTTAATCTCTTTAGGTTTAATTGCGTAAAGTGCTGTTTCGATTTTTTTGCCACAGATTCACTGATTAAAAAATGATTTTTACTATCTGTTAATCTGTAGCTATTATTTCACTAATACCATTTGGACTTTTTCTCGAGGTAATTTAATTAGGTATAATTTTTACAATTCCTTTTCCTTCTACCGCGAGATAAATATAACCGTCCGGTGCTTGCGCCACGTTACGTACGCGACCAATATCGGTGGCTATTTTTTGTCGGCCTGTGATTTTATCTCCGTCTAATTTTACTAATTCGAGGTATTGAAATTTCAACGAACCCACGAGTAAGTCTCCTTTCCATTCTGGATAACGGTCGCCGGTTACAAAGGTCATTCCCGAAGGAGCAATAGAAGGAACCCAATAGTATATTGGATCTTCCATACCTGGTTTTTGGGATATGTTACTAATGCTCGTGCCGTCATAGTCTATACCATAGGTCACCACAGGCCATCCATAGTTAGCGGCTTTTTTGATAATGTTGATTTCGTCACCTCCTTTTGGACCGTGTTCGTGATCCCAAATAGCGCCTGTAACGGGGTTTTTTACTAAACCCTGCGGATTACGATGACCATAAGAATAAATAGCCTCTTTGGCGCCTACTTTCCCTACAAAAGGATTGTCTGCGGGAATGCTGCCGTCATCGTTCAGGCGGTAAATTTTTCCATTATCTCGGGTGATATCTTGTGGATTGACAAAATGTGCTCCGCGTTCTCCTGCCGAGAAATACAAATAGCCTTCGTTGTCAAAAACGATACGGGAACCAAAGTGCTGTCCCTTGGTTGTATTGGGTTCACATTTGTATAGGGATTGTATTTGGGTGAGACTTTCATTTTCGAGCTTGACTCTAATGAGTTTAGTGTTTCCGCCTTCTCCCTCGCCTTCTGTGGAAGCGTAGGTGATGTAAATCCAACCATTTTTGGTATAATCAGGATGCAAGACAATATCGAGTAAACCGCCTTGACCGCGATTATAGACTATGGGAACATTTTTCACTTCGGTTTTTTTGCCATTTTTTACGTGGTACAAAATGCCGCTTTTCTCGGTGACTAACATGGAGCCGTCCGGCAACCAGGCCATTCCCCAAGGAATGGGAATTCCATCAACAACGGTTTCCAAAGTATAGTTTTTTACTTCCTCCTGAAGCGCGACATCGTTTGGATTGGGCTGTGCATGGCAGCTCAGTATAAAAAAAGGAAGTAGCAACAGTATGATTTTGTTCATGATTTTCTTTTTTAAAACGGGTTTGAATAAATCCTAACATTCGAAGATAGTAAAAGAAGAGAAGCGAAACAATCTAATTTAGAAAGCTTTGTAAAAGCTATTTTTTAAAATGGCATTACGTCTAAAAGGATTTGATTGTTGTTTTCCTTTACCTTTATTAAAAGCAGCGAGTGTTTATGGATATTGTCATAAAAGCTATAATCAAGTACTACTTTGTCTGTGTCGTCTGTTGACTCTTCAATCTTTAGGGTTAATTTTCCTTTTGCTCTAATGTGAGCTTCGTTTAGCATGCCTTTAAAAAAATGATAGAAATCCATTTTATTGGGCGCTTCAGTTTGAACATCTGCAGACATCAAGAAAGATAAGAAGGACTCAGGGGTGTTATTGATGCAGGATGAAATCAATTCAGCCTTTATTTTTTCATTCATTTTTTTAATATTAGGAATGGTTTTGAAATGTGAAAAATTAAATCACTTAGGTGAATATATTTCACTGTTTTTCTTGTAAATAGTTTGTTTATAAGGTAATCTAAGATGTTAAATCTGTGGGAGCGGAAGCTGGTTTACGATATTAAAATGAATATTTTGAGATCGAATCATTATTTAACTATTAGAGGTAATAATTGAAACGAATTCTCCAACAACTCTCATTTCTGTGCCATTCTCGTCATTAATAATTATGTTTTCATAAGAATCGTCAAAGGAATTTGGTCTCAAAACAATTGAAGTATGTTCCCAACCTTCTTCAGTTACTACTTTTTCACTTGAATACGTTTTAATCGTAAAAGCAGAATTGAAATCTTGATCTTGAATATCAATGTTTTCAACTAAAACTATTTTTCCGTTTCTACTGCCTCCTGTATAAGGTTTAAATAAACAAATCGAACCGTTTGGAATGACTCTATTCATTGATTCTCCAACTATTTTACATGCGAAATATTCGTTTTTAGAGTTTGCGGGTCCTTCAATCAAAGTGAAATCTCTTTCAGATTGTATCTCACTAAATGTTCCTGCTGCTGCATAAAAATCATAAAGAGGAATTGGATTCCTTATTGTTGGTTCAAAATTTATAGTTTCTTGTAATGGAATAATCACATCCTTCTTTTCAGGTTTATTAACCTTAACTGTTGCCTTTTGTTCCAGATAGGTATACATAGAAGTTGAAACAGGGTTTGCTAAATTGAAACGAATTTTGACAACTGAAACCTGTTTGCCACTATCATTTTTCATAGTGGTTTGTTCAACCTGATTCAATTCAGGATTTACTTCTCCCATATAATAGAAATCAAGTCCTTCATCATTATTTTTTTTGATAAAAAGAGGAAGTCTAATAGCTCCGTTTTTTCCTAAAATAGATTGAACATCTTTACTATTTATCTTTCTATTAGATTTTGACATCCAATCAAATTCTTTATTGTTTACAAATCTATCCTCATATTTTGTCGATTCAGATATATCATCTTCTTTATGATAGTTAACAAAAATAGGACAATGTGTATTGTCGAGACTTACTAAATAACCTCCAACATTTTGAGCTACAGGATTTTCTGAAGCATTTAAAATTCTAAAAACATCTTTACGAGAGTATTTTCGATAAAGTACAAATCCTTTCTGCCAATCGTTAGGAACAAATAGTTTGTCAAATTCGTAAATAGAATAATTTGTACAATCAGTAATGTGTTTCTTAAAAGTTTTGTTTTTTAAGTATGAAAGAAATGTACTTGAAAAGTATAGGTTTCCATTTTCATTATTTAGAATGTCAAAAGCATAGATCTCTTTTACTGAAATTAATTTACCTTCTTTTTTTTCTCTAATGAATTCAAAATTTAGATTTGAAATACAAGATTGAATGGTTTCATCAGAAACAGTGTAAAGATATTTTTTTAAAACAGCTTCTTTTAAGTCATTAAGAGAGAGAGTTTTGTAATCAATTAATAATTTGATAATTAAGCTTTCTTCAACTCTTTTGGAGTTGTTTATTTCTTTAGAAAAAAGCTCTAAAAGTTTAATCTCTTCTGCAGATAATTCTGACTCGAAGTCCTTCTCAACTTTGATAATGAAGTTATAATAAGAACTGACGTAATTTACATACAAATATGGGTCTCTAGAACCATGTTCTATAAAATCCATCATCATTGGTATTCTGCCAAGCTTAAATTTCAATAAGTTGTAATCTTTTTTCAAATCAGAGAATAACTGCATGTTTGCAGAATCAATGGATTGAAATATTTTCTCTTTTGTAATTTCATCAAAATTAATAGTCGAAGAACCTGGAATCATCCTACTGCCTTCTGTAATTAACTTCCTTAAAGTATCCTTATTGTAAGAAGTGTCGCCATATAATGCAATTGGGATTAGATAATTGTTTTCGTAGTTTCCGATGAAATCAATTACAGTTACATAGCTTTTTCCATCAACTTTTCTTAACCCACGGCCTAATTGCTGAATGAAAATAATTGCTGATTCAGTTGGTCGAAGCATAATAATCTGATTGATTTTTGGAATATCAATCCCTTCATTAAAAATATCAACGGTGAAAATGTAATCAAGCTTTTCATTTAAGTTATCCGATTCTAATCTTTCAATCGCTTTCGCTCTTTCTTCTTCTGTGCTATCACCAGTTAAGGCAATGGTTCTATATCCTTTTAGATTTAATAAAGCGGAAAGTTCAATTGCTTCTTTTTTTCTTGAACAAAAGATCAAACCTCTGGTTATGCCGTTGTCACTCCCGTAAAAATTTGCTTTTTCAATGATTCTGTTTACTCGTTCGTTAGAAACTAATAAGTTAAACGTCGATTTGTTATCAATCTCATTATTATCAATTAGTAAATCAGTGACACCATAGTAATGAAATGGACTAAGCATTTCTTCTTCCATTGCTCTGTTCAATCTGATTTCGTAAGCAATATTGTGGTCAAATAATTGAAATATATCATTCCCATCAGTTCTTTCAGGAGTGGCAGTCATTCCTAAAAGGAATTTTGGTTCAAAATAGTCGATTAATCGCAAATAGGAATCTGCTCCTGATCTATGAGTTTCATCGATGATGATATAGTCAAAATGATCTTTTGAGAAGTTCTCAAGATGTCTAGATTTTGATATAGTTTGAATTGTCGAAAACACAAAATCACATTCTAATTCTCTTTTTTCACCAGAATATAATCCCATTGTTTTATCCTTCCCGAAAACTCTTCGAAATGTTTTTAATGAATCTTTTGCTATGGTCAATCGATGTACTACAAAAAGTAATTTTTTAGGATTAAAAGCTTTTGCGTCGAATGCTGATAAATAGGTTTTTCCTGTTCCAGTAGCAGAAATTATTAATGCTTTATTCTTTTTATCGTTTCTTAAATTCTTTAAATTTCCCAATGCTTCTATTTGCATTGTATTGGGAGTTATTTTCGTTAGAATTTCATTTAATTCCTCTGTTTTACTTGTGAGAAATTGCTTTTTATAAATCTCTTCATAACGAAAAATATAATCAGTTGTAACTGGTGTTGCTTTTTCAAAATCAGTTTGAAATTCACCAAGTACATTATGAACTAAACCACTTTCATCTAAGGCCGAGACTTTAATATTCCATTCCTTATTTGTCGATAATGCATTGTCCGTTAAATTACTACTGCCAACAATTAGATTATAATGATCATTGTTTTTAAAAATGTACCCTTTTGCATGCGCGTTTCCAGTTGTAGCAATACGTAAATCAATATTTTTAAATTGTAGTAGCCTTTTTAATGCTTCAGGTTGTGTGAAGTTTAAATATTGAGAAACTAAAATTTGACCTGTTATTTTCCGATTTTCTAATTCTTTTAGTTTGTTAATTATGGTTGCAACTCCACTTGCTGTAACAAATGCTACGGAGATATAAAACTGATTGCAATTTTCAAGCTCTTGAAGTATTGTTGAAAGTACTTTTTTTGGTGGATTTTTTTGATTGACAAGCAACTCTGGTTGATAAGCTGCGTCAGATAAAACATTTTTATCCACGTAGCCAGTTTGTAAACTGGAATTGAAAATTTGAATTAACTTATCCATTCATTATTAATTTATTTACAATCGGGATGTCTGCCGCTGCCCAATCAAGCTTTCTTAGTTCGCTAATAGGTAACCATTCTTGAGCAATATGTTCATTTAGGATGAGTTCTTTAGATGTTGCTTCACAAATAAAACTGTGCATTGTCAGTTCAAAATCTGGGTATTGATGAGTAACTGTGAGAAATAAAGATTTGATATCTGTTATAATATCAAGTTCTTCTAGTAATTCACGTTTTAAAGCTTCTTCTTGCGTTTCACCTTGTTCAATTTTCCCACCTGGAAATTCAAACTTCTCAGAGATATATAAGATTTTATTTTTAGGTCTTTGGACGCATAAAATTTTATTCTCAAAATATATTATTGCAGCTACTACCTCAATTTTTTTCATTCTTAACCTCTGTTTTACTTTGAATACTTACCCTGTAATATTTTTACAATGTTTCGTCTGCTTTTTACTGTTAAATTGTGCTTTTAGTTTTTCTCAAATATAGCGAAACCACTAAGTAAAAAAGTGCAATATATTGAACAATTTATCAACAAACTAAGTTGTTTGCGGTGAATATATGTTATTCCTATAAAATCAAATCCCCTAGCCCTGACCGAAGTGGAACTCCTTATGCAAGGGCCTTGTATGTTTTTCTTTGGGCAAAAGAGCGACCGGAGGAAGCTCCTTTTTGGCCGTAGAAAAAAACAAGGGCATCAATAAGAGTGGAGCGTAGGGCAGGATAAAGCTCCTGGATATAAATCGTCTTCGGTTTAAAAATGAAAAAGACCATCGTTACCGACGGTCTCTTTCTTCAGGATAGTTGTTTAACCAAAACCAATTAGAATAACCGCTATCCCTAAGGGGGCAAAGCCATTTGAGATAAACTTTGGTGGGAAATTCCGCCGGGCTCCAGAAGCTGCTGTTGCAGTCAAGAACAGCGTTGCCAATGTAGGCGGTATTGAAACTTCCCTTAGCCAACACTCTTTTCCAAGGTGCTTTCTCCAAAGTTTTATTTTTTATAGTTGTAGTTCTGATGTTTATCAAAGCTAACAGACTGCGGCAGTTTTTGCACTTGGTTTCCCGTAAAAGGAGACTGTTTTCTACTGTTTAGGACGCTAAAAAACCAAAACGATAGTAGCAAAAAAGACTATCGTTACCGATAGCCCTTTCTTCACTTTGTGTACGCATCCAAAAAACCTACAAGAATAATGGATGCTGCAAAGCAATATCGTATGCTACTGAGAACAAACTTAAGGGAGTTTATTGGTCTTAGTTTACGGTTTCCCGTAAAGGCCTGATTTTCTTTGTAAATAGTTTGCAAAAAAGGATGATAATTTCTTTTAGAGGGCGGGGAGACTAGCTTTTTTGAATGCGGAGAAATGAAAAAAGAGTCAAATAAAAAACCATCTGGGAGGATGGCTTTTGCGTTTGTTGCGATTATTACTGTTTTTTAGATTGCGGCAATAGGTTGTTTAGATGATTTGCTCCTTTTTGATTCGTTGGCGGTAAGTAGAAATTTAAATGTGATTTTGTATTGGGCAGCGCGTTAATTGAGTTGGATTCTAACTGCTAGTTTAAACTGGATAAATTTCCAGTTTTGTATACAACACGATGAATTTATTTATTAGTAGTAAATCATGTGCTGGTTCAAACTAATGTTGACCGTAGTGTGTTTAATATTTAACGTACCATTTATAATTGATCATGGCCCAGCCCTCAAAATTTTCTTTCTTATTCACCACTGGATATTCATGTTTCCAACCGTCAACGAGTAAATTTCCGTCCTTTTCGATTACATAGGTTTGAACTCCTTTTTCTTTAGTATTATTTTGAAGAGACAGGACGTTTTCTTTTGTTAATTCACATCTTGGACAATCTATGACGCTTCCATCATTATAATAGGCACGCAAGCCCAGTTTAGAATAATACAAAAATCGTAGTTTCCTGTTTTTAGATTGTTCTTTGTTATTTGTATCAGTTGAAGGAGTTTGTGTTTCTGCACCGATTTCTTGTTCGTTCAGGCTAGATTGAGTTGTGTCAAGCGCCTCTGTTGGTAGACCTTTCTCTCTTAACTCTAGTTCTTTTTCTTTGAGTTGCAATTCCTTTGTCTTAAGTACTAACTCTTCTTGCTTTGCTTTTTGATCATTGCAGCTAAAAAGGGATAAAGAAAGCGCGATAATAAGTATAAATCTTGTCATTTTGTTTTGTCTAATAGTTCTTATAAGTACTGAAAATCAGCTATGCAATCCGCAATATGGCTTTTGTCTACCTAGATTAGGTGTGTTCTTGCCGTTAGGAGCTTGTTTTAATATGTAGCAAGTTATTTATTTAATCAACAGTAGCAAAAGGAATACTCGCTTTTAGTGGTATTTCGGTTTTTATTTGGTGTTATTTTTTATTCTTTCATCCGCTTATTCGGTTTTCTTCGAATTATTTTGCTGCAACGCTCTAGTTTGATTTGCTTTTTTGAATAAGCCAGAACTCTGAAACGATTTCGATGGGTACATCATTATATAAAAGGAGAGTTGCTGTAAAGGTTTTCCTGTCGCTGTGGTGATTCAGGCTTTTTAGATTGCTATTAGAGCAGCAATTTCTTTACAGAGGGAATTGGACTTCTTGTTGCTTATTGATAGGAATATGCTCTTGGTTTTACATTAGATCGATGTGGTTTTTGTTGCCGAGTTACACTGATCTTCGTCAAAACATCATTTCTTTTTTTAAAATAATTAATTTCTCAAAAGCGAACTAATTATTTTTGTTTAACTTTGCGTAATATATGTTAAACAAAATATGTTTTAGGTCTTGATAAATATTTTGTTGTATTCAAATAAAACAAAGAACATGAAAAGTAAAATACCCGATAACGTTGTGTTTTCAGAAGAGGAAGGATTTAATGCCAATATATTGCCTTATGCTACAAATGTGGGTGCGCCAGCAATTAGAATGGATGATGTGGTGTCGTGGAAAAGTAGAGGGATTAGTAATGTAAACAAAGAGTTTGAAAATAAGTTTAATGAACTCAAAACACAATATCAAAATCTAATGGAGGAATACGAGTGGAATGAATTAGTTTATAATTCTAAATTTTCATTTGAGCCCGTGGTGGGCGAAATCTATCATTTATATCGTGACGCGTCAGGGGAGAATTTTCTTTCGCTGATAGGACCGCAAGAATGGAATAAGGAGCACATTGGCACTTTTAAGTTGAACAGTGATAAGAAATGGATATTTCTGCAGTAAGAATAGAATGGTAATTTTTTCATCCTGAATGTTTCGATTATTTAGATCTAAATAATTCGCGCGTCAATGTTGTTTTAGAAGAGGACCTCGAGATTTTTGATAGGCACCTTTTTATTAATAAAACGGGTTGAGGTTGTTGTGAGGAGGACGCACTATTTTCA